>ERZ773139.4512-NODE-4512-length-11043-cov-4.014743_pt1 | contig 11043 bp, 9 predicted proteins | sample MGYA00580854_ERZ773139 | MGnify/ENA primary metagenome ERZ773139 (study PRJEB29015, sample SAMEA2737809) | human gut metagenome | biome: human gut; feature: human-associated habitat; material: faeces | place: China | collected 2012 ...
CCCCAGCCACGGCAGCCTGTCTTACGTGCAGGCCGGACATTGTGTGTCCAAACAGGTTGGGCGGCATGATGCAGCCTGCCAGGGCTGCCCACGGTGCGTTTCTCGCTCGCCCGTCTTGGGGACCCCGCAAAGCCGGACGGCTTTGTGGGGAGAGGAGAAGCAGCGTAGTGATTGAGCTTTCGTGCTTGCACGGAAGCGAAAGATACGCAGCTTGCTTCGACGAGGTCGTCGCGCGCGCCGTGCGCGTTTCCTAACCTGCGGTGTGATCCGCGTTGCTGATATAAAATTGTCAAGGTACAAAGGGGAAAACATCTCCCTACTATCCCTCCCGAAAAAACAGCCATGTGAATACCAAATTTGGCGAAAAAAGCTGCACAAATTTTTTGAACGAAGCTATAGAACAAATCGAATGAATCCTAAATATAGGAATCAGAAATAATATAATTATTTGATATTATACGAAATAATCTTATAAAATCTAACTTTTTTCGATGTGTCGAAATGCTGACTGCCTTTTCTTAAAAGACAATATAAACAGCGCGGTGTAGCCTGTTTTTCAGGCCGCCCCGCGCTGTTTTACAATTTCATATAAGAGAACTGAGAGCATTATAATATCTGCTGGCGTTCTTTGCTTTGATCATGTTTCTGACTTTTCCGGAGCCGCAGACCGCTCCGATTTCCGGAGCACAAACTTCGCCTTTTCCGGCGGATATGGCGCATCCTGCGCGCTGCAAACAAAAACGTCCGTCACGCGGCCGGTTTTCTCCGCATTCCGGTTTCCAACCGGAACGACCACAAAATCACCGACGGCAAGCGGCAATCCGCCTGTCAGATAGGCGTATGGACTTCCGCCATCCTTGAACTGCACCTTACAGAACTGATAATATCTGCCGCCATTACCCGCAGGCACAGTCTTTTCATAAAAATCTGTCCAAGGCGCGGATTCTTCCTCCGGTTCTTCGTCCTCGTCGTCTTCCTCTGGTTCTTCCGGCTCATCCGGCAAGCGAACTGACGCCCAGTACGGTTCAATCTTCTCGGCAAAATCAATTTTCGGCGTACTATCGCTGCTGAAATAATTGTAGAGTCGGCTCGTATCATCCAGAAGTTCCTGCAAGTCATCGTCTTTTCCGATGCGGCGCTCCTGCGGCAGATTGTCGAGTAAGTTCCTCCAGAATGAACCGAGACGGTTTTCGGAGATCACACCGTATTCTTCAAACAGGATCTGCTTTGCGCAAAGCCCCTGATAGACGCTCTCTTTCAACGTCGGCTGAAACTCATTCCAGAACGCGCGCAAAAGATAACGCATACTCTCATCGACCTTCTGCGTCTGGAGCGCGGCGGAGATTACATACAGGGCCAAGTGCATCGTGCGGATGGCCTGATCCTCACGCTCCCCCTCCAGATGCGCAAGGTCGCGATACATCCAGTTAATGAGGTCAGAGACATGATCTGCAAAATCCGCTGCAATTTGTGCACGCTTCTGCTCGGCAGCAGTATTGGCGCGTCTGCGCTTTTCCTTCGCTTCGATCTCATCACCGTAAGCGTACTGGTACCACCGCTGCCACTCAGTGCCTTTCAGCTTGCCGTCACCGTTCTTGTCAAATCGCTTCTGCGAGCCGTAGAGCATGGGCTGCACCTCCAATTCCTTGAGCTGTAAATCCAGTGTAGCACATCCCACGTCCAATACAAGGGACTTTTTCATAAAAATATGCCGCGGACAGATTTATTTTCTGTCTGCAGCATTCTTTTTTGTGTGATTTCGTTTTTTCCAGAGGAGGTAATTTTCAAATTCCCGAATCTGTTCCAGTTCTTCCGGAGAGAACTGCTCCTGCCGTTTCCTGCTCACAAACGTCGGATCGATGTCCGTCAGACCCAGAAGGTAATCGGAAGAAACACAGTACATTCTGCAAATTTTCACCAGCGTCTCATGCGGAGGAGAGCTGATATCCCGCTCCCAGCTGCGGACGGTCGCGATGGAAACGGACAATTTTTCTGCCAGATCGTCCTGTGTGTGCCCAAAATATTTTCTTGTCAGCGCCAAACGTTCTCCGAGCATGGAATCACCTCGCTCCAATACTAACAAGAAAAGTATCACCTTTTCTCTTTTGTAATATAATTCTTGTCACAAAATAGAAGAAGTGATATTATCTATATCAGTTACAGAGGCAGGTGAGAACATTGTTCTATGTGCACAAAAGAAAGAGAGGGCGTTTTTATGGCAGACAATCGAAAAGAGCAGGAGCGGGACGAGCTGCACCGCACGATCTGGGGCATTGCAAACGATCTGCGCGGGAGCGTGGACGGCTGGGATTTCAAGCAGTATGTGCTCGGTATGCTGTTCTACCGTTACATTTCCGAGAACTTTGCAAATTACATCAACGACGGCGAGCGCGAGGCGGGCGACGCGGATTTTGACTACGCCCAGCTTTCTGACAGCGATGCGGAGCAGGCCAGAGATGACCTCATCAAAACGAAAGGCTTTTTCATTCTGCCGAGCCAGCTGTTTTGCAGCGTCCGCAGCCGCGCGCCGCTGGACGAGAATCTGAACGAGACGCTGGAAGCGGTCTTTCAGGCGATCGAAGACTCCGCCAAGGGCAGCGACAGCGAGGCGAATTTCAGCGGTCTATTTGACGACATCGATGTCAACAGCAACAAGCTGGGCGGCACGGTTGCCGAGCGCAACAAGCGGCTGGTCAAGCTGATGAACGGCGTGGGCGATATGAAGCTCGGCGATTACCGCGACAACACCATCGACGCCTTTGGCGACGCCTATGAATATCTCATGGGCATGTACGCCTCCAACGCGGGCAAGAGCGGCGGCGAATATTTTACGCCGCAGGAGGTGTCCGAGCTTCTGACGCGCATCGCCGTGGCCGGAAAGACGGAGGTCAACAAGGTCTATGACCCCGCCTGCGGTTCCGGTTCTCTGCTTTTGAAAGCGGCGAAAATTCTCGGCCCCGGCAACATCCGGCAGGGATTTTATGGGCAGGAGATCAATATCACGACCTACAACCTCTGCCGCATCAATATGTTCCTGCACGACATTGACTACGACAAATTTGACATCGCGCACGGAGACACGCTGGTCAACCCCCAGCACTGGGACGACGAGCCGTTTGAGGCCATCGTCTCGAATCCGCCCTACTCCATCCGCTGGGAGGGCAGCGACAACGCAACGCTCATTAACGACCCGCGCTTTTCGCCCGCCGGTGTGCTGGCCCCGAAATCGAAGGCCGACCTTGCGTTCATCATGCACAGCCTTTCGTGGCTAGCGACCGACGGCACGGCGGCCATCGTCTGCTTCCCCGGCGTCATGTACCGCGGCGGCGCGGAAAAGCAGATCCGCAAATACCTGATCGACAACAACTTCATCGACTGCATCATCCAGCTGCCGGACAACCTGTTCTACGGCACGCCGATCGCGACCTGCATCATGGTGCTGAAAAAGTCCAAGCGCGATAACCATACGCTGTTTCTGGACGCGTCCAAGCAGTGCGTCAAGATCACCAACAGCAACAAGCTTACCGAGGACAACATCCAGACGATCCTGACGGCCTATCTTGAGCGCACCGACAAGCCGCACTTTGCAGCCCTCGTCCCCAACGACAAAATTGCCGGGCAGGATTATAACCTCTCCGTCTCCACCTACGTTGAGCAGGAGGACACCCGCGAGGTCATTGATATCCAGAAGCTCAACGCCGAGATCGCGCAGATCGTGGCACGGGAGCAGACGCTGCGGGAGGAAATTGATAAGATCGTGGCGGAGATTGAGGGATAGATTATGAATGTAGAAGAAAAAATCGCCATTTTAGAGATGGCATACACGTTCAAAGACAAATTTGCACCAGTTGAGCTAGAGGATATACCAATCTATTATACAATTTCTGATAATGAGGAATTTATAAACTGGAAAGAAGAAGCAAAAGAAGTGTTGCGTTCATGCGGAAAATATGTTCCGGCGCAAGAGTCTATAGAATTGCTTGACTATCTTCGCCCTATGAATGAACTTGATGATTACAAAGACCTGTGTGCGCACATTCGAGTGGTTATTAAGCATTTAAAAGACACCAATCGCGTTGCTGATAATACGCAAGTGTCAGATAAGCCTACTGTTTTTATTTCCTACAACCGAAAAAGTGGTGGAAGTTTTGTCGATACTATGGTCAAAGCTTTGGGCGAAAGAGCAGTAGTTAAAAGGGATTCTGAGTGTATTCGGCCGTGGGAGAGTATCCGTTCATTTATGAATAGCATACAAAAACAGGACTTTGTTATTCTTGTGATAACTGATGAGTACCTTAAATCAGATGCTTGTATGTACGAAGTAATCGAACTGATGAAAGATGAATACTGGTTTCAAAAGGCTATGTTTGCTGTATTGGATGGTACTCACATATACAGCCCCAGTGAAAAAGCTTACTACATTGGGTACTGGAAAGATAAACGTCAGGTGCTCGAAGCTAAGGCGAACAATTTGTCGGTTGCCGAAGCGTCAAGTTTAGGTGATGATTTAAGTCGATACATGGAAATCACTAATAAAATTGGAACTTTTTTAACCAAAGTAGCAGACTCTAACAACCCAAGACAGAGCGATATTGTGGAAAAGGTTATTGAACATATTGAGAGGAATTTCCAAAATGGATAGGTTACATGACTTAATACAAAGATATTGCCCAAATGGTGTAGTATTTGCTCGGATTGCAGACATTGCAGACATTAGCATTGGAGAATTTGTACATAAGAGCAAGCAGTCTCCAGATGGAAAATATCCTGTCTATAACGGGGGAACAACAAATACGGGCTTTTATGATGATTTTAACAGAACTGCCAACAAAATAATTATAAGTGCGCGTGGTGCAAATGCTGGGTATGTCAATCGTGTATTTACGAATTTCTGGTCGGGAAATAGTTGCTATAGCATTGATGTAGAAAACACGAATGCTGATTGGAGCTTTGTATTTTATTGCCTAAAAAATGGAGAAAAGAAATTGCTTGGGGAACAGCAAAAAGGAGGTATTCCTGCTGTTTCCAAGAAACAGGTGGAACAATTTCGCATCCCCCTCCCGCCGCTGGCGGTGCAGCAGGAAATCGTCCGCATTCTGGACAGCTTCACAGAACTCACGGCAGAACTCACGGCAGAACTCACGGCGCGGCGGAAACAGTATGAGCATTATCGGGATGAGTTGCTGACGTTTGGGGATGATGTGCCAATGGTGCCCCTTGGTGAAATCTGTAATGTGCAAGCTGGTGGAACGCCATCAAAAAAAGAAAAACAGTATTGGACCGATGGTACTATAAAATGGCTTGGCTCGACTGTATGCCAAAATCAAAAAACAGTTGACAGTGTTACGGATTATATTACGGAACTAGGTCTTGAAAAATCATCTGCTCGAATAATGCCAAAAGATTCCACACTCATTGCACTGGTCGGTGCAACCATCGGAAAAGTCGCATTTCTGCCTTTTGAAGCAGCAATAAATCAGAATATTGCTGGGGTATATCCCAAACATCCCGATAAAGTAAATCCGTCATATGTTTATTATGCTTGCACAATGCTATATCCGGAATTTATAGGAATTAGTCAAGGAAAACTTGCACTGGCAAACCTATCATTTGTGCGTGGGTTAAAAATACCTCTGCCGTCAATTGAAGTTCAAGAGCATACTGCGGCTATTCTTGACCGTTTTGACGCAATCTGCAACGACTTAACTTCTGGTCTGCCTGCTGAAATTACAGCTCGACAGAAACAATATGAATACCATCGGAATAAGCTGCTGACATTTAAGGAGTTGGGCATATGAGTGAGGAAATTACACTTATTAAACTCCTTGCAAACAATTTTCAAAGCATTTTAACTGTTGTTGGTTCTATCGGCGGCACAATCGTCGGTGGCGTTATCTCAGCGAAAGCAACCCACAAGAATGATGCCAAAAGAACAATAAGAGAAAAACGGCTTGAATTATATTATGACTTTTTCTCTAAAATTGAGCCAATAATCAATGATAGAAGCATCATTTTTTCTGACCAATACTTTAAGATGCTTGTCAACTATAAGCCCAAAATGAAGCTACTTACGTCAAAAAAGACATACAACACCCTTGAAAACTTCTACAATTATGTGCGTACTGAATACTACGATTTTACAAAGTATCTAGAAAAGAACGACCCTGAAAACGACCCAAGAAATAAGTATGTAGTTTATGACGAAGACGGCAATCAAGATGAGATAATCGATGCTCCAGAAGAAGAGGTTTACGGCTTTTTGAAATCGATTGAAAAATACAAGCGTGAGCACGTTCCAACACTTGAAAAAGTCAACGAGACGTTTATGCCGTTATATCTTGCAATGAGGGAAGACATAGGAAGTAAGTTCTAATTTGAACAGGGGAATTATATGCCAACTTATAATCTTATCTCCGCGGCAGCCGAGAGCACGGTCGTGGCGGAGTACACGCCGGATGCCTGCCGGTCGGACAGCTATCAGAGTGAAGCGGCGCTGGAGCAGGAATTTCTGCGGCTTTTGTGTGCGCAGGGGTATGAATATCTGGAGATTCACGACGAAGCTGCGCTCGTCGCCAACCTCCGCCGCCAGTTGGAGGGGCTGAACGACTACGCCTTTTCGGACAGCGAGTGGACGCGCTTTTTTAAGGACTGCATCGCGGGCGCAAACGACGGCATTTTGGAAAAGACGCGCCGGATTCAGCTCGATCATGTGCAGGTGCTGCGGCAGGATAGCGGCGCGTCCAAAAACATCTACCTGCTGGACAAAAAGCATATTCACAACAACTGTTTGCAGGTGCTCCACCAGTACGAGGAGACTGCGGGCAACCACGACACGCGCTATGACGTGACTGCCCTCGTCAACGGTCTGCCGCTGGTACATATCGAGCTCAAGCGGCGCGGCGTGGCCATCCGCGAGGCGTTCAACCAGATCAAGCGCTACCAGCGCGACAGCTTCTGGGCGGCAAGCGGCCTGTTTGAATATGTCCAGATCTTTGTCATCTCCAACGGCACCCACACGAAGTATTATTCCAACACCACCCGCAACAGCCACATCAAAGAGCAGGGCGAGGGACGCAATAAAACCAAAAAGACCAGCAACAGCTTTGAGTTCACCTCCTTCTGGGCGGATGGGAACAACAAAATCATTGCCGATCTGGTAGACTTCACAAAGACATTTTTCGCCAAGCATACGCTTTTAAGCATCCTGACGCGCTACTGCGTGTTTACGTCGGAAAACCTGCTGCTCGTCATGCGCCCGTATCAGATCGCGGCGACAGAGCGAATTCTCAATCGCATCGAAGTCTCCACGACCTACAAGCAGTACGGCGGCATCGAGGCGGGCGGCTACATCTGGCACACGACGGGAAGCGGCAAGACGCTCACATCGTTCAAGACCGCGCAGCTGGCGTCGAAGCTGCCGTACATCGACAAGGTGCTGTTCGTCGTAGACCGCAAAGACTTGGATTATCAGACGATGAAGGAATACGACCGCTTTGAAAAGGGCGCGGCCAACAGCAACACCAGCACCGCCGTTTTGCAGCGGCAGATGGAAGACCCCGACGCGCGGATCATCATCACGACGATCCAGAAGCTTGATATTTTCGTGCGCAAAAACAAAGGCCACGCGGCCTTTCGTCAGCATTTTGTCATCATCTTCGACGAGTGCCACCGCAGCCAGTTCGGCGATATGCACCAAGCCATTACGAAGGCCTTCAAGAACTATCACCTGTTCGGCTTCACCGGCACGCCGATCTTCTCCGTCAACGCCGGGACGGGCAAAAATCCGGATCTTCGCACCACGCAGCAGGCGTTTGGCGATAAGCTCCATACCTACACGATCGTGGACGCGATCAACGACGGAAATGTCCTGCCGTTCCGCATCGACTATGTGAACACGGTCAAAGAAAAGGATGACGTGAAAGACTCGCAGGTTCGCGCCATCGACATTGAAAAGGCGATGGGCGCGCCGGAGCGCATCCGCGAGATCGTCCGCTACACGCTGGAGCATTTTGACCAGAAAACGAAGCGCAACAGCTTTTACACCCTCAAGGGTCAGCGTATGGCGGGCTTCAACTCCATCTTCGCCGTCAGCTCCATCCCGATGGCGATGAAATACTACACGGAGTTCAAACGCCAGCTTACCGAGCAGCACCGCGATCTGACCATTGCGACGATCTTCAGCTTTGCTGCGAATGAAGATGATCCCGAAGACGCACTGCCGGAGGAAGGCTTTGAGACGGACGCACTGGACAAGACTGCGCGCGATTTTCTGGACGCCGCCATTCAGGACTATAACCAGACGTTCCACGTCAATTTTGACACGTCGGCGGACAAGTTCCAAAACTACTACAAAGACCTGTCCCAGCGCGTCAAGGCGCGGGAGGTCGATCTGCTCATTGTGGTCAATATGTTCCTGACGGGCTTTGACGCGACAACGCTCAACACGCTCTGGGTGGACAAGAATCTTAAAATGCACGGTCTGATCCAGGCGTTTTCCCGGACGAACCGGATTCTGAACTCCGTCAAGACCTACGGCAATATCGTCTGCTTCCGCAACCTGCAAAAAGCCACCGACGACGCGATTGCGCTCTTTGGCGACCGCGAGGCCAGCGGCGTTGTGCTGCTCAAGGGCTATGATGCGTACTATGATGGCTATGAGGAAAATGGGAAAGCCGTTCCCGGTTACCGCGATTTGATCGACGAGCTATCAGGCGAGTTTCCGCTCGGCCAGCCGATCACCGGTGAGCAGAAGCAGAAGGATTTTATCAAGCTCTACGGCAATATCCTGCGGCTCAAAAATATCTTAAGCGCGTTTGATCAGTTTGCCGGGCACGAACTTCTCCCGGAGCGGGATTTTCAGGATTACCAGAGTGTGTATCTCGATCTTTATCAGGCGTATCGCCCGAAAACGGATGGGGACAAAGAAAACATCAACGATGATATTACGTTCGAAATTGAACTCATCCGGCAGGTGGAGATCAACATTGATTATATCCTGATGCTGGTCATGAAGTACCATGAATCGAACTGCAAGGACAAGAGCATCCTGGGAACCATCGACCGGGCGATTGACTCCAGCATCCAGCTGCGCAGCAAAAAGGACCTGATCCACGGCTTTATTAGTACGGTCAATACCGCAACAGATGTTGACCGCGATTGGCAGAGTTATGTGCAGCAGCAAAAACAGCAGGAGCTGGAGCAAATCATCGCAGAAGAAAAGCTGAAGCCCGCGGAGGCGCAGCGCTTTGTCGCCAATGCCTTCCGTGACGGCGCGCTTAAAACGACCGGCACGGATATCGACCAGATCCTCCCGCCTGTCTCCCGCTTTGGCGGCGGCAACCGCACGGAAAAGAAGAAAACGATCATCCAGCGGCTTGCGCAGTTTTTTGAAAAATACTTCGGGATTTAGTGGTCTCACGCCGACTTGCATTCCAGTACACTTTGGGGTATACTGCAAATAGAAAGACCAAAAGGGGAGGTGTCAATATGTGCACGCGCAATCAAGCGTTTGAGATTTTGAAGATCGTCTATCACGCCTGTGATCCAATTCTAGGGCACAGCATCCACGATGCAATTTTGTACGGATCCTATGCCCGCGGCGATTTTACCGCGGAGTCGGATATTGACATTCTCCTGACCGCAGATTTGACGCAGGAACAGATCGCGTCGCAGCGGCGTGCGGTTTCTGGAGTAGCAAGCACACTCAGCCTTGACCACGACATCACGGTTTCTGTCCACGTTGTGCCACTGGCACAGTTCCGGCGGTATGCGGATTTCCTGCCGTTCTATCAGAACGTGCTGAAGGAGGGGATTCGCTATGCTTCCTGAACAAGCTATTGAAATCTCCAAGGTTCGCTTTGACCACGCAAAGGAATGTCTGCGGGACGCAAAGTTGCTGCTTGCAGGCGAAAGCTACCGCAGTGCGGCAAACCGCGCATACTATGCGATTTTCCACGCGATGCGCGCCGTTCTTGCGCTTGACGGCGTAGATATGAAGCACCACAGCGGAATCATTTCCGAGTTCTGGAAACGGTATATCAAAACCAGCGTGTTTGACACCAGCTTGTCCGGGCTGATTTCTGAGCTTTCTGATGTCCGTGAGGGCAGTGATTACAACGATTTTTTCATCGTTTCCAAGGCGGACACCGCCGAGCAGGTGCAGTCGGCAGGGACGTTTTTGGCGGCGGTAGAAACCTATCTGCGGACAAAATATTGAGTCTGTACGTCACCTGACCCAAACCGTGACCCAGACTGGGCAAAAACGCGATGGACGCAATAGAAAAATTCCCGTAAATACAGAATTTTTTCATCTAAAATATGTGCATATTATAATTAAAATACAGAAAAATACGAACGGATGGCTCTTGACGTGCATGGGGTCACAGGTTCGAGTCCTGTACTGTCCACCATAAAAAGTTCTGAAATCTAACGGTTTCGGAACTTTTTCTTATACTTTTGATGTCAAAAAGTTCGATGCTTTCAAACAGGCTATAAGGCTAAATCGATTGTACGACAAAAATACGACAGTTTTGCGAAAATGGAGGGAGAAAGAGCCATCAAGCTCTTTCTCCCTCCTTCGTCTGTACTGCGACCAGTGCCTGCCGCAGCGTGTCCGTGGTTGTGTGGTTATACACCCGTTCCAGCATTCTGGTATCGCAATGCCCAAGCAGATCTGCGATCAGGTGCTGTGGAACGCCCTGTGCCGACCAGAGCGTCGCTCTGGTATGCCGCAGCTCGTGCGGTGTCAAAGACGGAATCTCCGGATGTGCTTTCACCAGCGCCTTCATAAAAGGTCGATACTCGCGTTCATACCAGTTCCGGGGGATATACGCTTTTCCCTCCGGACTGTGAAAGATGTACTCTACCTCAACAGTCTGTTCGTTTTCGCCGGAACCAAGCGTAATGGTTCTCGGTTCGGATTTTAGTCTGGCAAGCAGGCGCGGCTCCAAGATCGGAATTTCGCGATGGCGATAATCGTTTTTCAGTCCATCGGCAATCAGTGCCGTTCCCGTTTCCTTTGAATTGACAGATACTAAGCCCTGA
>ERZ773139.4519-NODE-4519-length-11026-cov-65.265974_pt1 | contig 11026 bp, 8 predicted proteins | sample MGYA00580854_ERZ773139 | MGnify/ENA primary metagenome ERZ773139 (study PRJEB29015, sample SAMEA2737809) | human gut metagenome | biome: human gut; feature: human-associated habitat; material: faeces | place: China | collected 2012 ...
GTATTCAGATTTTGTGCGGCGAGGGGCGCGTCCCCGGTGCTATCCGCATTGGCTCAGTCTGGGGGATTCCAGAGGACGCAGAGAAACCGGCGGACGCGAGAATCAAGAACGGCAAGTATATCAAGAAGTCTGCCGAAAATGAAAAATGAGCCGCAGATTATATTAGCGACTCTAACTCGAAATAATGGGGTCTATTCCATCTCATGGGTGCGAATGGGCGCACTGACCTCTTGTCACGAATCTGCCTAAATTGTCGATTCGACAGATTATAGCAGAGTTCTACAAAGGAGCAACAATTATGAACAAACAACAGCTTGCCAATAAAATCTGGGAATCTGCAAACAAAATGCGATCCAAGATCGAGGCTAACGAATATAAAGACTACATTCTTGGTTTCATCTTCTATAAGTTTCTCTCTGACAAAGAAGTAGATTTTCTAAAAAAGGACGGATATGAAGAAGCTGACCTTCAGGAACATGTAAATGAGAACAACGAGGATCTTGTTGATTATTGTCAGCAGCAACTGGGCTATTTCATCGCCTATGATAATCTTTTCTCGACATGGCTGGATAAGGGAAATAGCTTTACTGTTGACAATGTGAGAACTGCTCTTTCTGCATTCAATCGCTTGATCAGTGATACGCAGAAAAAGGTGTTCAGCAAAATTTTTAATACACTGGAAACTGGTCTGAGCAAACTTGGTGACAGCACCAGCAATCAAACCAAAGCTATCCGCGACTTGATTCAGCTGATCAAGGATATTCCTACCGATGGCAGGCAGGACTATGACGTTTTAGGCTTTATTTACGAATATTTGATCAGCAACTTTGCTGCAAATGCTGGGAAGAAGGCTGGTGAGTTCTATACACCTCATGAAGTATCTCAGCTTATGTCTGAGATTGTCGCAAACCACTTGAAGGATCGCGAGAAAATCGAAATATATGATCCTACGAGCGGTTCTGGCTCTCTTTTGATCACCATAGGCAAGAGTGCAGCCAAGTACCTGAAGAACAAAGACGGCATCATGTACTATGCGCAGGAGCTGAAGGAAAACACATACAATCTGACCCGTATGAATCTTGTTATGCGCGGCATCAATCCAGCCAATATCTTCACTCGCTGTGGCGATACATTGGAGCAGGACTGGCCTATGTACGATGATGTCACTCAGACGTATAACCCGTTGTATCTGGATGCTGTGGTTTCCAACCCACCGTATTCCCAGCACTGGGATCCGTCTCACAAGGAAACCGATCCCCGCTATCGCTATGGCATGGCACCAAAAGGAAAAGCTGACTATGCCTTCCTGCTTCATGACCTGTACCATGTAAAACCGGACGGTATTATGACCATCGTCCTCCCTCATGGTGTTCTGTTCCGTGGTGATGCTGTTGGAGGCGCTGATGGACTGGGTGAAGGCGAGGGACGTATTCGCCGAAATCTGATCGAAAATAACAACATCGAAGCAATTATCGGACTGCCCGCAAATATTTTCTATGGCACGGGTATTCCCACCATCATTATGGTTTTACGGCAAAAACGTGAAGCTTCTGATGTGCTTTTTATCGACGCTTCCAAGGGATTCACCAAAGTTGGTAAGACCAACAAACTAATGGCATCGGACATCAAGAGAATTGTGGACGCTATTGCCGCCCGCCCTGAGAGTATTGAAAAGTTTGCCCGACTGGTCTCCAAGGAAGAGATTCGCCGCAATGGATATAACCTGAACATTCCCCGTTATATCGATTCTTCCGAAGCGGCGGAAACTTGGGATATTTACGCCACCATGTTTGGCGGCATTCCCAACCATGAAATTGACCTTCTGGAACAGTATTGGACTGCGTTCCCTCAGCTGAGAAGTGTTCTGTTTGCCGCCGATGAAACCCCGTATTCAAGATTGGCAGTTGAAAACATCAAAGAAGCTATCGAAGGCAGTGCCGATGTACAAGCGTTCGTTGCAGCACATCAGTCAGCGTTCGCAGATTTTGATACATATCTGGACGGCGAACTGATCGGAAAAATGATGGCTCTGAATGTCTCCAAGGCTGAGAATACTATTACGCAGAATATCTTTGGCCGTGTTGCACCGCTTCCCCTGATCGACAAATATCAGGCGTATCAGTTGCTGGATGACAAGTGGAATATAATTTCCACCGATCTTGAAATTATCCAGACAGAGGGTTTTGCTGCCACAAAGCAAGTAGACCCGAATATGGTCATCAAAAAGAAAGACGATAAGGAAGAAGAAGTACAGAACGGCTGGGTAGGCCATGTCATTCCCTTTGATTTGGTGCAGACTACGCTTTTGCGGGAAGATTATGATGCACTCAAGGCAAAAGAAGCCAGATTGGATGAAATTGCCGCTGAACTGACGGAGATCATAGATTCCATTGATGAGGGTGATCGCGGAGAGTTTCTGAATGATGACAATACTGCATTTGTCCCCAAAGTGTTTGCCGTAAAGCTTGCGGAAATCTATGCAGATATCTCTTTCCCGGAATTGCTTGGTTTGCAGGGATATGCTGCATTGATAGATGCCAAAGCCAGAAAGGCGGCGAAACTGCAATATATCTTTGAGCATAAGGAAGTGAACTGGGCGTTTGTAGACGGAAATGCCCCGTATACCAAGGGCAAAGTCGCGGCTTATATGAAAACGCTGCGCGAGGCATATTCCTTCCCGGAAGATTCCTTTGAGGCGAAGATGCTCTGTGCTGATAAGCTGATGACGGAAGAAAAAGCCGTCAAAAAGGATGTCAAAGAAAAATCCTATGCGCTCCACATGAAAACCAAAGAAACCATCGAAGGGCTGTCCGATGAACAAGCCCTTGAGTTGCTGCGCCTGAAATGGATTGTTCCGCTGTGCGCATCTCTCCGTGCCATGCCGGATGCGATCATTGACACACTGGAAAAATCGGTACAGACGTTGGCGGATAAGTATGCCGTGACCTATTTGGAATTGGATGAGCAGATTCAAAAATCCGAGCAAGCGCTTTCTTCCATGATCGATGAACTGACAGGTAATGAATACGACATGAAGGGATTGGCAGAGTTCAAAGCTCTGTTGCAGGGTGATGCAAATGAGTAAAACCGAAATGCCCTCCATTCGTTTTTACGGCTTTGATAATGATTGGGAACAGCGTAAGCTGGGAGGAATGGCTTCCCTGATAACAAAGGGGACTACTCCATTGGACAAAAGTAATACAGGCGTTGTGAACTTTGTAAAGATTGAGAGTATTGATGAGGCATCGGGAAAAATTACAATAACTCAAAAAATATCACTTGATGAGCATAATGGATATTTACATCGTTCTCAGTTAAAAGAAAACGATATTTTATTCTCGATTGCTGGAACTCTTGGACGTGTGACATCAGTAAAATCAAGCATTTTGCCAGCAAACACAAACCAAGCTTTAGCCATAATTCGCCTTAAAGATGGTTGCTTGGATTATGTGAAAACATATTTGAAAGGTAAAGCAGTTGCTGATTTCATCAAGAAAAACCCAACTATCGGTGCGCAGCCAAACTTGTCTTTAGAACAAGTTGCAAATCTTGAAATCGCAATCCCATCAGAAGATGAACAAAAGATAATTGGTGCTTTCTTTCAGAAACTCGACAACCTTATCACCCTTCATCAGCGTAAGTTTGAAAAGTTGACGAATGTCAAAAAATCGATGCTTGAAAAAATGTTCCCTCGAAATGGCAGCTGCTATCCCGAAATTCGTTTCAAGGGATTTACTGACCCTTGGGAACAGCGTAAGCTCGGAGAATTTGCGTTATTCAATCCTAAAGATGAGCTGCCTCAAACATTTGAATATGTCGATTTGGAGTCTGTTGTTGGCACAGAGATGTTGTCGCATAGGACTGAGGTAAAGTCATCTGCTCCATCAAGAGCACAGCGACTTGCTCACACCGGGGATCTATTCTATCAGACTGTGCGTCCATATCAAAAGAACAATTATCTTTTTGAAAAGCCTGATAATAACTATGTTTTTTCGACTGGATACGCACAAATGCGTCCCTATGTTGACGGGTATTTTCTGCTCAGCCTTGTTCAGAGCGAACGCTTCGTAAAGGTTGTTTTGGATAACTGCACAGGAACAAGTTATCCAGCAATAAATGCGAATGATTTGGCTGAGATTGAGGTGGCTGCACCATCGGATGAGAGCGAGGCACAAAAGATTGGCACAATATTTCGTGGCATAGACAACCTTATCACCCTTCAGCAGCGTGAGTTGGAAAAGCTCCAAAGCATCAAAAAAGCACTGCTTGAAAAAATGTTTGTCTGATACAGGAGGCAAGCTATGGTATTTGAACAGGAAGCCGCCTTTGAAACGGCGCTCATTAATTTGCTGACAGAAAAATATGGCTGGGAGCCGGAAATTCTGCGCTATAAAACAGAAGAAGATCTGATCCAAAACTGGAAACAGATCCTCTTTGAAAACAACCGGGATGTGGACCGGCTGAACGATGTTCCGCTGACCGACGGAGAAATGCAGCAGATTCTTGACCAGATTACCCGTCTGCGCACGCCGCTGAAACTCAACGGTTTTATCAATGGTAAAACTGTTGCTGTCAAACGCGACAATCCCGCAGATGAACTGCACTTCGGGAAAGAAGTCAGTCTGAAAATCTATGACCGTCAGGAAATTGCCGCCGGTCAGAGCCGCTATCAGATTGCAGAGCAACCGGTGTTCAAGGCAAGAAGCTCTGTTTTACCCAACCGCCGTGGTGATTTCATGCTGTTGATCAATGGTATGCCACTGATTCACTGCGAACTGAAGCGCAGCGGTGTGGATGTCAGCCAAGCCTACAACCAGATTGAAAAATATGCACATGAGGGAGTTTTCTTTGGATTGTTTGCTCTTGTGCAGATTTTTATTGCTATGCAGCCGGATGAAACGGTCTATTTTGCCAACCCCGGCCCGGACGGAAAGTTCAACAAAGATTTTTACTTTCACTGGGCAGATGTCAACAATGAGCCGTTGAACAACTGGAAGGACATTGCGCAGTATCTGCTTTCCATCCCTATGGCACACCAGCTGATCGGCTTCTATACCGTTGCCGACGATACCGACGGTATTTTGAAGGTTATGCGCAGCTATCAGTATTATGCGACTTCTCGGATTACCAGCCGCGTTGCTATGCGCCGATGGGCTGATAGGGATCAGATGGGCGGCTACATCTGGCACACCACCGGTTCCGGAAAAACACTGACCAGCTTCAAATCGGCTCAGTTGATTGCAGCTTCCAAGGATGCCGACAAGGTTGTATTCCTGATGGACAGAGTTGAACTTGGCACGCAGTCCCTGTTGGACTATCGCGGGTTTGCCGACGATACAGACTCTGTGCAAGCTACAGAAAACACGGATATTCTCGTAGCAAAACTGCGGAGCGATGATCCCGCAAACACGTTGATTGTCACATCTATTCAGAAAATGAGCCGTGTGGAAGAAGAAAATGGCTTCAATGCGCACGACATCGAACTGATTCAAAATAAACGGGTTGTATTTATCATTGATGAAGCTCATCGTGATGTGTTTGGCGAAATGCTGCGGACTATTAAAGAGACTTTCCCGAACGCCATGTTTTTTGGCTTTACCGGCACGCCGATCCACGATGAAAATCAGAAGAAAATGAGCACTACTTCGGATGTGTTCGGCAATGAGCTGCACAGGTACAGCATTGCGGACGGCATCCGTGATAAGAATGTTCTGGGCTTTGATCCATACATGGTGCCAACATACAAAGATCGTGATCTTCGGAAAGCGGTTGCACTTGAAAGAGCTAAGGCAACTACTGAGGCAGAAGCGTTGGCAGACCCTAAAAAGAAAAAAGTCTATCTGCATTATATGGATCACACAAAAGTGCCGATGGCTGGATATGTTCAGGCAGATGGCAGCTATTTGAAAGGCATTGAAGATTATCTGCCTGTTTCTCAGTACGAACGCGAAGAGCATCAGTGTGCCGTAGTTGATGATATTTTGGAAAACTGGACAACCCTAAGCCACGACAGCAAGTTTCATGCGATTTTTGCTACCAGCAGCATTCCAGAGGCAATCCAGTATTATAAACTGTTTAAAGCAAAGGGCAATCTGAAGATTACCGCTTTGTTCGACCCCGGTATTGATAACAATGGTAATGGGCTTTTTAAAGAAGAGGGCATTGTTGAAATCATCAAAGATTACAATAGCAGATACAGTATGGAGTTCCAAATGGCAACTTATGCAACCTTCAAAAAGGACATTTCCTATCGTCTGGCGCACAAAGAACAGTACAAAGGAATTGAACATACTTCCGACCAGCAAATTGATCTGCTGATCGTTGTCGATCAGATGCTGACTGGTTTTGACTCCAAATGGATCAACACGCTGTATTTGGATAAGATTTTGGTTTACGAAAAGTTGATTCAGGCATTCTCACGTACCAATCGTCTCTATGGTCCGGAGAAGCCCTTTGGCACGATTCGTTATTATCGTAAACCGTATACAATGCAGAGAAACATTGAAGAAGCGTTCAAGCTGTATTCAGGTGATAGACCTCTTGGTCTATTTGCCGACAAGCTGGAACACAACCTCGAAAAAATGAATGCGTTGTATGATGATATTGGGAGCATCTTCCGTTCTGCCGGAATTGAGAACTTTGAAAAACTTCCGGTTGATCGTACGGAGCGCGGACAATTTGCTAAATTATTCAAGCAGCTTAACAGCTATCTCGAGGCTGCTAAGATACAGGGCTTCACTTGGAATAAGCTGTCCTATGAATTTGAGAACGTTGACGGAAAAGTGCTCATAAATCTGCACCTCGATGAAACCACCTACTTGATTCTTGCTTTACGTTATAAGGAATTGTTCGCTGGCGGCAGTGGAGAAGCCGGTGTTGAGGATGTGCCGTATGAAATTGACTCTTACCTGACGGAAATCAATACTGGTGTAATTGATGCGAACTATATGAACTCCCGGTTCAAAAAGTACATTAAGGCGTTGCAGGATGGCGCGGAAACTGCCGCTGTGCTGGATGAACTTCACAAGTCGTTTGCAACGCTCACACAAGAGGAACAAAAATACGCAAACATCTTCCTCCACGATGTCCAGAACGGTGATGTGATAGTTGACGAAGGAAAAACGCTCCGGAATTATATTACAGAGTATATGACAAGCGCCAAAAATGACCAGATCCACCGTTTTGCCACCGCCATCGGAGTTGATGAAACGATACTGCGTAGCTTTATGCAGTCGAAAATCACGGAAGCCAATATCAATGAGTTTGGTAAATTTGACACATTGAAGGCAACCGTGGATACGGAAAAGGCGAAAACCTTCCTTGAAATGATAGAGGGTAAGCCTATCAAGAAATTCCAGATCAACATGAAGATTGACCAAATGTTGAGAAGATTTATTCTTGAAGGCGGAATTGATATTACATAATAGAGAAAAAGATGCGAAAACATTATGGTGAGTAAAACAAGAAAAGTATCGTTTTATCGTCTATCGCTGGAAAAACAAACACTGATTCCGGGAACGCGCACTGTCCGGGTAACACAATTAAACAACAGCGAAATCGAAGACTGCTTTAGGAAAATATATAACGGAAAAATGCAGGTACTTTCCGATAATCATAAAGCAATTAATATCACGACTTCAAATGGACACTATGTCATTGAAACAATATCCTTTGAAGAGCATAGAGCTTTCTTAAAGATCGGTCAGCAAAATCCTTCTAACACTGTTGCTCTGCGAGATCGAACAACATTGGAAACAGAAAATGTACCAATGCGCGAAAGTCAGCTGCTGGAGCTTTATACTTTCTGCCTTATTGATTTTGAGAGCGGAATTGTGAGCTACATTGGAATTAACGGGGCTCCCAAAATTTCAGCTGTCCGCAACCTGTTTGATCAAACGCTTGAACCGGGAGAAAATACTTCTGTCCACCTTGCAGCAATCATGACTGATGATATTCTACAAGTATTAGTTCGGAAGCATATTATCAGCAAGGTATCTGTTACGGTAGCTGTACCTGAAGATCAAATTCTAAGCGACATCGGGCTGGATATTAAAAGTTTTGATGCGATTCGAAATGTACGAACAAAAACTGCGACATACAAACTGGTAGGTCGCCGCAATAAGAACATATTTACTTCTAGTTCAAAACTCGCCGAAATGATCGCTGCAATAAAAATTAAATTTGGTGACAACCTGCAAGGGTTGACTGCAAACGCAAAGGATTATAACGAAAAATCACAGACATATGATTTGCAGCAATATAACTTTACAAAAACAGTCGTCCTTGGTAGAGAGGACGAAGGTTTGTTGACACTTGATGATTTCAAAGATGCACTCGTAAATACATACGATTTATATAGGACAGAGCTTTTGAAGTATTGTCGAAGTTAACCTGAATTGGTGGTGGAATAAATGACAAAGCTAAAAAACTGGATACGGATAGGTTTAGTATTAGTATTGTCAATTGGAGCATCTATTACATTATTCAAAAACGCTTTCTTCGATATAAGCAAGTTTGAAGAATTGGCTCCGGATTTTCATTATAATGCAATATCTATGTCCGCGATAATTGGAGGCTTTTTATTTACAGGGATTAGCATTATGATTTCTGTGATTGACAAAGAGCGCATTGAACGATTATGGAATAACAGCTATTTAGACAATCTCTATCGGTCAGCCTTCGTGGGAATGATTGCAAATATCATCACGATTATTGTTGCGTTTTCATTAGTCTTTTTAGACATTCCCTCAAAAGCGGAAGACATCTTTGTTGAGATCGAAATTGCAGCACTAATAATTGGTGTTGTATTCTTTGCGTGGTGTATAAAGTACTTGTTGTTTATAATTTCTAAGCTTAAAACCGAAAAATAAATTTGAGATTGTTGCGAGTCCCTACTGTTCACACAAGAGTTTCAAAATCCGGGTTGACTATATCCCGGATTTTGATTATACTATTATCAACCCGAAAAGGAGGTTGCTTTCAATGAAACAACTGGGTATCAGACTGCGTACTCTGCGTGAAGGTCTCGGCATCTCCCAAGCAAAATTTGCCGATGTGATCGGCTCTACACAGTCCAGCATTAACCGCTATGAAAACGGTCAGGCAACGCCGACAGTTGAGCTTCTACGCAAGTATGCGGACTACTTTGACGTTTCAATGGACTATATCTTTGCCCGCTGCGATGACCCGCACGGCAAGCTGTATGAGGCAAAACCTCCGGTTGACGCGAACAATCCTGAACTGAGAAAGTTCGTTGAGATGTGCTTCGATCCGGAATCACCGATGAACGAAAAGCTGAAAGAGGCAATGCTGAAAATGCTTGGAGAGGCGAAGATATGAGCAATGAATTAACCCGTAATCCGGGACGGTTCGATGAAGTCATCCATATCATCGACAACGCCCGCAGCCGCGCCATGAAAGCAGTCAATGCAGAGCTTATTCAGATGTACTGGGAAATCGGTTCTTATGTCAGCGGTAGAGTGAAGGATGGCGGCTGGGGAAAAAGCGTGGTTGCAGATTTTTCCGAATTTCTGCAAGCGCATTATCCGGGGACAAGGGGATTTTCTGCGCAGAACATCTGGCGTATGAAGCAGTTTTATGAGACTTATTGTGACAACGAAAAACTCTCACCACTGGTGAGAGAAATTCCATGGACAAGCAATCTGCTGATTATGACTGGCTATAAAACCGATGAAGCGCGTGAGTTCTACCTTCTCCTATGCATTGCAAATCGTTACACGAAACGCGAATTGGATCGTCAGATCGGCAGTATGCTGTATGAGCGGACGATGATCTCTCACGAAAAACATAAGGATTTGCTTGCTGGGAACGGCGGACTTGCGGCTTTGCGTGATTCCTATGTGTTTGAATTTCTTGACCTTGAAGAACCGTACAAGGAAAAGGATTTGCGGCGTCAGATTGTCTCACATCTGAAAGATTTCATTTTAGAGTTTGGACATGATTTCACTTTTGTTGGCGAAGAATACCGCATTCAGGTCGGCAACACGGATTTCTTCATTGATTTGCTGTTCTATAACCGTGCATTGTCCTGTCTTGTTGCAATCGAATTGAAAATTGATACTTTCCGTCCTGAACATCTGGGACAGCTCAATTTTTATTTGGAAGCACTTGACCGTGATGTAAAGAAGCCAAATGAAAATCCGAGCGTTGGCTTAGTCCTCTGCACCGGTAAGGATGATACTGTAGTCGAATATGCGCTCAGCAGGTCCATGTCTCCGACAATGGTCGCAGATTACACATTGCATCTGCCTGATAAAGCCATCCTGCAAAACAAGCTGCGTGAACTGACAGAGCTTGCGCTGGAAAGCGGCGAAGGCAACGAGGGTGATGAAGAATGAACGCTGTTATCTACGCCCGCTATTCCTCAGACAGCCAGCGCGAAGAATCCATTGAAGGTCAGCTCCGCGAGTGCCGGGAATATGCTGAACGCAACAACATGACCATTGTTGGAACGTATATTGACCGGGCATTATCTGCAAAAACGGCAGATCGACCGGAGTTCCAGCACATGATCGAGGACAGCGCAAAAGAGCTGTTCGAGATCGTACTTGTGTGGAAGCTTGACCGCTTTTCCCGCGACCGTTACGACAGCGCGCACTATAAACGGATTCTCAAAAAGAACGGCGTCAAGGTCATCTCCGTAAAGGAGAACATCTCCGACGGGCCGGAGGTATTATTCTGGAAGCAATGCTGGAGGGCTATGCCGAATTTTATTCTGCTGAACTATCAGAGAAAATCCATCGCGGACAGAAGGAGAACGCGCTGAAAGGGAAAAACAACGGCGATGGCGTTCCGCTCGGCTATCTGTTGGACAAGAAAGCACAGAAGCTTTTGGTTGATCCTGTGACTGCACCATTAGTGGTTGAGATATTTGAAAAGTATGCTGATGGCAAAACGGTTCGTTCCATTGTCGAGGATTTCAATGCCCGCGGCCTCAGAACGAAAAAGGGGCAGCCGTTCAATATCAATAGTTTCAGCTCTCTGCTGAAAAACCGCAAATACATTG
>ERZ773139.4521-NODE-4521-length-11024-cov-4.127541_pt1 | contig 11024 bp, 9 predicted proteins | sample MGYA00580854_ERZ773139 | MGnify/ENA primary metagenome ERZ773139 (study PRJEB29015, sample SAMEA2737809) | human gut metagenome | biome: human gut; feature: human-associated habitat; material: faeces | place: China | collected 2012 ...
GCGGGTCAGCATGTACAGGAAGTTCTTGCCGACGATCTCGGAGTCGATGTCCATGTACAGGCCGTGCTCGCCTTCGGCAACGAAGTCCCAGCAGTTGTCATAGGTCTTGTCGCCGGTGCAGTTGTACATAAAGACCTTGTTGAGGGTCTGCAGCGGCAGGAAGCCGGTGTAAGCGTCGGCCGTGGTGCCGTTGGCGTCTGCCCAATCCTTCGGGATGAAGGTATCGAGGATGCCGGTCTGGACCATCTTGCTTTCGATCTGGTTGCCGTCCTGGATGAGGGTCATGGCGAACGTGCCGGTATCCTTCAGGGAGTCAGCGGTCAGCTGATCGAAGATCTTGTTGTTCTTGGGCTGCTGCCACTCGAACTCCATGTTGTAGCTGGAATCGATGGACTGCAGATACTCAATGAACAGAGGCAGGGCGCTCTTGCCGCGGCTGGAGTTGCCGACGCCGTAGAACATCTTGCCGTTGGATTCCTCGATGGCCTTCTTGGCCAGATCCTCGAGGCTCATGCCTTCGGCTTCCTTGATGATCTTCTGGGTCTCGGTGAGGTTTTCTTCCTCAACGGGAGCTGCGGGCTCGGCAGTGGTTTCTTCCGCTGCGGCGGGCTCGGTGGCGGCAGCTTCTTCGGTCTTTGCAGGCTCGGTGGTGGTCTGCGCGGGGCTTGCTGCGCATGCCGCCATCGCAAAGATCATGGAGACTGCAAGAAGAAATGCAAGAATCTTTTTCACGATATGTTTCCTCCTAGAAAAATTTATCGGAAACAGCGCGTCTGCACTGTTTGGATATTCCAATTTTACCGGTTACTTGCACAAAAGAACAGGGGACAAATCTGCGTTCTTTTGTGATTCTCTGATATTTTTGTGATAAATGGATGAAAGTGACGGCGGCGGTGTGGTATAATTAGGGCAAATTTATCGTGGCAGGTTATTTATGAAGAAACGAAGGATGATTGCTGCGCTGGTTCTGCTTCTGACGCTTACGGGCTGCGCGCAGACGGCGGTGCAGCCGGATTTTGCGCCGGCGGAAGAAAAGCGGCTGGTGCTGTATACGTCGCACAAAAAAGAGGTCTGGTCGCCGCTGGTTCGGGAATTTGAGGCGCGCACGGGCATCTGGGTTGAGGTCGTTGAAGGCGGCAGCAATGAGCTGCTCGAACAGCTCTCACAGCAGAAGGACGCGCCGCAGGCGGATGTGATGTTCGGCGGCGGTGTGGAGAGTCTGGAATCGTACCGGGAGTTGTTTGAGCCATACGCCTGCACGGACGCGGCGCAGATTCTGCCGCAATACCGCGCGAAAGACGACATCTGGACGCCGTTTTCGTCGCTGCCGGTGGTGTTTGTGTACAATCCGAAGCTTGTGCGCGCGGGCGAGATTACGTCGTGGAAGGATCTGCTGGACCCGGCGTGGAAGGGAAAGATCGCGTTTGCAGACCCGTCGGTTTCCGGCTCGAGCTATACGGCGCTGGTGACGATGCTCTGCGCGGTGGACGCGGATGAGGACGCGGTTGTGCAGGCGTTTGCCGCGAATCTCGACGGCAGGCAGTTGACAAGCTCGGGCGCGGTGCTCTCCAACGTCGCCGGCGGACAGGCGGTGGTCGGTGTGACGCTCGAGGAGACGGCAAGCCGGCGCATTGCCGCGGGCGATGAGCTGGCAATGGTGTATCCGGCGGACGGGACGAGCTGCGTGCCGGATGGCAGCGCGATTTTGAAGGGCGCGCCGCACGAAGACAATGCGCGCGCGTTTGTGGACTTTACGGTCAGCCGGGACGTGCAGCAGCTCATTGAGGCGCAGTTTTGCAGGCGTTCGGTGCGAAGTGACCTGGACCCGGCGGGAACGCTGCCGCCGTTTGGGGCAATTGCGCAGGTGGACTATGACGTGAGCTTTGCGAGCGAGCGGCGCGAGTCGCTTCTGATGAGCTGGGCGTTTTATCTGGGAACGGAGGAAGAGGAATGAAGCAGCTTCGTTTTTCTTCGTTCCGCCAGAGATTGAACGCGGCGTTTCTGGCAGTGTCGCTGGTGCCGCTGCTGCTGTGTTCGGCGCTTCTTCTGCAGATTTTCAGACTGCGCATGACGGCGGATCAGCAGCAGAACGCGCAGCAGCAGCTGGACGGCGCCTGCTACGCGGTAGATACGATGCATGAGGGACTGGCATCTGCCGCGGCAGCCCTGCAGAAAAGCCGGACGGTGCTGCGGGCGCTTTCCGGCGGTCAGGCGGACAGCGCGGCGGTCTACAGCGTGCTGTTTGACGCGACGGAGCCGGTGCGGCGGTTTGCACGGTTCGATTTATACGACGCGGATGGGACGCTCCGGTATTCCACGCAGACCGCGCCGGAGGAGCAGATGCTCTCTACCTCCTGGGGCGTTTTGCAGGAGGCGGTGCAGGAGGAGCCGGGCGTGATTGTCTACTGCGCAAGCGGCAATCCGCTCGAGCTTAGCGAGCCGGTTCTGCGCGCGGCAGCGCGGCTGACAATGGACGGACAGACCACAGGCTATCTGGTGGCAGCAATGTATGAGTCGCATTTCCGGACGCTTCTGGATGCAATGGCTGGCGCGCAGAACGCGCTTCTGGTCATGGACCGGTTCTGGCACGGCATTTACTGCTCGCAGCAGGCGCAGGTGCTGACGCTTTCCAACGCGCTGCGCGGGCAGCTGCTGGCGGGACGGGCGCTGACGGGGCTTTCTGACAATTTTTTATACACCGCGCGGCAGAGCGGGACGACGGGGCTGTATCTTGTGCTGCAGCAGCCGCAGGTGTTTACGCGCGGGACGCTGCGGCTTTTGTATACGGTCAGCGCCCTGTGCGCGCTCGGCGGCGTGGCGGTGAGTATTCTTCTGAGCTTGCAGCTGAGCCGGCAGGTGTTCCAGCCGATCGGTGCGCTGCACCACGCGATTACAAAGGTCGGAAAAAACGATCTGCAGGTGCAGGTGCCGGTGCAGGAGGGGCAGCACGACGAGCTGGGAGAACTGGCGCAGCAGTTTAACCGGATGGTTCTGTCGCTGCGGCGCAACCAGCAGGCGCTGCTTCAGAACCAGCAGGCACTCAACGACGCGCAGATCCGGATGATGCAGGCGCAGCTGAATCCGCACTTTCTGTGCAATACGTTGGATACGATGAAGTGGATCAGCAAGATCAATCAAGTGCCGCAGGTGGCGCTGATGTCGACGAATCTGGCGGATATTCTGCGCTTCTGCATCTCGCCGGACGAATTTGTGGAGCTGCGGCGGGAGCTGGAAATTCTGGGACGGTATGTGGAGATTCAGCGCATCCGGCTGTCGGACAGCTTTACGTTTGAGCAGGATGTGCCGGAGGCGCTGCTTTCGTGCATGGTTCCCAAAATGATGCTGCAGCCGCTGGCGGAGAACGCGATTCTGCACGGGCTCTCAGGCGTGCCGGACGGAAGACTTTCGGTTACGGCACAGCAATTGGAGGGCGAGGTTTTGGAAATTCGTGTGTGCGACAACGGCTGCGGCTTCCCGGCGGACATGCTGGGGCAGTACAAGCCGCCCGCGCAGCCGACGGGGCATCTGGGGCTTTTGAATGTGGATACGATTTTGCGCAAGCACTACGGAGAACAGTTTGGCTTGCGGCTGGAAAACCGGACGGACGAACCGGGCGCGTGCATTGCGGCGCAGCTGCCGGTCAGAAGGAGGAAAGCGGAATGCTGAGAGTGCTGGTGGTAGAGGACGAGGAGATGATCCGAAAGGGCATCGTACTGGCAACCGACTGGCAGAGTCTGGGCTGCGTGGTGGTCGGCGAGGCAGCAAACGGAGAAGAGGGCATCTTGCAGGCGGAAGCATGCAAGCCGTCTTTGATTATCACGGACCTCAAAATGCCGAAGATGGACGGGCTGGAGATGATCTCGCGGCTGCGAGAGGCGGGCTGCGAGGCGTATGTGATCATTCTGACGGCGTATGACAGCTTTACCTATGCGCAGACGGCAATCCGGCTGGGCGCAGTGGATTTTTTGTTAAAGCCGTTTCATGACGGAGATCTGGAAAACGCAGTGCTTGCCTTGCAGAAGAGAATTGCGGGGCAGAAAAAGCGCGTGGAGCCGCAGCTGCCGGAGGTGCGTGCGGGCGCAAAGAGCCGGTATGTGCAGGAGGCGATGGACTACATCGGAAAAAGCTGCAAGGATCCGGGGCTGTCTGTCGGGCAGGTGGCAGCGGGGCTGGGCTTGAGCGAGGGACATCTGAGCCATCTGTTCAAAAAGGAAACAGGACTTACGGTGGGGAGCTATCTCACGCGCTGCCGGATGCAGAAAGCAATGGCGCTTCTGAAGGAAGGAAAGCTGCGCGTCTATGAGGTGGCGGAGGCGGTCGGCTATAAGGACATCACGTATTTTTCCGGGACGTTCAAAAAGCTCACCGGCATGAGTCCGACGGAATATCAGAACGCGAGCTTCTGAAAAAGACAAATACCGGCGCAGTCTGCGGCAATCGCAGACTGCGCCGGCGGTGGTTCGGGCAGCAGCGCGCAATTGCGCGCTGCTGCCTTAAAACTCTTCGCGGGTGCCGTCGCCATGGCGCTCGCAGAAGCGGGCGGAAAACGACGGAGCCTCTCCGGCGGCGTCGAGATGGGAGAGGTCGCCGAAGCGGGACATGCGGAAGATGGCAGTGCCCGGCTCGCGCTCTTCGCTGGTGACGACGGTGACGCTGCTGGGCAGCGCAACGGTGTGGTGCCAGAGGACGACCGGGGAGCAGTCGAACAGGCGCGAGAGAAGCACGCATTCGACGCCGAAGTGGCAGAACAGGAGCAGGTTTTCCGTGTTCGGGCGGACGGCGGCGTAGAGGTGGTCGCCGCGCTCGTAGCCATGGGCGGCAAGCAGGCGGTCAAAGTGTTCCGTGACGCTCCGGTAGACCACGTCGATGCCGGAAGCTTTATAGGCGGGGGCGTGCATCCAGCCCTCCGGGTCATAATACATAGGCTCGCGCGTCCAGGAGGACGGAAGAAAATCCCAGCCGTGCCCGCGGGGGTGAATCAGAGAATCGGTCCGGTAGCCTGCGTCAAACTCGCGCAGCCAGGGCAGGACCTCAGCGGTTTTCCCGACGGCTTTGAGCGTGAGCGAAGCGGTGTCGCGCGCTCTGCCGAGCGGGGAGACATAGTAGGAGGCGTCGGGAATTTTTGCCAGGCGATGGCTGAGAAGCGCTGCCTCGCGCCAGCCCTTTTCGGTCAGAGAATCGCGCGCGTAGTCCGGCTCTGCGTGGCGGATGATGTAGATGGTCATAAAAAAGCTCCTTTTGTCGGTGCTGAAATTGCCGCCTTATTGTAGCGCGGCGGGTACGATTTGTAAAGACGCGCTGTGCCTTGACGCGCGGGGCAATGCGCTTTATAATGACAGAAACAGCAGGTAAGGAGTGGAAAAATCATGGCGCTGCATAAATTTCTGATTGAACATGCCATCTGGCCGGCAATGGAAAAGCGCAAGGGAAACAAAATCCGCGAAATCCAGCGGGCGCTGGAAAAAAGTCAGTATGAGGATGTGGCAGCGCTGCAGCGCGAGCGGCTGACGGAGCTGCTGCTGCACTGCAAGGCGCATGTTCCGGCGTATGAAAGTGTTCTGCCGGACGAGGATACCATCCGGCAGGACCCGTATGCGGCGCTGCGGTGCGTTCAGCCGCTGGCAAAGCGGACCTTTCAGACGGAGGCAGAGGCGCATCTGGCGGACAATGTGCCGCAATCGGCGCGCATTGCAAACTGCACCGGCGGCTCGACCGGAGAACCGGTACGCTTTTTCATGACGAGAGCACAGGTCGAGAGCTACGAGGCGGCAAGATGGCGGGGGCTCGGCTGGTACGGCATCACGCAGGGCAGCCGAAGCGTCATGCTCTGGGGAAGCCCGATTGAGCTTTCGCAGCAGGCGCAGCTCAAAAACCGGATCAAGGAGAGCCTTTTAAAAAACCGGCAGATTCTCTCGGCATATCACCTGAGCGAGCAGGAGCTTGCAAAGCAGGTCACGTTTTTGAACCGGTACAAGCCGGAGTATCTCTACGGCTACGCCTCGATTCTTACGGCATTTGCACAGATGATGGAGCGGCGGGGGCTTTCTTTGAAGATTACGCTCAAGGCGGTCGTGTCGACCTCGGAGACGCTCGAGCCGTGGCAGGAGCAACTGCTGGGGCGGGTCTTCCGCTGCCCGGTCGCCAACGAATACGGCGCGCGCGACGCGGGAATTCTTGCCTACCGGTGCCCGGAGGGATGCATGCATATCACGGCGGAAAACTGCGTGATCGAGGTGCTAAGCCCCAAAACGCACGAACCGCTGGGCGTGGGCGAAAGCGGCGTGCTGGCGGTGACGGACCTTCACAATTTTGTCCAGCCGCGGCTGCGGTATCTGCTTGGGGACGTTGCCGGAATTTCGGGTGAAGCATGCCGCTGCGGGCGGACGCTGCCATTACTCACGCATGTCGAGGGGCGAGAAGATGATCTGCTTCTGGGGCACGACGGCGTGCTGGTCCACGGTAATATTATCGGGCAGCTGCTGCGCCCGGTGCCGGGCGTGGGCGCGTTCCAGTTCCGGCAGAAATCGCAGCACGAAGCCCGGCTGCTGCTGGTCCGGCAGACGCCGGATGCGGTAATTGACGAGGCGTCCATTCTGGCACAGCTCAAAAAAGTGCTGCCGGATACGGTGGTAGCGATCGAGTATGTGGACGAGATTGCGCCCACAGCCTCCGGCAAGCTGCGCTATGCCATCCGGGAATGCCCGCTGCCAGACGGACGGAAAACCTCGTAGAGTTTCGCCATCCACAGATGGCGAAAAAAATCAAAATCCATGTTATCCGGCGGCTTTGCCGACCGGACAGGACATCCGTTAGCGGTTTTACCGCTTACGGATGTCGCGTACTCCTTGCGGGTAAACATACTGCTCGTCTCGCAAGTGTAGAATCTTGTCCCTATAGGACAAAATTCTGCGCGCAGTCGAGGCGCAATCCCTCTTATCGAAAAAGCGGTAGCTTTTTCGATAGTCAAAACGCCCTGCCGGAAGGCAGGGCGCTTCGTTTAGACTTTTCTTTTGTAGTTGCCGTAGATCACCGCGCCGTCCTTGGCAACGATGAAGGCGTGGGGGTCGTATTTCATGATGATTGCGCGAAGCCTTCCGATTTCATATTTGGAGACGAGAATGTAGAACACGTGGACCGGGTCCCCGGTATATTCGCCAATGCCGTCCATGCGGGTGATGCCGCGATGCAGGTCGACGAGAATTTCATGCTCCATCTCGGGGCTTAAAATCTTCGTGACGACCGTGACTTCGACGTTGATGTTCTGCATGTGGAGCTTGTCCATCGCGGTGGTGGAGACAAAGGAGAAGAGGATGGAATAGATGGCGGCAGACAAGCTGAACGCGCAGGCGCAGATGGTATAGAGCATCAGGTTCCAGCAGAGGTTGACGTGCCCGATGCTGGTGTGGGAGCCGCTTTTGATCAGCATCATGCCGAGCAGGTCCATGCCGCCCGAGGTGCCGCCCATCCAGAGAAGAAGCCCGATGCCGCAGCCGCAGAGCATGCCGCCGATGAGGCAGCGCGCGAGCTGGTCGCCCGAGAGGATGTCGGTGCGCGGGACAAGAGAAAGAAAAATTGTCGTGCCGGTGACGGACAGAAGCGTTTTGAGAACCACGCGGTGGTCGAGCCGCCGCCACGCCAGAAGCAGCATCGGAAGGTTGATGGCATAGTTGATGAGACCTGCAATGTCAATTGCAGGCGTCCAGCCGGTTGCGCGCAGAAGGAAGGTCCGAAGCAGCTGAGAAAGGCCCATGATGCCGCCGGTGTAGAGTCCTGCCGGGACGACGAAGAGGTTCATGCCGAGAGAATACAGAAGCGTTCCGCCGAGAATGCCCAGACAGTGCAGAAGCTCGGATGCAGGAAAAAGCTTCTTTTGCATGGATGGTTGCACAATATTTGCCTCCTTTGCTGCAAATGACGCAATTCATGCGTATAATAGCACGACAATCATGGAAATGCAAGACAGCGTTCAGAAAAAGTACGACAAAAAAACCGCCCCGAAGGAGCGGATTTTTTGTGTTTCGGGTTATGTAGGAAGACCGCAGAGCTTTCTGGAGATCAGGCGGTCGAAGAAGGTGATGAAAGGACCCAGACCCAGCGCGCAGATCAGCGTGCCGATGCCGATGACGCCTCCGAGCAGCGCTGCTGCAATGGCGCAGATGGAGTCGGTTGCGATGCGGCACCAGAAGTAGGGGATTTTGCTCTGGCGGCGGCTGAGGATGATCGACAGCGCGTCGTAGGGCGCGATGCCGGTGTCGGCAGTCTGGTACATCGACGCGCCGAGACTCAGAATCAGAACGCCGAGCAGCATGATGCCAAGGCGGACGGGAAACGAAACATCGCCCTCGCAGAGCCATGGGACGCGGTACATCCGGGCAAGCAGTACCTCCGCGATGGGACCGATGCAGGTCCAGTTGACAAAGGTGCCGAGCCCGATTATGCCGCGGGCAAGCAGAATCTCGACGATAAAATAGACGCTGTTGCACAGCAGCATCATGCGCGAAAGCCCCAGCCCCGTTTGATCGCCGAGGGCGATGACGACGGAAGTGCTGGGGTCATTGCCCATGCGCGAAAAATCAAACAGGGCAACGCCGATGGAAAGAAGCACAATGCCAAGCAGCATGACAAGCACGCGGCGCAGCGTCAGATTGCGAAAGCTGGAAAGCATGGGGATACCTCCGGAAGCTGGTAAGAATGCGCACGCAGTATAGCAAATACAGGCACAAAAATCAAGCGGGAAGCACCCGGCTGCCCTACCAAAAGAGCAAGCCGGGTGCTTTGTTAGACGAGAGAAACGGAGAATGGTTCCGTATTTCCGCCTGCCTCGCAGAGTTTCGCGCCCGCAGGCGCGAAAGCCCTTCGAATCGGAAGGCGCAGCCTTCCGATTCGCGTTTAAAAGCTTCCGCTTCTGCCGGACCCACCGCCGCCGGACTCGGCGCTGCTGTCTCCGCCGGAGGAGGATTCATGCTCAATTTTTGTTCGGGTTTCCGTGGTGTGCGTGTACTGGTCGCGGCTTGCCGTGACGTTCAGTTCACCCGAGACATAGGCGTTTGCCTGCCGCGCCATGCGGACGGACTTCATCTTGCCGCGCAGCAGCATGCAGACGATCAGCGAGAAGACGCACGACGCAAGCGCGATGATGGCGATGGTGCCCCAGGGACTGCGGCGCACGGGGGTACCGGAGGCGGCAAGCGAGAGAAATTCATCGCAGCCGGAGAGAAAGCCATAGATACCGTTTGCCCAGTCGTCGGCGCGGAAATGGTCGAGGAAGTAGTCTTCGAGTTTTTCCTGCCCGTGCTTGTCGAAGGCGTATTCGGCGCGCGGACCGTAGAAGAAGGTGGCGAACTGGCGGTTATCCATGCTCAGAAGCAGGATGACGCCGTCACGGTCCGCACCTTCGCCGAGCTCGTAGGCGTGGTAGATCTGCCAGGCGGTTTCATAGGCGCTGTCGTAGTAGTCTTCGTAATTGTCGACGGTGACGACGTAAACGCCGACGCCATAGTCCTGAGAAATATTCTCGGCGTAGGTCTCCAACTCGATGTTCTGCGACTCGGTCAGGATGCCTGCGTCGTCGGTGATGTGCCAGAGCTGGCTTTCGGCAAAGACGGACACGCTCAGGCACAGCATAAGCGCCAGCACGAGCGAAAGCCTGATGATTCGTTTTTTCATGGCACGTCCCTCCTTACGTCAAAAACAGATACACTGCGGAAAGCACGGCGGTCAGCCCTGCCGCGATGGCAGCAAAGGTGCCCCAGAACTTGCCGTAGCTGGTGGGAAGATCGCCGACGAGCTTGCCGGTCTGCCCGTTCATGGCAAAGAGGTAGTCCTTGCCATTCCATTTGGTATGGAGCGTCCAGACCGGAAGCAGCGCATAATGGACCTTGCCGCGGTGCAGCTTCACGTCCTGCGAGACGGGGACACAGGAATCGTAGCCGGTGGCGGAATGGGCGAGGGCGGAGACGAGAGAGCCTTCGCAGCGGGTATCGGCGCGGACGGCGCTGTCTTCGACCGGGACATCGTATTTGTCGGCAAGGAAGCCGGGCAGATACGCCGTGGAAAACGGCTTTAGATCGTCGTAGTCAAACGGTTCAATCGAGTCCATGTAATCGTCCGGCATTTTGCTCGAAGCGTCGACGGGGACCCTGGAGAAGGCGAGCGAGCCTTCGCGGTAGACATCAAAATGGTCGGTCTCGGTGACCTCGTAGTCGCCCGAGGTGAAACTGCGCGAGCGTGTCGCCTCATACTGCGCGCTGCCCTCCGCTTCGCCGTCAAACATCCAGAAGGGTACGTAGATGCCCTTGATTTCCTGCACGTGGTTTTCTGCGGTAAATGCGCGCGGGAGGAAGGGCTTTCCTTTGTAATGTGCTTTGAGCGCTTTGACGGCGTCGTCCTTGGAGAGCTTGAAGGGCAGGACAAAATCGGGCTTTAAGCTGCCGGTAAACTGACCGGGCACGACGCTGGGGTTTCCGCAGTAGGGGCAGGCGGTCGCGGCGGTCGATTCGTCGCAGATGAGCTCCGCGCCGCACGACGGGCAGGAGTAGCTCTTCATGCCGGCAGCGTCCTGTCCCCAGTCGCTGCCAAGATCGGATGTGTCCCAGCCCTCGGCCTGCGCCTGCTTTTTCTGCTGCGCGGTTTTTTGGTCGGCGTCTTTTTTGGCTTCCGCGGCCTTTTGTTCCTTTTCGGCAAAGAGCGCCTCAATTTCGGAGACCTCGTAGCTTGTGCCGCAGTAGTCGCAGGTGAGCTTGCCGGTCGCGCTGTCAAAGTGCAATGGGCCTGTACAGGCGGGGCATTGATAGTTCGTTACCTGAGTTGGCATATCTTCCCTCTTTTCCAGATGATTTGGCTGTGAATCAGGTCAGGTCCGCGTCGTTGAACGGATCGCCGCATTCGGGGCAGAACTTGGGGGGATTGGTGGGATCGGCAGGCTCCCAGCCGCATTTATTGCACTTATAGTGCCGGGGCGCGGTGGGCTTGGGCTTGCCGCATTCGGAGCAGCACTTTCCTTTATTTACCGCGCCGCAGGCGCA
>ERZ773139.4529-NODE-4529-length-11005-cov-2.928584_pt1 | contig 11005 bp, 10 predicted proteins | sample MGYA00580854_ERZ773139 | MGnify/ENA primary metagenome ERZ773139 (study PRJEB29015, sample SAMEA2737809) | human gut metagenome | biome: human gut; feature: human-associated habitat; material: faeces | place: China | collected 2012 ...
GTTTTTGCAGCAAAACTTTTGCCAAGAATAATCCATCCCACTACAAGTAACAGAATGTTGGCTACAAAAGAAAAATCACTGGCTGAAAGAGGAGTGAACTTTGCAACCAAAACTGCAAAACCTGTAATACCACCAAAAGTAAAGTTGTTGGCGAATTTAAAGAAGTAAATACCAACAGCCATAATCAAAGTACTGGCTGTAAGCAATAAAAAATTTTTAAAATTTGCTTTCATAATTTTTTTCCTTTAAGTATATTTTTTACAAAAAAATTGTAACGTTGTGAGATTGTAAAGTCAATGAGTATTTAAAGGAAAAATAAGCAATTAAGATAAAAACATAAAAATAATTAATAAGTTAATTTAGCAAAAAACAATTCCAAGCACAGCGGAAAACAAAATCATTAAAATAGGTGTCAAAGTTTTTTTGAAAAAATGTTTGCTTAAAAAGTGAACAGCTATCAAAATCACAAATATCAAAACAAAGCTGTAATTAATTGAAAAACCATGACCTAAACTTTCGAAATTAAACAAAGTTGAAAGTCCCATTATTACAGCAGTTGCAAGAATCATTGCAACAACACAAGGTCGTACGCCGGACAGAAAAGCTTTGGTACCGGAATATTTCATTAGATTTTTTAGAACTGCCGCAATTAAAAGAAGAATAATAAAAGCAGGCAGAACTACACCAAGAGTTGCAAAAAAAGCACCAGGAAAACCGCCCTGAGAGGAGCCAACAAAAGTTGCAAGATTAACTGCAAGAGGTCCCGGAGTTGACTCGGCAACTGCAACAAAACTCATAAACATATCCTCAGAAAGCCAATGGTTGGATAACACGATTTCCCTCATTAAAGAAATCATTCCGTAACCGCCTCCGAAAGATAATGTTCCTATTATAAGAAAATTGATAAAAAGCTTTAAATAAATCATTTTAAACTCCTGTTAACTAAAAAAGAACTATTTCAAATAGTAAAAATTATTTGTAAAGTTATTAACTATCGCTGAATGTTTTTCTTAAAGAAATATACTATCACGCCAACGCCCCCGCAAATCAAAATATAATAAATTGATGAAAAAGAAGTTGCTGTAATGGAAAAAATAACCATAATAATTGCAACAATTAAAATAATCAAAGTATTAAACAGATTCCTCTCCAAATTCTTTAACATTCGAATACCTGCAGTAAGTATTAAATAAACCACGCAAACTTGAATGCCTTTAAAAGCACAGGTAATATAATGTAGACTTAAAAATTGATTAAAAAATAATGAAATACAATAAATTACAATGAAAGAAGGAATGCATACTGCAAGGGTTGCAGCAGTAGCTCCGTAAAATCCTGCAACATGATATCCAATATAGGTGGCGCTGTTAACTGCCATAGGACCGGGCGTGGATTCAGCAATTGCAATCATATTAAGAAAATCATCTTTTTCAATCCATTTCTTCTTATATATAAACTCACTTTCCAAAAGGGCCACCATAGCGTAACCACCGCCAAAGGTAAAGGCACCGATTTTTAGAAAGGTCAAAAACAAAGTAAGAGTTTTATCAAAATTAGAATGTTTCATAAAACCTCCGAAATAAAAAATCCATTAAAATATTTAATAAAAATTTTTGCAATTAACATCAAGATATTAATTACTACTTAATTCAAAACACCATAAGTATACCATACATAAAAATTAGAAACAAACAAGTGTAAAATAAAAAAAAAAAAAATAAAAAAATTAGCACTCACCTCTTGACAGTGCTAACAAAAAGGACTATAACATAGTCAGAACGAAGGAAGAGATAAAGATTTAAAGAAATAATTAAAGATTCAAGCTTTAAAATCTAAATCAAATTCGTTAGTTCAGATAATCAACACCTCGGATTTCTCCGATAGTGCAATTACAAAATTTATATCTATTAGACGAAAGGAGATATGACTTATGATGATGCCTAGTATTTTTGGAGAAAACTTATTTGATGATTTTATGGACGATTTTTCATTCCCTACATTACCTGATGTAGACAAGGAATTGTATGGAAAACATGCAAAGAACCTAATGAAAACTGATGTTAAGGAAACTGATGACGTATATCAGGTTGCAGTTGATCTTCCGGGATTTAAGAAGGATGAAATCAAGATTAAACTTGAAAATGGTACATTAACAATTAATGCAGCCAAAGGTCTTGACAAGGATGAGAAGAACAAGGAAGGTAAGTATGTAAGACGTGAACGTTATGCAGGAAGTATGAGCAGAAGCTTTTATGTTGGTGAACATGTTACAGCAGAACAGGTTCATCCAAAGTATGAGAATGGTATTTTAACATTCGAAATACCTAAGAACAAAGAACCAATCGAAGAAAAAGAAAAGTTCATTGCTATTGAAGGATAACATCTTAACAAAATAAAGAAATCCCCATATCGACTTAGTGTTGGTATGGGGATTTTTCTGTGTTATAATTAGCTACAAATAATTATGTTAGTATGATTCTAAAAAAATATGTATAAATTGGGAAAACAGTGTGTTAGAAGCACGGAGGTGAAAAATGAGTCAATTTAGGAATATTGTTAAAAAAGCAGCAGTTATAGGACTTTGCATTTGCACTTTTTCTGTTCAGGTAAGCGGTGCTACACCATGGTCATCAGCCAATGGAATTTTTTATGATGGAAATGGCAATGAAATAAAAGGTGCAATAGCTAAAGGAATTGATGTAAGTTATCACAACGGTGACATTGATTGGGCAAAGGTTAAGGCGGCAGGGATTAGTTTTGCTTTGCTTAGATGTGGATATGGAAATGATGAAAGAAATCAGGATGACATAAAGTTTGTGCAGAATGTAAAAGGTTGTGAGGACAATGGCATTCAATATGGAGTTTATTTGTATTCATATGCAGTTGACAATGACAAAGAAAAGACTTTAGAAGATATGGCTAGAAGTGAGGCAGAACACGTTCTTAGAATGATAGAAGAAGCCGGAGCTAAACCTACAATGCCTGTTTATTACGATATAGAGGACAAATCTCAGGTTGGAATGACTGCTAAGCAGTATGGGGATATGGCTGAAATTTTTTGCAATATTGTAAAAAATGCCGGCTATAAGGTTGGTGTTTATTCTAACTATTATTGGTGGACCAATAGACTTACTGATTCAAGATTTGATAATTGGGGAAAATGGGTTGCAAGATATAATAACACAAGTGAATACAACAAAGAATATGATATTTGGCAATATACTGAGTCAGGCACGGTAGATGGCGTGGGAAGTGGAATGGATGTTAATATTTTGCTTTCAAGACCTTGCAGTATTACAGGACATCAGTATGAATTTTATCAATTAGTGTCAAAATCAACAACCACAATAAATGGAAAAGCTACATATAAATGTAAAACCTGTGGTCACATTAAAACAACAGACATAGCAAAAATTAGTCAGATAACAATTTCAAAAACAAAATATGAATATACAGGAAAAGCCTTTAAACCTACAGTTACAGTAAAAGACAGCAACGGGCAGGTAATTTCAACTCAGAATTATAATATAATATATTCATCTAACAAAAAGGTTGGAAATGGCACTGTAAAGATTGTTTTTAAAGGCAATTATAGTGGCACGATTACAAAAATATTTAAAATAGTTCCAAAGAAAGTAAGTCTTACAAAGGCAACCAATATTAAAGGCAAAAAAGTCAAATTGGGTTGGAAAAAGGTATCGGGAATATCCGGTTACGAAATCCAGTATGGCATAAATAAGTCTTTTAAGAAGGCAAAGACAACAACAGCCAAGTCTTCTTTGAAAACAAAAACAATTACAAAACTTAAAAATAAAAAGAAATATTATTTCAGAATGAGAGCTTATAAAAAAGTATCTGGAGCGAAAGTTTATGGAGTGTATAGTTCAAAGAAAACAGTTAAAATTACAAAGTAATTATTAAAGCCGGTGCAGAAACATGTTTAAAATTAGACGCGATATTAATTGATAATATTGATATTTTTGTTATAATTAAAAAAGCGGGAATTAAATTTTTGAACGGGAATCAAAGATTTTTTAGACGGAGGGATTATAATGGAAATTAAAGAAATTTTAAGCAAGGTAGATCATACATTATTAAAACCTGAATCTACTTGGGAGCAGATTAAGGAGATTTGTGATGACGGAATCAAATATGAAACAGCATCAGTTTGTATTCCACCATCATTTGTAAAACAGGCTGCTGATTATGTGGGCGGCAAGATTGCAATCTGTACAGTTATTGGTTTCCCTAATGGATACAATACTACAGAAATCAAATGTGCAGAAGCAGCACAGGCAGTTAAAGAAGGCGCAGCGGAAATCGATATGGTTATTAATATTGGATGGGCTAAAGAAGGAAGATGGGATGACATTTTCTGCGAGATCAACAAGATAAAAGAAGCTTGTGACGGCAGATTACTTAAGGTAATCGTTGAAACTTGTTTATTAACTGATGAAGAAATCGCTAAGGTTACTAATGTAGTATCAATGTCAAAGGCAGATTTCATTAAGACTTCAACAGGTTTCTCAACAGAGGGAGCAACATTTCATGTTGTAAAAATTTTTGCAGACAATATTTCTAACGGAACAAAGATTAAGGCAGCAGGTGGAATCAGTTCATTAGAAGACGCAGAAAAGTTCATTGAGCTTGGCGCTGACAGACTTGGAACAAGTAGAATTGTAAAAATCGTTAAGAACGAAAATGCAGGTGCCAATGAGTACTAGAAACTTTTGTGGTTCTGGCAATATTGGAGTGGTTGCTTATAGTGAAAATAAGCAAAGAAAAAATAAAGACTGAAATTATAAGAGATTGTACTAAAATGGTACAGTCTCTTTTTTTGACCTCAAAGTTGATAAAAAAATGTGTTGACTTAATACAATCCGTATGATATAACTTGAATTGTATTAATTGTACTAGTTGCAATAGTACAATGAAAACAAAATAGAGAGTAGGGGAGAAAACTATGCTAGAGACAAGAAATTTGAAAAAGGTTTATAAGACCAAAAAGGGTGTGTTTGTAACAGCCTTAAATGACGTGTCTATTAAGTTCCCTGAAAAGGGTTTGGTTTTTCTTTTAGGAAAATCAGGTAGTGGTAAATCTACATTATTAAACCTTTTAGGTGGACTTGATAAATATGATGAAGGTGAAATTATTATTAAGGGAGTTTCATCTAAAGACTTTAAACAGAGTCATTTTGATTCATATCGTAATACATATGTAGGATTTATTTTTCAGGAATACAATGTATTAGAAGAATTTTCAGTAGGAGCTAATATTGCTTTGGCAATTGAGCTTCAGGGAAAGAAGGCTACAGATGAAGAAATTAATAGAATTTTAAAACAGGTTGATTTGGAGGGTTTTGGTGACAGAAAACCTAACGAACTTTCAGGTGGTCAGAAACAGAGAGTTGCAATTGCAAGAGCACTTGTAAAACAGCCTGAAATAATTATGGCAGATGAGCCAACAGGAGCACTTGATTCTAACACAGGAAGACAGGTATTTGAAACACTTAAGAATTTATCTAAGGATAAACTTGTAATAGTAGTATCTCATGACAGGGAGTTTGCAGAGCAGTTTGGTGACAGAATTATCGAACTTGCAGATGGAAATGTAATTGATGATGTTACTCGTAAGGTTGGGTATGAAAAACAGGGTGAAGAACTTAATAATGGTATTAGTTTTGAAAATGACACAATGACTATTAAGTCAGGATACCATTTAACAGAAGAGGATAGAGAAAGAATAAATCAGTATATTGACGGTATTGGAACAGACTTAAAGGCTGTAATTAAAAAAGCAGATAGGGGAAGTTTCCAGCAGACTAACGAGGAAGATATTGTTCATAAGAAAGGCAATTTTAAACTTATTAAGTCTAAATTACCTTTGAAGAATGCTTTCAAAATAGGGGCAAGTGGTTTAAAACATAAGAAAATCAGACTTGTAGTTACAATTTTACTTTCATTTGTTGCATTTTCATTATTTGCTTTGGCAGATACTTTTGGAAACTACAATCACATTAAAACATGCACTAATTCAATTAAAGATACGAACATAACTTATGCGTCAGTTATTAAGTCATTAAAAATCGGTTCAGGAATGAACGCATACTGGAGCGATTACGGCAACAGCATTAGAGAAGACGAAATAACAAAGTTAAATAAAGATACAGGACTTGATTTTACAGGAGTTGTTGTTACAAATCAGGATATGGTTTTACCTAATTATAATAAGGAAGTTGAATTAACAAAGAATGGTGATATGTGCCATTATGCAACAGATTTTTCAGGCTATGCTAATTTGACAGAATCTAAAATTAAAGAAATGGGCTATAAAATTGTTGCAGGAAAATTACCAAAAGACAACAATGAAATCGCAATTAGTTCTTATGTTTATGAAACATATGCAAAGGCAGGATATATTTCAGAAGATGGTATAAAGTCTGAAATAAAATATTATAATGACTTAGTTGGCAAGAAACTTAAAATAGACAAGAAAGAATTTACCATAGTAGGTATTGTTGATACAAAGGTTGATATGGATAGGTATAAGTCTATTTCAGAAGATAGCAAGGGCAAAACATCAGCACAGAATTTGACTGATTTTGCTTTAAGTCAGGAACTGGCACATATTCAACAGTACAGTTTGGCTTGCGATATTTTTGTAAGCGAGGGAATGCTTAACAGCATTAAGGAAGAATATCCTAATTATGTACAGTTAATTACTAACTATATGTACGTGTCAAGTGATGATACATATATTGATTCTTCAAGAATTGCGTCATTAAGTGAAATTGATACAAAAGATGTAACATGGGTCGATGGTGAAAAGACTAAACTTGCTGATAATGAGATTATCATAGATATCAATGCATTATCAAAAAATGATGAAGAAGGCTATTCTTACAGTAAAAAAGAAGCGTTGAAGATTTTGAAAGACAGCCAGTACACATTGGATTATTATATTGATAATGAAGATAAATCAATTAATGGAGTTAAGGTAGTTGGTGTGCTAAATGCAGATGGAAAAGCAGATAAATATTCAGACCTTTATGTACTTCCTGACAGCCTTTATAATTTAAAATGGACTGAAGGCAAGGGCGAATATTCATATGCAGTTGCAACAATGCCAACAAACAAGGCAGATATTGAAAAACTTGTAAAATATTGCTACACAGAACAGGGCAATATGAAATATCAGATTGAAAACTCAGTAACTTTTGAACTGGACACAGTTAATGAAGTTTTGAAAGTAATGTCAAAGGTATTCTTATACATTGGTATTGGTTTTGCAGTATTTGCAATGATTATGTTATCTAACTTTATTGCAACAAGTATTTCATATAAGAAGCAGGAAATCGGAATTCTTAGAGCAATCGGCGCAAGAAGCAATGATGTATTTAGAATTTTCTTCTTAGAAAGTTTTATTATTGCAATGATTAACTTTGTTCTTTCAACAATTGGAACAGGTGTGGCAACAGCAATAATCAACGGTATGTTTAGAAAAAAAGCAGGAATACTTATTACAATACTTAATTTTGGACCAAGACAGATACTACTTTTACTTGTGATTAGTATTGGAGTTGCGGCAGTGGCAAGTTTCATACCGGTTTACAAAATTGCATCAAAGAGACCAATTGAGGCCATTAGAAATAGATAAGAGTTAAAGGATTAAGTGTCGTTTAGTGCGGCACTTTTTCTTTTTTTGTTTATGTTATAAGTTTCTGTTATGAGTGTAATCTGAGCGAAAAATTTCTGCTTTAAGTATAATCTGAGTTATAAATTTCTGTTTCCGGTGTAACCTAAAAAATGAGGAGTTGAGTTTTTTATACCTTACTATATCTACAGACAATAAATATTGGTTATACAAACAATTTGACACTTGAAAAACATATAGTGGAATTTTATAATGAATACATCGACTACATATTCTATAATGTCGCATATTGTCAGGGGGATACATTCATGACATACGAACAGTTTATAGAACAGGTAAAGTGGGAAGTAGAAGATATAGCAAGAGAGTCTTTTGATGACGTGAGAACAGTTGTAAGAACGGTTACTAAGAATAACAATGTTCGAAGAAAGACTATAAGCATTTTTAAAGAGGGACAGTTGGCTACACCGACAATTTACCTGAGAGATTATTATTTGGATTATAAGAAAGGAAGAAGTATCGAAAACATAGGCAGAGAAATCTTTATGATTTATTCTGAAGGTACAAAAAGATTTACTTTTGATGTGAATCAGTTTTCTGATTTTTCGAAAGTAAAGGACAAAATCTATTATAAGCTTGTTAATTACGAAATGAACAGACAGGCGTTAAAAACAATGCCACATTTTAAATTTTTGGATATGGCAATTGTGTTTTTCGTTTCGATTATGGGCAATGAGAAGGAGCAGGGGACAATAGCAATTCAGAATGCTTATGTTGAAAAGTGGGGGATTAGTAAGGAAGAGTTAAGAAGAACGGCAATAACGAATACTTGGAAGGAATACCCGCCTGAAATTAAGAAGATGGAAGATATTATATCTGAAATCGTTTTAGGGCAGGTTACATCAGAAGATGATGACGAGAACGGATTAATTTCAGAAGAAATCAGTTATGGTGAATTTAGTATTGATAATGTTCGCCAAATGATAAAAGAAGAAGTTGATAAAATGCGAGCACAGGCAGAAATGGATATGTATGTGCTGACTAATACATCACGCAACTTTGGCGCTGCATGCATTACATATCCGGGAGTTTTAAAGGAATTTGCAAGAGAACACAACAGTGATTTCTACATTATTCCAAGTTCAGTCCACGAAGTGATATTAATTCTGGGAGAACAGATGTCTGTGGAAGAAATGAATCTGATGGTGGAAGAAGTAAATGAAAGAGAAGTTGATTCCATAGATGTATTGTCTAACCATGTTTATCAATATAAGAGAGAACTGGAAGAGATAATATACTAGGATTATGTTGAAAAATGGCTTATTGAATCTGTGGCTATGCAGATGTGGAAGACATTGGAACACACTCGAATATAAGTATAAAAGTGGAGTGTAAGCTTAATAATATGCGAATATTCGTGTAGTCAAGATTTAGGTGTCTTAACATATAAGTTTATTAGAAAACAACTTCGGAAATGAAAAAGCTGTGGCTTTGGCAACACACAATGGTTGTTGGAGTGCAGCTTTTTTGTATAAGGAATCCTCCCAACTGCGCCTAGTCCCTCCTTATCTTTACGGGTGGCAGACGCATTTAAAACGAACTTCGTTCGTGGCGTCTGTTAAAGTCATAAGGAATTCTCCCAACTATGTTGGGTCCCTCCTTATCTTTACGGGTGGCAGACGCATTTAAAACGAACTTCGTTCGTAGCGTCTGCTAAAGTCATAAGGAATCCTCCCAACTATGTTGGGTCCCTCCTTATGACAAATACGCACCTGGCGGGAATCGAACCCGCATTTTCGTCTCCGGAGGACGACGTTCTATCCATTATACTACAGGTACAACTCCCTAATTATACATTAAATGGACTAAGGTATCAATAAGAAGATATGTAGAACAATGTCAGTGCAATTAAATTTAAAATATATCATAGTAAATATCATTGAAAATGTCAGTTAGTTTATTGCAAGTTTATAGTTGGCTAAAAACTAAAGTTGAATTTATAAATGATATTTGATAAACTAATGGGGAATTATTTTTGAGTACAAAAAGAAAAGATTAAATATAGGGTAAGGAGAATTAAAGTGGAAACTGAAGAGAAGAAGTTAACAAGTTCAGAAATAGACCAGATGCTTGAAGAAGCGGCAGCGTATCACGTGGAGTCTAAAGAGCCATCTAATAAAAACAAAAAAAATAAAAAGAAAAAAAAGAAAAGAAAACAAATAAGATTTGACATTATCATTGCCATTGTTTTGGCAGTTGTAGTTGTAGTGGGAGCAGTTTTTGCAATTAGCAAGCTTGCAGGCAAGTCTTCATCAGCTAGTAAGAAAAGCAATGTGGAGAATCCACTTGAAGATGACAAATATGATGAAATTACTGACGTTGTAAACAATTATCTTAACGCATATTTAGTTGAAGATTCACAGAAGAGATTAGATATTCTTGCAAGATACGTTGACAATATTGGAGACCTTAGCGAAAGTGATGTAGCACAGAAGAAGTACATTACAAGCTATTCAGAAGTTGAATGTTATACAAAAAATGGTCCTTATGACAACACTTATGTTGTTTACGCATACTACCAGACAGAATACAAGAACATTTCAACTAAAGTACCAAGCCTTACAACATATTATGTAATTAGAGATGCAAAAACAGGAAATGTTTACATTCATAATAAGTGGAGTGATGAAATAAAAGATTATATTTCAAAGGTTTCAAGATGCTGACGTTCAGAAATTAATTTCAGATGTTCAGAAAGAACTTTTGGAGGCTGAAAAGTCAGATGCTAACTTAAAGAAGTTCCTTGATGCTCTCACAGGAAAAACAGAGGAAACAACTACAGCAGCTCAGAAGGCTACTCAGGCAACTACACAGCCGGTAACTGCTAAGCAGGAACAGAAGACAACACAGGCAACTAAACAGGCTGCCACAACTAAGCCTACAGTTACTCAGAAGGCTACAACAGCTAAGCCTACAGAAGCACCTACAACAACAGCTGAGGCAAGAATTAAATAAGACCAAGGTCTTAAGGAGATTAATAGTTGAATAAGAAATGTTATATAGTTGGTGCCGGAGATAATTCCGGCACCAACTTTTCTAAAGGAAAAGATGAATATGTTATAGCGGCAGACGGTGGACTTGCTACTCTTGAAAAGTTGGGAATACAGCCGGATTTTATTTTAGGAGATTTTGATTCTTTAGGCTACGTGCCCGATGGAAAAAACATAGAGGTTCACAAGGTTGAAAAAGATGACACGGACATGATGCTATCAGTGGAAAGAGCCGTAGAATCAGGTTACAATGAAATAGAGATTTTCGGTGGCACAGGTGGACGAATAGATCATACAGTGG
>ERZ773139.4540-NODE-4540-length-10969-cov-2.743540_pt1 | contig 10969 bp, 10 predicted proteins | sample MGYA00580854_ERZ773139 | MGnify/ENA primary metagenome ERZ773139 (study PRJEB29015, sample SAMEA2737809) | human gut metagenome | biome: human gut; feature: human-associated habitat; material: faeces | place: China | collected 2012 ...
GTAATAGAAATCGAAATCTACGATCGGTTCCTGTTCCAGGAAATTCGCTTGCATTTCCCCGATATAACTTTCGTTACCGGTTTTGTCTTTTTCTTTATAAGCCGATTCCAGGCCGACCAGCATATTGGTTTTTACCCGTTCCAGTTCACTCGGGGTGAAACCGAACCGCCGGATTCTTTCATTTTCGGTTAAGATGGCTTCCAGGGCAACGTCTTCTTCGTTGGGTTTGGCCGTTGTGTTGATGTTATAAGCATTATAACCTCTCACAAAACCATCGAATCCGAAACCTCCGTTGATAAAGGGAGGATTACCTTTCTGCATCATTTCGCTGATCCGTGCTCCGGCCATCTGATTGTAGAAAGAGTTGATTATGTTATCTTTAAAATAAGCCAATTTATTCTTTTCTGTTGCCGGAGTACCGGGTAACAGGGTCACGATCTGAATAGAAGATTGCTGTACTTCTTTGTCGGTTGCCAGGCAATAATACATCTCGTCGTGTTCGGGAATTTCGTAGAAAGGACGGGGAGTCGGATTTTCTACAGCAGGGATTTTACTGAACAATTCTTTTACTTTTTGTTCCATTTTAGCTACATCGAAATCGCCGACGATTGCTATGGCTTCCAGGTCTGTCCGGTACCATTCATGATAAAAATCACGGATAGTCTGGTATTTGAAATTTTTGATTACATCTAAATTACCGATAACGTCCCGAATGGCGTATTTTGAATCTTTGAAAAGTACCGGGAACATCTGTTTTTGAATCCGGAATTGCGGTGTCCGGCGGGTTCTCCATTCTTCGGTGATCACTCCGCGCTCAGCATCGATTTCGTCGTCTTCCAGGGTAAGATAGTAAGACCAGTCGTGCAGAATCAACAGGCAGGTGTCTAACAGAGATTCGCTGTTTGTCGGTACATCGCTCAGATTGTAGACCGTTTCATTTTGTGCAGTGTAAGCATTGATGTTACGGCCGAAAGAAACTCCGTGCTTTTCCAGAGAGGTGATGATACCTTTCCCAGGGAAATTCTTGGTTCCCGGAAAGGCCATGTGTTCCAGGAAGTGGGCCAGACCGTCTTGTTCATCGTTTTCGAGCAGGGCTCCGGCATTACGTATGATGTAGAAACTCGCTCTGCCTTTGGGTTCTTCATTGTGACGCAGGTAATACACTATACCGTTGGGGAGCTTTCCCGTTACAATATTCGGATCTTGAGGAAGCGGGGCCTGAAGATCGACCTGTGCAAAACTTCCTTGCAGGAATAATAAACAGGAAAATGTAATTAAAATAAATAGTCTTTTCATAGTTAAATTTTTATGATTCGAAACAAAAGTAGCTTTATTTACGATCAAATATAAATACAATAAGGGATTTAACTTAAATTTAATAAGGGACCGCTATTCCTGTAAAAAGCTCAGATTGAGCATAAACAATATTTTAACATATCATACTTATGAGAGACTCTGTTTCTTTTTTGCATCGGGTATCCGCCTGGACTGAAAAAGCCGGAATGACAGATGACGAAAGCACTCTAATAAAAATGGCGATAACGATTACCGTTGCCATTCTGATTTATATTATTTCCAGGAAATGGCTCTCCAAACTCTTGAAAAAAGTTGTAGGAAAGACCAAAAGTACTTGGGACGATATCCTCTACGATCAGGGTTTTTTCCGTAAACTGGCTTCCCTGATCCCTCCTTTTACAGCTTATATCGTTCTCACTTTTATTACCTGGGAATATAAATATGTCCTTCGGCGCCTGGTAGATATCTGGTTGATTATCGTTACCCTGTTTATCATTACTTCTTTATTGAATGCGATCAACAAGATTTATGAGAGCTATCCGGTTTCGAAAAATCGTCCGATTACTTTTTTTATCCAGTTGATCAAGGTGTTTTTGTATACGGTTGTGGTGATTACCGTCGTCAGTGTGCTGGTGAATAAATCGCCGGAACACCTGATTGTCGGTTTGAGTGCTTTTGCCGCGGTGCTGCTTTTGATCTTCAAGGATTCGATCCTGGGATTCGTTGCCGGAATCCAGCTGACTTCCAATAATATGATCCGCATCGGCGACTGGATTCAGATGGATAAGAATAATGCCAATGGAGTTGTGTTGGAAGTGAATCTGTACACCGTCAAAGTGCAGAATTGGGATATGACTATTTCGATGGTACCCACTTATCAGTTGGTGTCGGAATCTTTCACCAACTGGCGGGGAATGCAGGAATCGCCGGGACGGAGAATTATGCGGAGTATCAATATCGATATCGATTCGGTTCATTTTTTGAGTCATGACGAAGTCGTAAAATTTGCTTCTTCGGCCTTCCTGAAAGATTATATCGATCAGATGGTCGCTAAACTGGGAGATATCAATAAAGATAAAATTACGATTCTGGATGAGCGTAAGCTGACCAATATCGGTATATTCCGTTATTATATGGATGCATGGATCGAAGCTAATCCCGATATCAATACGAATATGACACATATGGTCCGCCAATTACAACCCGGCCCGACCGGTATGCCCATCCAGATTTATTGCTTCTCGGCTATTCAGGAGTGGGTGACCTATGAAAAAGTCCAGGCCGATATTTTCGACCATATCATGGCGGTATTACCCGAATTCGGACTGAAAGTGTTCGAATATAAATCCATGTATGTGGGTGGGGAAAACCAATCGTGATTAACTGCGTATACGGCAGTTCGGGTTATCTGTTGTGACGACTAAAAAGGCGGTTTCGGTCACGGCTCTTTTAACTGAAAAAAACATGTCCGATAAAGAGAATAATTATAAAATACACCGTTTTATTCAATATACCTAATTAGAAATAGTGTATCGAAGAATAGTTGCATAGCCATATTCTTCGATACTATAATCAATTATTAATGTAAAAATATAAAAGAAAAAAGAAAGAAGCCAAAATCATCAGTATTAATTGGTACTTTTTTCTTTCTTTAATATAATAATACCATTCTTCGGGTAATTTTCTTTATCAAATTGGAAAGAATGGAAAAGGGCCGGGGGAATATGTCAACTTGCAATCTTCTGTTCAAATAAAAAAAATTCTTCTTTTGATATTATCGATCTCAATGGAGCCAAATATTTAAATTACTCTCCCGATAACGGAGTGAATATAGAACAACCTCTCCCTGTCAGAGTAGAAGGTTATCCTGAAGTGTGGCTTAACGATACATTGCTTTTGATGAGTTATAAACGATCGGTCATTGCGACATTGATTTTTTTGTTGTAATTTTGGAAGCAAAAAATCGGGGCATGGCTAAAGAAAAAGTAAGACTTTGGGATCGTCTGAAATATAAATATAAACTTTCTGTCATTAACGAGACTTCTTATGAGGAGGTGTTCAATTTCAGATTGTCCCAGTTGCATGTATTGACTGCATTGAGTGTGCTGGCGGTAATTTTGGTCGTTCTGACCATTTTATTGATAGCTTTCACCGACTTGCGGGAATTTATTCCTGGCTATCCGGATGGAAATATGCGGCAGATGATCGCTTGCAAGCGCTCCGGGTAGATTCGCTGGAGAATGAATTGCTGAAGAGAGACCGCTTTTTCAAATCCATCCGGTTGGTTTTGAATGGGGGAGATACCACTTCCCTCGAACGTTCGCGGGAGGATACGGCGCGCTACCGGAACGATACCATCCGATTTCAGATCAGCGAACAGGAAAATGAATTCCGGGCTGCTATCGAAGAGCGTGAACGCTTTAATCTATCGCTGGGAATGAAAGAACAAAACCACGATTATTATCATTTTTTCCCGCCTGTGGAAGGAATTGTAACCCAAAGCTTCGATGAGAAGAAACGGCATTACGGCACTGATATTGTGGCGAAAGCCAATGCTAAGGTGGCTGCGGTATTGGATGGGGTCGTGATTTTTACCGATTGGACGGTGAAGACCGGATATGTGATCCAGGTGCAACATACCAACGACCTGATTTCTGTATACAAACACAATTCTATCCTATTGAAAAAACAGGGAGATTATGTCAGGGCCGGAGAGGTCCTGGGGGTAGTGGGAAATACCGGAGAGGAGTCCAGCGGCCCCCATTTGCATTTTGAATTGTGGCGGGCAGGTAATCCGCTCAACCCGGAGAATTTTATTAAGTTTAAATAAAGAATCGGTAACCGGAAGTTGTTTCGGCAATTTCGGTTTGGAAGAATGAATATATGAGAAAGATTGCGATATTAGGTTCGACAGGATCGATCGGAACACAGACGCTGGAAGTGGTGGAAGCCAATCCCGAACGGTTCAGTGTCGAAGTGCTGACAGCCAATAATCATGTCGATTTATTGATCGAACAGGCATTGAAATTCCACCCGGATAGTGTGGTGATTGCCAATGAGGAGAAATATCCGCTTCTGCGCGATGCCTTACAACATGAAGATATAAAAGTATTTGCCGGAGCCGATGCGCTTGCCCGGATCGTGACTTTTGCAGACGTCGATCTGGTGGTGACAGCTTTAGTCGGATACAGCGGTTTAATCCCGACGGTAAATGCCATTAAAGCCGGAAAAAATATTGCTTTGGCTAACAAAGAGACTCTGGTCGTAGCCGGAGAATTGGTCAACGAATCGGTCGCAGAACATCGGGTAGCTATTCTGCCTGTCGATTCGGAACATTCTGCCATCTTCCAGTGTTTGGCCGGAGAGAGCCGGAGTAAAGCCGAAAAACTGATTTTGACCGCTTCCGGAGGTCCTTTCCGGGGAAAAGACCGGGCTTTTTTGGAAAAGGTGACTCCTGCCGATGCTTTGAAACACCCTAACTGGCATATGGGTGCTAAGGTGACGATCGATTCGGCTTCTATGATGAACAAAGGGTTTGAAGTGATCGAAGCCAAATGGTTGTTCGGCATGAAACCCGAACAAATCGAAGTGGTGGTGCATCCCCAATCTATCGTTCATTCGATGGTGCAGTTTACGGATGGCTGCGTGAAAGCCCAGCTCGGAGTGCCGGATATGCGGCTGCCGATTCAGTATGCCCTGACTTTCCCCGAACGGACTACAGCTGATTTCGGACGTTTGGATTTCAAGGTATGTCATTCCCTGACTTTCGAACAGCCTGACGAGAAAACCTTTCGTAACCTTGGCTTGGCTTACGAGGCTATGCGGCAAGGCGGAAACATGCCCTGTATCCTGAATGCGGCCAATGAAGTCGCTGTGGCTGCCTTCCTGCAAGGGCGCCTGTCTTTCACCGGTATGTCCGATCTGATCGAAAAAACAATGCAACAAGTAGATTTCCTGAAGAAACCGACTTTGGAGGATTATATGGAAACCGATCGCCTGACCCGTGAAATCGCCAGGAAAAATGTATCCCCCAAAATACCTCCTCTATAGCTTTTTAGCTTATAGTCTTTTAACTTTAACCTTTTACTTTTTACCTCATATCATGGATATTTTTATAAAAATAGTACAATTTGTCTTGAGTCTTTCTATCCTGGTTTTGTTCCACGAATTCGGACACTTTTTGTTTGCGAAGTTGTTTAAGACCCGGGTAGAAAAGTTTTATATGTTTTTTAATCCCTGGTTCTCTTTATTTAAATTTAAAAAGGGAGAGACCGAGTATGGAGTCGGTTGGTTGCCGTTGGGTGGATATGTGAAGATCGCCGGAATGATCGATGAATCGATGGATACTGAGCGGCTCAGCCTTGGGAATTCCGGGCTAAACCGGCCTGGCAACGCTTGCTGATTATGTTGGGCGGGGTATTGGTGAACGTCTTACTGGCTTTTGTCATTTATATCGGCATCCTATTCACCTGGGGGGAGACCTATCTTCCTGCAAAAAACGTCACTTACGGAGTGGTATGCGACAGCGTCTTCAAAAATATCGGAATGCGAAACGGTGATATTATCGTTGCTCTCGACAATAAAGAAGTGGTCCGTTTTGACGATGTGCTTCCCGAAATATTGTTCAATCGTTCCAAGACTATTCAGGTATTGCGCAATGGAGAGCAAGTTTCTCTGGATATTCCGGATGACTTTATTGCTACGCTGCTGGAATTATCGTCCAAGAGTTTCAAGCTGAATCCGCTGCTCACTCCCCGTATCCCGGTCGATGGAATCGAGATACAGGATTTCGGGGATTATTCTGTGGCTTATGATGCAGGTATGCGAAAAGGGGATAAGATTCTGTCTGTCAACGGACACACTTTTCGTTTCTACGATGAATTTTCGGATTTGCTCGCCGCCAATAAAGGAAAGCGGGTGGAAACGACCGTATTGCGGGGAGCGGATACATTATCTTATGCTTTTACTTTGGGGGAAGACGGAAAATTCGGTTTTTATCCTTTGCTGACTGCCAATGCCTATGAATTGGCGACTCAGAAATATACACTGGCAGAAGCGATTCCTGCCGGAATCGAGATGGGGATCGGACAACTCGGTTCTTACGTGAAACAGCTGAAATTACTCTTTTCTCAGGGAGATACCGCTTATAAGTCGGTCGGTGGGATGGCTTCGATCGCCAACATTTTCCCGGGGTATTGGAATTGGCATTCTTTCTGGGAACTGACCGCTTTGATCTCGATCATGCTGGCCGTCGTGAATATTCTGCCTATACCGGCTTTGGACGGAGGACATGTCTTGTTCCTGTTGTATGAAGTGGTTACCCGTCGTAAACCGGGAGAGAAATTTATGGAGTATGCTCAGATTACAGGCATGATTTTTATCTTCGGCTTGTTTATTCTGGCTAATGTAAATGATATAATTAAATTTTTCGGGTAATGAAAGATCAGATTGAAGAATTCAGAGCTTACCGGGCCAAAATGAACGAGAGGATTCTGGCGGCCGATAATAAAGTGATCAAAAGAATCTACAATATCGATACCAATACTTATATGGAAGGGGCACTCTCCTCCAAGGTAAAGGAGATGTTGGGACTGGCCACTTCCATGGTTTTGAGATGTGACGATTGCATCAAGTATCATTTGGAAAAATGTTATGAACAAGGGGTGACTACTCCCGAATTGTTCGAAGTTTTTGCTGTGGCCGACGTGGTGGGGGGGACTATCGTTATCCCTCATTTGAGAAGAGCTGTCGAATATTGGGAGCTGTTGCAGGCTCAAACCGGCCCGGAGGTCGAAAACGAAAAATAAAGCATGAGGTATAACGGTTCTTCCTTTTCGATGAGAACGGAAAGCTGATAGAACGTCTGTATTATTATCTGGACTGCCGGCGGGGAAGTATGATTCTGGATTATATCGGTTCGGATTTGTATAAAGATATGGTGTGGAGTGATTATGGCAGGATGAGGTCGAAAGAATGCCTGTGATCGGGTTGGTTGATAAAGCTCATTTCAAAATTCAGACAAAGATGAAATTATTGGGTATATTATTTTTGCTTTGTGTGCTGACGATGCCTGTTGTGGCACAGGATCATTGCCGGATTATGTTTTATAATGTAGAGAATTTATTCGATACCGCCGATGATCCCTCGACTGCCGACGACGAGTTCACTCCCCGGGGAAAGAAACATTGGACGAAGGCTAAATATACGGATAAATTATTGAAAATCGCAGAAGTGATCGATAGCGTGGGAGATAAAGAACTGCCTTGTATCGTCGGTTTGGCGGAAGTGGAAAATCGCTGGGTATTGGAAGATTTAACGCAGAAAACGGCTTTGGCCGACGGGAATTACGGAATTGTTCATCAGGATTCTCCCGACCGCCGGGGTATCGATGTCGCTTTGCTTTACCGGAAAGATTGTTTCGAACTTTTAGAAACCGATTTCTTGCGCTTGTCATTTCCCGAGGACACCACCATCCGTACCCGGGATATTTTGTATGCTTCCGGGGTGCTGGATTCGGATACCCTTCATTTTTTTGTCTGTCATTTCCCTTCGATGATCGGTGGTGAGAAGCAAAGCGAGTGGCGCAGAGAACGGGCAGCTTCGACGGTACGGCATAAAGTCGATTCATTATTGGCTGTTCAGTCCCGCGCCGGTATTGTAATCATGGGCGATCTGAACGGGAAAGCAAATACCCCGGCACAAAAGGTGTTGGGTACCAAAAGTTCCGATAAAAAACCGAGGTGTAAAGATTTATATAATACAGGCTATTATTTATTGAAAAAGAATTACGGCAGTTACCGTTACAAAGGCAACTGGCAGACCATCGACCACCTGATTCTTTCGGGAGCTTTACTGGATGGGCACTCTGTCTGGAAAGCCGATCGGCGGCTTACTGTTTTTTCAGCTCCTTTTCTACTGGAAGAAGATAAAACTTATTTCGGATACAAACCTTGTCCTACTTACCGGGGACCGCGTTATGTCGGTGGATATAGCGATCATTTACCGATATATATCGATTTGAAAAAATGATTTCTTTTTCTATTTTTGCCGCGCAAAATTCATAACAATAGATATGGACGATTATCATCAAAAGTATTAATCTGAACAAAGGTTTTCTCAGGCCTTTGTTCGTAACGAATGGAGGGTTTTATATGAGAAAATTTTTATGTTGCAGGGATAATTTTGCCGAAAAGCAGGCCTGGCAAAAATACTGTTGGGTGAATATCGAAATGCCGACCGAGGAAGATACGCTCTACCTTACTCGTGATTTGAAGATTCCTTCTGCATTTTTATCCGATATCCGGGATGTCGACGAACGTCCCCGTATCGAAACGGAAGATGGCTGGACCTTGATGATTCTGCGCATTCCCTACCGGGATGAGGGAAACGATATACCCTATATCACCGTTCCTTTGGGAATTATCATGAAAGCCGATTATTTCGTGACGATCTGTCACCATGCAACGGATATGCTGCCCGATTTTATCCGGTATATGCAGCGTAAGAAATTGCCGATCGATGGGAGTTGGGATCTGTTGTTCAGATTGTTTTTGTCTTCTTCCGTGTGGTATCTCAAATATTTGAAACAGATCAATAACCAAAGCCGGTCTGTTGAAAAAGAATTGGAAAGATCGATTCAGAATGCCGAATTGCAACGGTTGCTGAAAATCGAAAAATCATTGGTGTTTTTTATTACCTCTTTGAGAGGAAATGACAACCTGCTGGTGAAATTGAAGAATTTAAAAAGCCAACGGGAATTTTTCGATCCCGATCTGGTAGAAGATGTAGAGATCGAACTGCGGCAGGCTCAGGACACCGCCCGAATCTATAGTGATATCCTGAGCGGTACGATGGATGCCTTTGCTTCGGTTATCTCTAATAATCTGAACGTAATCATGAAGCGTATGACCGCTATTTCCCTGCTTTTGATGATTCCGACATTGATTGCCAGTTTATATGGTATGAATGTTCACAATGGATTGGAAGACAGCCATTATGGACTGTTTGTCATCGCTATTATATCGGTTGCTTTTTCTATATTGAGTTATTGGATGTTCAGGAGAAAAAACTGGCTTTAACAAAGTGTTAACATTTTGAGGGATAAACTCCCGGAAGTTTTGTTTGTCTAAACCTCAAAACAGTTATTTTTTATAAAAAAAGAACTGAAAAAGGTGGCTTATAATTTTTAGATCGTTTATTAAGTTCGTAAAGTCTGTCAGGTTTGTAAAGGTTCTGAATCCTGCGGGCATTTTTTACGGTTGTCGGTGGGACCGACCGGGATCTCCGGTTCCGTTAAAAAGGTGCACATAGACTTTATGGACTTTTAGCGATGAAAGGGCAACTTTATGAACTTTATAAACTAAAAAGGGTTGATTTATTGGATGAAATATGAATAAATACGTAAAGAGATCATTACAGATCGGGATTCCGCTGGCTTTGGCGGCTTGGATTATAATCCCCCGGATAGGTGGAGATGGGGTGCAATCAAAACAAAATACACCAGGTAACATGGGGAAAGGTAGACTTCCGGTAACGGGGATTATTGCTAAGAATTCCGTTGTGGCTGCCGGATTTCCGGTGAATGGTTCTTTGTTGGCAAACGAAGAGGTCGATTTGGTAGCAGAGATCGTGGGAAAAGTCAGAAAGATTTACTTTCAGGAAGGGGTGGCCGTTAAAAAGGGACAGCTGCTATTAAAAGTAGACGATGCCGATTTGCAGGCTCAGTTGACCCGGGCGGAGTTTCAGAAAAAATTACTGGCCGAGAAGCTCGAACGGCAACGGATTCTTTTGAAACGCGAATCGATCAGCCGCGAAGCCTTCGATCAGTTACAGACCGATTATAATATGCTCGAAGCGGATATCGAACTACTGAAAGTGAAAATCAGCCGTACCGAAATCCGGGCTCCGTTCGACGGGGTAATGGGGTTCCGGTATGTCAGTGAAGGTAGTTATGTGCAGCCCAGCTCACAAATTGCCCGGATCGTAGACAACTCTACCCTGAAATATGAGTTCAATATTCCGGAGAAATATGCCGATAATAATTTGAAAGGGCAGGAAGTATTTTTTAAAGTGACCGGAAATGATAAACTCTATTCGGCCAAGGTTTATGCTGTAGATCCTTTTATCGACGTGAAAACCCGTATGATTCTTCTACGGGCTCGTTTCCGGAATACAAACGGGGAGTTGATGCCCGGTATGTTTGCTAAAGGAAATCTGGTGGTGGGTGGAAAAACTGAATTCATTGCCGTACCGACAGAAGCCGTCGTGCCCGAAATGGACGGAAAAAGAATGTGGATCGTGAAAAATGGAAAAGCCTTAAGTGTACCTGTCGAAACAGAAAGCCGCGATGAGAAAAATGTAGAGGTGACTTCCGGTATCAGCGTCGGAGATACCATACTCACCGGTGGGTTGATGCAACTCAGAGATGGGATGGCAGTGGAGGTGAAGATGAAAAGGTAAAAGCTAAAGGCTAGAGGCAGGGGAGAAGGTAAAAAGGAGAAGGGATTCTGAGATTTGACAATTTAGTGATTCGATGATGTAATAATGAATAACTTAATAAACTCACAAACTCTGCAACTTAGTAACTCTATTAACTCAGCAACTCAGTAACTCTATAAACTCAGTAACTCTATAAACTCAGTAACTCTATAAACTCAGTAACTCTATAAACTCA
>ERZ773139.4542-NODE-4542-length-10958-cov-2.259011_pt1 | contig 10958 bp, 10 predicted proteins | sample MGYA00580854_ERZ773139 | MGnify/ENA primary metagenome ERZ773139 (study PRJEB29015, sample SAMEA2737809) | human gut metagenome | biome: human gut; feature: human-associated habitat; material: faeces | place: China | collected 2012 ...
TGAATGGTCGAAGCTTTTTCGCTCATCGTCATGATCTCACGGATAAGAATGTTTCTTTTTCTGTCCATGAGGTCGTAGCCGAGCTTAGCAAGCTCCAACGATTTCTTCGTGGCAATGAGATTGTTTTTGGTCGGAAAAACCTTTGAACTCATCGGCTGTTCTCCTTTCGTAAAGTTAAGACGGATTATTTACCCTTATAATATTTCTCAATCGTCTTATCGTCAACACGGTCGAGATCCTCTCTGGGCAGCTCGGAAAGAAGCTCCCAGCCTAGGTCAAGTGTTTTCTGAATCGAACGGTTTTCGTAAGGCGACTGTGAAATGAACTTTGCTTCAAAGTCCTTGCCAAACTGCAAAAGACGCTTATCGGAAGCGGAAAGCTCATCCTCGCCGATAACGCTTGCAAGGCTCTTTGCATCCTGAACCTTAGCGTAGGACGAGAAAAGCTGGTTTGCAAGTATGCTGTGATCCTCACGGGTGAAGCCCTCACCGATGCCGTCTTTCATAAGACGTGAAAGCGACGGAAGAATTCCGATCGGCGGATAAATTCCCTTTGAATCAAGCTCACGGTCAAGAACGATCTGACCCTCGGTGATGTATCCCGTAAGGTCGGGAATCGGGTGTGTGATATCGTCGTTCGGCATGGTGAGAATCGGGATTTGAGTAAGTGAACCCTTTGAGCCCTCAATAATTCCGGCACGCTCATAGAGCGACGCAAAATCTGAATAAAGATATCCCGGGAAGCCTTTTCTTGCAGGAATTTCGCCCTTTGACGAGCTGAATTCACGGACGGCTTCCGCATATGACGTCATATCCGTCAAAATAACAAGCACGTTCTTTTCAAGCGTGAATGCAAGGTATTCTGCGGCGGTCAGAGCGCATCGGGGAGTGATAATTCTTTCAACAATGGGATCGTTTGAAAGATTCAGGAACATTACAACCTTGTGCATAACGTTCGCTTTTTCAAACGATGATCGGAAATAGCTTGCAACGTCGTTCTTAACGCCCATTGCGGCAAAAACGATTGCGAAGTCCTCACTGTCTGAGATTGAGGCCTGACGAACGATCTGAACGGCAAGTTCATTGTGCTTCATGCCCGAGCCCGAGAAGATGGGCAGCTTCTGACCTCTGATAAGAGTCATGAGCGCATCAATCGAGGAAATACCTGTGTTGATATAGTTCTTGGGATAAACTCTCGAAACGGGGTTGATGGGCGACGAGTTAACGTCACGTTTTTCAACGGGGTAAACCTCACCGAGTCCGTCGATCGGTCTGCCGAGTCCGTCAAAAACTCTGCCGACGATTTCGGGAGAAAGGCTCAATTCAATCGGGTGACCCGTCATTCTCGTCTTGGTGTTGACGAGCGAAAGACCTTTTGTACCCTCAAATACCTGAATAACGACCTTTTCGCCCTCGATTTCTACTATACGGCCTGTTCTTGATGAGCCGTCCTCAAGGCGAAGCTCAACCATTTCATCGTAGGAGGCGTCCTTGATGTTGTCAAGAACGATAAGCGAACCGTTGATCTGACTTAAACCGATGTGTTCAATAATCATTTTGCGGCTGCCTCCTTTGCACTGACAGAGGCAAGAGCAGCGTCGATTTCCTTATAGTATTCGTCGAACATATCAAGCCTGTCGTTAGGTATATCATATTTCATCTGAACAAGTTTGTCAAATAATTTAAGCTCCGTTACCTTCGAAAGAGGAATCTTGAGAGCAACGATTTCATTGCTTCTGTGATAGAGGTAAAGGATTATCTGCATCATTTTGAGCTGCTTTTCAAGGGAAACGTAGGTGTCATCCTTGTGGAAAGCGTTCTGCTGAAGGAAGCCGACACGGATAACTCTCGCAACCTCGATGATAAGCTTCTGATCGTCGGGAAGAACATCGGAGCCGATTAGCTTTACGATTTCCATAAGGCTTGTTTCCTCGGCAAGCAGCGATGCGATTTCGTTTCTGCAAGTCATAAAGTCCGAGCCGACGTTCTTGTTGTACCACGGCGCAAGCTCGTTAAGATATTCGCTGTAGCTGTCGTTCCAGTTGATTGCAGGATAGTGACGTGCGTAAGCAAGCGACTTATCGAGTGCCCAGAAACAACGGGTAAAGCGCTTTGTGTTCTGAGTAACCGGCTCTGAGAAATCCGAACCCTGAGGTGAAACAGCACCGATAACGGAGATTGAACCGTCCTGTCCGTTGAGCGTTTCAACATAGCCGGCACGCTCATAGAACTCGGAGAGTCTTGACGGCAGATAAGCCGGAAAGCCTTCGTCGGCAGGCATCTCTTCAAGTCGTCCGCTGATTTCACGCAGAGCCTCAGCCCAACGTGAGGTCGAGTCGGCCATCATTGCGGTGTGGTATCCCATGTCACGGTAATATTCGGCTATCGTGATACCTGTGTATATTGAAGCCTCACGGGCGGCAACGGGCATATTCGATGTGTTCGCAATGAGCACGGTACGGTCGGTGAGGGGTCTGCCGGATTTCGGGTCGGTAATCTCGCCGAATTCCTTAAGAGCCTGTGTCATTTCGTTTCCACGCTCGCCGCAGCCGACGTAAATGATGATATCTGCGTCGCACCATTTGGCAAGCTGATGCTGCGTCATCGTTTTTCCTGTGCCGAAGCCGCCCGGGATAGCGGCGGCACCGCCCTTTGCAAGAGGAAACAGCGTATCAATTACACGCTGACCTGTGATGAGCGGCTTCTCGGGAGGAAGTCTTTTTGAAATCGGTCTCGGTGTTCTGATAGGCCATTTGCGGCAGAGAGTAAGCTCATGTAGCTTTCCGAGATCGTCTTTTAATGTGATGACGGTGTCGTTGACCTTGTATTTTCCGTCCGGCTTAACATCGACAACCTCGCCGCTGAGCTCGGGCGGAATCATAATTTTATGAATAAGGGCTTTCTCGGGTGTTGTGGCATAAACTGCGCCGCCCTTGAGCTTATCACCCTTTTTCGCTGTGATAGTAACGTCCCATTCTGTCTCCTCATTGAGTGATGAGGGATGCAAGCCTCTCGGAATAAACGAGCCTGCGCTTGCGGCAATATCATTGAGCGGATTTTCGATTCCGTCAAAAATATTGCTGAGAATTCCGGGGCCGAGAGTAATGCAAAGGGGAGAGCCTGTCGGATAAACGGGATCACCGGGTTTAAGTCCGGAGGTTTCCTCGTAGACCTGAATAACAGTCTCGTCGCTGTCGATTCTGATAACCTCGCCGATAAGGCGCTGATTGCCGACAAAGACCATTTCGGTCATTTGCAGGTCGGTTTTTCCTTTAACAGAAACAACAGGACCGTTTATTGAATATATAACATTTTCCATTATGTTTGCTCCTTCTGTCAAAGAGATAAGGATAAGCCGGAGTAGCTGTAAAAATTCTGCTTTTCCGTTTCAAGGCGTGCGTCAAGCGTATCGTCGGCAGTCATTGCCGTGCGAAGATTTTCGCCCTTGCAGCCGCCGAGCTTTATGAATTCATCATATTTGACCTCATTGCCGAGAGCCTTTATCTCGGCTTCAAGCTTTTTGTCATCAGGCCTGAGAATAATAACGGCGTCGTCACCGATTGCAGCCTTGATATTTGATACACTGTTAATTAGAAAATCGCGGTAGCTGTCACTCGCTGCAAAAGCCTTGATTTTTTCGACTGCCTGAGCAAACACCTTCTCGGTTATTTCACTTCGGCGTGCAACAAGCTTTTCGATTTCTTTAGTCTCATTTTCGGACAGCTCGGCGTTGATTTCTTCGTTAAGACGGTCAAATTCACTGCTTCTTACCGGACGGACATTCTGACGGGCAAGACGGCGAGTCTTTTTTATCTCGTTCTCGATGTATTCGTCAACGTCATTTTTAATTTTTTCGCAGCGTGCATCGGCGTCCGAATTTATTGCCTTGAGAAAACGCTCTGTTTTACTTGAATTGTTGATCAAATTCATTCCTCCTTCTTGGAGTTTTGAAAGTTATATTTTAATTCCGATCGCTTCGCTTACATAGTCGGCGATCGAGTTGCTTGTACCGTCCGAGTGTCTGTCGGGAATCTCGATTATCAGCGGCAGTGAGTGAGCCTTGCGAAATGCGCCGATCTCGTCCGAGCAGAGTGATACAAGCGTTTGATTGATGAGGATTATGCCGATGTCGGGATCCTTAGCAGCCTTTTCAAAAAGCTCGCGAACCTCATCTCTGCTCTCCGTTACGGTGCCTTCAATTCCTGCAAGGCGCATACCGAGAGCCGTATCCTCATTGTCACAAATCAGATAAAGACGCATAAGCTCACCTTAGATCTTGTTAAGAATAAGGATTGAAATAACAACGCCGTAAAGGGCGATTGATTCACCGAGGGCAACGAAGATAAGAGCTTTACCGAAAGCCTTAGCGTCCTCGCTTGTTGCTGCGATACCGCCGCCGACGCCCGAAAGACCTGTAACGATAGCGGCTGCAAGAAGTCCGAGACCCTTGCCGTTATCTGAATTTGATGCTGTTGACGTTGCTTCCTCGCTCTGAGAGGTTGTTGCAGTCTCGTTTGTCTTGTCCTCATTGGCTGCCGCAACAGAGAATGTAACGGCGCAAACGGTGATTGCGATTACTGCGAAAGCGATAAGGTTTCTGGCGAGAACCTTCTTGCCGGAAACACCTCTTGACTTGCGGTTAAAGGAATATGCGAAAAGTGCCGTGAGAGCGGCGATGGGGAGTACTGCGATAAGAACATAAAACAATGACATGGTTATTACCTCCGAAAATTATTTTTTAACTGTTATAACTACGTTTTCGTTGTCCTCGGCGTTTGAGGACTTGAAAGCGTTTTTGATGCTGAAAAATACGCTTCTGTTTTTTCTTGTGCCAACGCTGTTGAACGGCTTGCCGTCGCCCGCATAGAATCGGCTGAACATCTCATAGAATTCAAGTCTCAGAACCTGAATACCCGTCAGAAGTCCTTCGAGAGCGATAACAATGATGTTGCCGAATATCATCGAGATGATACCGCCGACGGAATATTCGTTGCCTGCAAGCGATGAGAAAACCATCATCATGCCGGCATGGACAAGAACGAATGCGCCGACTCTGAGGAATGAAACGGTGTTGCTGAAATAGGTCAGGATATATTCGATAACCTCAAAGAAGTTCTGCATGATGTAGTCCGACCATTTCTCGGGCATGTAGTTCTCTTTTTTGTCCACCATTCCGATAAGAATCTCCTGGAAGAAGAGAAGCAGTATGCAAACAACTGCGACGATTACGACAACTCCTGTCGGGAGCACCGCTTTGCCTGCCATGAAGCCGACTACCGCACATACAAGCGTTGCGTAAAGAATTATACCGACAACGCCGTTGGTGCTGAACAGCGCTTCGCCGAGCTTTTTATTCTTCAGCGAGCAGAAAACGTTCAGACCCATGGAGATCACAACAAGCGCAACGCCTATGCCGATTGCAAGAATCAGAACGGTGTTTATCGAATCCATGACCGAAATCGGCTTACCCTGCAATCCAATTGCATGATAAAGGGGATCGAGAAGCTCTTCGTAACCAAACACAGAGCCGACAAGCAGTCCGAAGAATGCCGAGCTGATGCCGCACGGAACAAGAATTTTTGCCAGCTTTGCTCCTTTGATTCTGTAAACAAGATATCCGCCGATCGCAAGCACAAGTCCCTGGCCCAGATCGGCAAACATAATGCCGAAAAGAAGGGAATAGGTGATTGCAACAAAAGGCGTGATATCAACTCCGCCGTAGGAGGGAAGTCCGTACATTTCAACGAACATTTCAAACGGACGGAACGGCTTTTTGTTCTTGAGCTTGACCGGAGGACTGCTTCGCTTCTCCTGCTCGGGATCGGCATCCTCAAAGGTAACTCCGTCAATTTTTTCAATATTCTGTTTAAATCGTTTGTAGCTTGATTTAGGAATCCAGCCGACAAATATAAAATAGTCTGAATGTGAATCCTTTGCCGCGTACCGTCTGAGGTCAAAGGCAAGGCTTGCGACCTCAAGATAGGCATGAACCTGTTCGCAGTGTTCGGAATTCTCTGCCCAGAAGTCTGCGATTTCCGTATCAATCTTGTTAAGCTCGGTTGTGAGCTTTTCCTTTTCGGCATTTAGCTTTGCGAGTATTTCTTTCGGTGTGCCCGTTGAGAAAGGAATGCGAATTCTGTCAAAATACAGCGAAGCAAAAATTCTGTCAACCTCGTCTATTTGAGTTCTCGGAGCCGAATAAATACCCCAATGACTCTTTTCGTCAACAGACGATTCAAGGAAAACGAAAAGGTTGTTGCTTTCGTAAGCCTTGAGCTTCGGGTAACAGTCTTTTGGAATACTGCCGAAGCGAACCTTCAAGAATTCGCAGGAAAGAAGTTCCTCAATCGGAATGTCAATTCCGATGAAATGATTGAATTGCTCTGCCGACGCTTCAACCTCCTGAAGCTTGTCGGAAATCTCGGTTCTTTTTGCGAAACTTTCCGAAAGCTTTTCCTTGAGATCGTCAATATAGTCAAACTCGTTTGAATCGACTATAATTTCATCGCCCTTAAAGGTGTCCTTGAGCGTGACGCCTGCGATTGAAGCAATTTCTTCTATCTTCTGAATGGAAGATGAATATGGGTTTTCCTCGTTCAGCGGTACAAATCCGAGCGAGTCGGAAATGTAATCCATTGCATTTTCGGGATGAAAATCGCCGCTGATACAGCAGGATGTTATAAACTCATCGAGGTGATCAATAAGACCGTAGGTCCTGACGAGCTTCATTTTTTCAATTGCCAAAACACAGCCTCCTAACTTTCTGCTCCGATCAAAACGGAACGTGCTTTATCCGCCGGAATATTGTATTTTATCGCCTCAACGATGTGGATAATGTTTCGCACCTCGTTTTCGGCAAGGAAAAGGTAACAAAGCATAACCGCCGTCGGGTTCGTATAATAACGAAAGCCCTTGAGCTGCTGCCCGATAAGCATTTCTCTGGTCGCATTCTCAATGTATTTGAAGTCAACCTTTGAAAAATCCTTTTTATAATAGGTATTGGGAATGATATTTACAATGTCCGTTGCGTTTTTCGCTTCGGATATCGCAGTCAGATCCTTTTCGGTAAAATTCGTGCAGCCGGGAACGCCGAAGTCTCGAATGAACATCTTGTTGGGACTGCCGAAATTCAAAAGTCTGTAAGCTCTTGTGAGCATGTACATATCAAGCCTGTAATTAACCGTTTCGTAAATCTCTTTTTTCTTGCGCCGATCCTTTGAAAGCTTGATGGATTTGACAAGAAAAGAGAATCTGTATTTATTAAGGTCGTTTTCAATCAGGATAAACATTTCGTCATCGGAATAATTATCGCGATACCTTTCAAGAATTTTTTTATAATCCGTGTGTTCAAGAGCCTTCAGAAGATCCGAATAGCTTCTTACCTTTGCAAGCTCATAAAGATCTATGTCGGTTTTGCTGTTGAAGAATGGCGGCAGGGAAGAGAGGTATTTCTCGGGCTTGCCTATTATTAACAACTGTATAATTGTCATAAGCTGTCTGATATCATTCTGAACAACAAAGTAACGGTAAAAATTTTCACCTGCCGAAAGCTGATATTCGCAAAGCTTTTCGCTCTTCTTTAAAAGGCTCATCTTGAGAATTTCTTCGATCTGCGCCGAGTCGATATTAGTCGGCAGGGCGTCAAAATCCGAGCGATAATATGTTCTTGTTTTAAGATAGTTCGCAAGCTCGACAAGTGATTTGCAGTTGAGCATATCGTTGTAGTTCTCTTTTGTCAGCCTTTTACCGTACATCGCATGCGCCTTTGCCATAACGGCATTGTCGGCGTATGAAACCGCCATTACGTTCACCTCCCGCAGTGATAAACGATCACAATATCACAAAACAACCGGGATTACCGATTGCCCGTCAATTCTTTGTAACGTTTTCAACAATTTTATCTACCCATTTGTCGGCATTCTCTTTATAGAGATTTTCCATACCGTTGAGGATCTTTTGATTTCTCTCGCCGACCTTTTCAAGATAGGCGTCGCCCTCAGTGCGCTGTTTCTGACTCTTTTTCAAAGCGAAATCGAGGGCTTTTTGGTTTTCTTCCTCGGTAATGCGATTTTTCTTTTCGCCCAGTTCGGCAATTTCCTTGTCACGGTATGCTTCAGCCTCTTTAACGCGCTCACACGCTTGCTTATCCATATCAAGGATCATGCGAAGCATCTCTTTCATTCTCTCACCTCATTGCGCTTGTTAATTCTTTCACACATTATAGCACTTCTAAATAAAAAAGCAATGGTAATTTTGTACAATTTGTTGCCGTTTTTTTAGAGAAAAAAGACAAATATTTCATTGAAAAAAATTGCGAAGTATTGTAGAATATAAATAACCTGTGCAGGAGGAAATCGTTATGAAGCTTAGCTATATAATTCCCGTGTATAATGTAGAGAAGTATTTAAAAGAATGCATTGACTCAATTCTTGCGCAGACATTCGATGATTATGAAATTATTCTCGTTGACGACGCCTCGCCGGATAACTGCCCTTACATATGCGACGGGTATGCGGAAAGATATCCGGATATAATAAAGGTTATACACAAAAAAAATGCGGGTCCAGCCGCCGCAAGGAATGACGGCTTGAAAATTGCATCGGGCGATTACATATGGTTCTTTGACAGTGATGATGTGCTTAAGGCCGATTGTGTAAACAAAGTTTATGAAATGGCTTTAAAAACCAATGTCGATATTTTGCAAATGTCTTTTATGTCTTTTCATGACGGAAAGGACGACTCCTATAAAACCGAGTCGGTATTTGAATACGGCAAGGTGATCGGACATAAGGAACTTACAAAGTATGTTGCAAGCTCCAATACGGACAGAAGCGTGATTTTTGCGTGGCGAAATATATATAAAAAAGTTTTTTTAGATGACAACAATGTTTTATTTGACCCATCATTGAGAATGCTGGAGGATCCGCCTTTTAATACGCTTGCTTTTTTGAAGGCAAAGAGCTTTTCGGCAGCCGATATTCCTATATATTCATACAGAATAAGGCAGGACAGTCTGCAAAGAAAAAAGTATGTTGAGAATTACGACATTGTGATGGAATATCAATGGAGCTTGAAATTAAAATATTACAGAGATTTTTCCGATAATGACGGGTTGTTTTACAAAGATATCGCCGAGTTTACAATTAAAACCAATCTGCCTGTTTTGCTTTCAAATATATACAGCAATAACATTGACGGCAAATATACTTTTCTTAAAAGAATCGGCAATTCGGAAATGCTCCGAAAATCCTTCGAAGATTACGATATCAAAGAATTTAAGTCAAAATCGCTTGATTGGTGGGCTACATTTTTTATTAAAAAGAAGCTTTATCCGCTTGCACATTTTATTTGCAAAAACATTCTTTATAAATAGTATATAATTATAAATCGCACTTTGTTTTGAAGCTGCGATTTATTTTTTAAAACCGCTTTTGTGACAAAAAAATCGGAAAACGGGAGATATAATTTAACTGAGGTGGTGAGGATGACCGTTTATGCCGATGTGCTTGTCATGGTTAATTTGTTTGTGAATTATGCGTTGCTGCTTTGCTCGTCGCTGATTTTAAAAAACAGGATTTCAAATCTTCGTTTGCTCGCAGGGGCGGCGATAGGAAGCGCTTACGGCTTAGTGATTTTTCTGCCGGAGATTCCGATTTATTTTGAGCTGCCGGTGAGAATAGCTGTGAGTGCGGCAATCGTTCTCACTTCGTTCGGCTTTCGCAATATACGGCGTTTTTTGCGCTGCTTTTTTACGTTTCTTGCCGTGACTTTTGCTTTCGGCGGAATCATGCTCGTCATATGGGTAACGGTTGCACCCGTCGGTATGATATACAACAACGGAACGGTTTATTTTAATATCAGCCTATCAGTGCTGGCGGTATCAACGGTTGCCTGCTTTGCCATCGTCAGCCTGATTTCACGCCTTATCGCGCGAAAAGCCCCGATAAATTCCGTTTACACGCTGAACGTTACGAATGGCGAACGAATGATATCGGGCGTGGCACTCTGCGATACGGGAAATTCGCTCGTCGAAAGCTTCAGCGGTTACCCCGTGATAATCGGCGAATATGATACACTGCTCGGAATTATGCCGCAGAGCGTTATTGATTATTACGAAAATCCGTCGGCGTGCTCTGATGCGTCAAATCTTCGGCTGATATTGTGCAAAACGGTTTCAAACGTCGGCGTTTTACCGTCATTCAGACCGAAAAATGTTGAGGTCGTTTCAATTGACAGGAGAATAAAAACAGATGAAGTTTATATCGCTGTGACGAAATACCGGCTCGGCGGCGGTGAATTTGATTTTATTTTTAATCCAAAATTGTTTGACGGAGTGAACGACCATGAAGATAATAGAAAAAATAAAAAAGCTCCTGCTTCGGCTGAAGCAGGAAAACACCGTGCATTATGTAAACGGCCCCGAAACGCTTCCGCCGCCGCTCTCAAAGCAGGAGGAGCAGGCGGTAATGGAGGAAATATTGAAGGGGAACGACAGCGTTCGGGAAAAACTGATAGTACATAACCTGAGGCTTGTGGTGTACATAGCAAAAAAATTTGAAAGCTCGGGCGTCGGTATTGAGGACCTTGTTTCAATCGGAACGATAGGACTTATCAAGGCGGTCAACACCTTTTGCCCCGAGAAAAATATCAAGCTTGCGACCTATGCTTCACGCTGTATCGAAAACGAGATATTGATGCACCTTCGCAAAACCGGCTCGCAGCGAAATGAAATATCCATCGACGAGCCGCTGAATGTTGACTGGGACGGAAACGAGCTGCTGCTTTCGGATATTCTCGGAAGCGATCCCGATTTAATTAACCGCGATATCGAACTTGAGGACGAAAAAAGTCTCCTGCTCAGAACGATAAACGCAATGGGCGAGCGTGAAAGAACGATAATGTCCATGCGCTTCGGGCTGAACGGTCAGCGAGAGCATACGCAGAAGGAGGTTGCGGACA
>ERZ773139.4544-NODE-4544-length-10942-cov-5.069532_pt1 | contig 10942 bp, 11 predicted proteins | sample MGYA00580854_ERZ773139 | MGnify/ENA primary metagenome ERZ773139 (study PRJEB29015, sample SAMEA2737809) | human gut metagenome | biome: human gut; feature: human-associated habitat; material: faeces | place: China | collected 2012 ...
GAGGAGGGCGTCAAGCCCACCGGCGGCAGCGGCTACGGCAATCGCGGCAGAGGCGGCTACAATAAGGGCGGCTACGGCAACAGAGGCGGCTATAACAGAGGCAGAGGCAACGGCGGCAGGGGCAGAGGCGGCTACAACAACGACCGCAGCTCCGCTTCAAGCGAAAGCTCCGTCCCCGACAGAGCCCCCCGCTCGGATTCCGCGGGCGCATCCCTCTACGGCAAAATCGAGATAAATAAATGATCTCACGCGGGTCGGTGCAAGGCGCATCGGCCCGTTTTTTGGTGTTGACATAGCGAAAAAGTTGTGATATACTTCTAAAGCAATGATAAATATTCATCCGCAAAGATAATGACGGAGACAGTAGCCCTTGCATTACCGTGCAAAGTGAGTCGGGAGCAGTGTGAACCCGGCGGCGGCGCAAAGGCGAATATCACTCTCGAATCGCAGACCGAAAGCCCGTCGGGCGAGTAGGCTCTGACGGCAGCCCGCCGTTATCGGGCAGGGCATGAATGTGCCGTGTGAACGGGTGGTCAACGAAGATATCTTCGTCCTGTTTAGGGCGGGGATTTTATTTTTTTGCGGGAATTTTCATTGAGGTAATACCAAGCATTTATATAAATGGAGGAATTTGAAATGTACGAAAAAGTTTCGTCAAACTTTGATTTCGTAAGCCGTGAGAAGGCCGTCCTCGACTTCTGGAAGAAGAACGACATCTTTGAGAAGAGCATCGAGAACCGTGAGGGCTGCCCGACCTACACGTTTTACGACGGCCCGCCGACCGCAAACGGCAAGCCGCACATCGGTCACGTTCTGACCAGAGTTATCAAGGATATGATCCCCAGATACCGCACTATGAAGGGCTACATGGTGCCCCGTAAGGCGGGCTGGGATACCCACGGTCTGCCCGTCGAGCTTGAGGTCGAGAAGCTGCTCGGCATCAACGGCAAGGATCAGATAGAGAAATACGGCGTTGAGCCTTTCATCAAGCTCTGTAAGGAGAGCGTTTGGAAGTATAAGGGAATGTGGGAGGATTTCTCCAACACTGTCGGTTTCTGGGCCGATATGGAGCACCCCTACGTCACCTATCACAACAGCTATATCGAATCCGTCTGGTGGTCGCTCAAGGAGATATGGAATAAGGGTCTGCTTTATAAGGGCTTCAAGATAGTCCCCTATTGCCCCCGCTGCGGCACCCCCCTGTCCTCTCACGAGGTGGCTCAGGGCTACAAGGCCGTCAAGGAGCGCTCTGCAATAGTCCGCTTCAAGGTCAAGGGCGAGGACGCTTATTTCCTTGCGTGGACGACCACCCCCTGGACCCTGCCCTCCAACGTCGCCCTCTGCGTCAACCCCGACGAGACCTATTGCAAGGTCAAGGCGGCGGACGGCTATACTTATTATATAGCCGAGGCTCTTATGGATACCGTGCTCGGCTCGCTCGGCGATGAGGAGAACGGCGTCAAGGCCTATGAAGTGCTTGAGAGCTTCAAGGGCAAGGATCTTGAATATAAAGAATACGAGCCTCTCTTTGCCTGCGCCGGCGAATGCGCCGCAAAGCAGAATAAAAAGGCTCACTTCGTCACCGCCGACAATTACGTTACCATGTCCGACGGTACCGGAATAGTCCATATCGCCCCCGCATTCGGCGAGGACGACGCAAGGATAGGCCGCAACTACGACCTGCCCTTCGTTCAGTTCGTCGACGGCAAGGGTAATATGACCGCCGAGACACCCTATGCCGGCAAATTCGTCAAGGACGCCGATCCCCTCGTGCTTCAGGATCTCGACAAGGAGGGCAAACTCTTTGCCGCGCCGAAATTTGAGCATGATTATCCGTTCTGCTGGCGCTGCGACACTCCGCTTATCTACTACGCAAGAGAATCCTGGTTCATCAAGATGACCGCCGTTAAGGATAACCTTGTTAAGAATAACAACACCGTCAACTGGATCCCCGAGAGCATCGGCAAGGGTCGCTTCGGCGACTGGCTTGAGAATATCCAGGATTGGGGCATCAGCCGTAACCGCTATTGGGGCACCCCGCTCAACATTTGGGAATGCTCCTGCGGCCACAGACATTCGATAGGCTCTATCGCCGAGCTTAAAGAGCTGAGCGACAACTGCCCCGACGATATCGAGCTTCATCGCCCGTTCATCGACGACGTAACTATCAAGTGTGAGAAGTGCGGCGGCGTGATGAAGAGAGTGCCCGAGGTCATCGACTGCTGGTACGACTCCGGCGCAATGCCCTTCGCTCAGCACCACTATCCGTTTGAGAATCAAGAGGTATTCAAGCAGCAGTTCCCCGCCGCTTTCATCTCCGAGGCGGTCGATCAGACCAGAGGCTGGTTCTATTCGCTGATGGCTATCTCCACCCTGCTGTTTGACAGATCCCCGTATGAGAACGTCATCGTCCTCGGCCTCGTGCAGGATGAGAACGGTCAGAAGATGTCCAAATCCAAGGGCAACGCCGTTGACCCGTTCGACGCCCTCTCTACCTACGGCGCTGATGCTATCCGCTGGTATTTCTACACGAATTCCGCCCCGTGGCTGCCCAACCGCTTCCACGGCAAGGCCGTTGTCGAGGGTCAGCGCAAATTCATGGGCACCCTGTGGAATACCTATGCTTTCTATATTCTGTATGCGAATATAGATAAATTTGACCCCACCAAGTATGAGCTTGATTACTCCAAGCTCTCCATCATGGATAAATGGCTGCTTTCAAGGCTCAACTCCCTTATCGGCACGGTCGACGGCTACCTCGGCAGCTACGCTATCCCCGAGGCGGCAAGGGCGCTCCAGAGCTTCGTTGACGACATGAGCAACTGGTATGTCCGCCGCGGCAGGGAGCGCTTCTGGGCGCAGGGCATGGAGCAGGATAAGATAAACGCCTACATGACCCTCTACACCGCTCTTGTCACCGTTATCAAGCTGGCTGCCCCGATGATCCCGTTCATGACCGAGGATATCTACCGCAACCTTGTTTGCAGCGTCGATAAGACCGCCCCCGAGAGCGTCCACCTCTGCGACTACCCCGTCGCCGACCCCGCCATCATCAATAAGGATCTCGAGACCTCCATGGATGAGGTGCTCAACGTGGTCGTGCTCGGCAGAGCCGCCAGAAACAGCGCAAATATCAAGAACAGACAGCCCCTCGGCAGGATGTTCGTCACCGCGCCGAAGAAGCTCGATAAGGAATACTGCGAGATAATCGAGGATGAGCTGAACGTCAAGGAGCTTGAATTCGTTGACGACTCCGCCTCCTATGTTTCCTACAGCTTCAAGCCGCAGCTCAAGACCGTCGGCCCCAAATACGGCAAGCTGCTCGGCGGCATCAGAGCCTATCTCCAGAGCGTTGACGGCACCGCCGCAAAGCAGGAGCTTGACTCAAACGGCGCTATCAGCTTCACCGTTGACGGCAATGAAGTCTCGCTTGCGGCGGAGGATCTGCTCATCGAGACAGTTCAGAAGGACGGCTTCAGAGCCGAGAGCGGCGGCGGCGTGACCGTGGTGCTCGACACCAACCTCACCCCAGAGCTTGTCGAGGAGGGCTTCGTCAGGGAGCTTATCTCCAAGATCCAGACCATGCGTAAGGACGCGGGCTTCGAGGTCATGGACACCATCAGGGTCTATGTCAGCGGCAACGACGGCATCGCAGCCATCTTTGACAAGCACGGCGCGGAGATAAGCCACGACGTGCTCGCCACCGAGATAATCAAGGCCGCGGGCGGCTCCTATTTCAAGGAATGGGATATCAACGGCGAAAAAGTTACCCTCGGCGTTGAGAAAAACTAATTTTCCTATAGGCTATAATGAATAAAATTTAATCATAATTTGTTTAACATTTATTCATTTTTTATCGCAAAAGGTGTTGACATACTGCTTCACCTGTGGTAATATAAGTTAACAATTGTTGCTCTTGCAATAAAAATCGAAAGGAATGGTTCAAATGAAAAAGACACTTGCAATTGTTCTTGCACTCGTTCTTGCATTCTCCATGACCGCTATGGCGTTTGCAGAGGATCCCACCACCACCACCACTGCTGCTTCTACCGTAGCACCTGTCGGCGGTGTTCCCGGCTCTTATGACAACAATGTTTGCCCCAAGTGCGGCGCTAAGTTCGCTATCGAAGCTGAGTACAACAAGCACGTTGCTGCTTGCACCGTTGGTGATCCCGCTCCCACCAAGGACTATGTTGACCTCACCGTTAAGGACGTTCTCAACGCTATCGTTGAGCTCATTAAGTCCAGCAACACTCAGTGGGACGACATCGAGTCCGTTGTTACCCGTCTTGTTGACCTCGTTGAGAATCTTCTCAAGGGTATCACTGTTCCCGAGGCAGACGTTAACGGCGCTATCGACGACCTTAAGGCTAAGGTTGGCAACAGCGGCAAGCTTGGCGATCTCCTTGATTCCCTGAAGGCAAAGATCAAGTCCTTCTATGCAGGCGACAAGGCTACTACCGAGGCTACCACCGCTGCTGAGAAGCCCGCAGAGACCGGTTCCGCAACCGCAGGTATCGCTGCTTTCGCAGCTATCTCCGTTGCTGCTGCCGCTGCATATGTTTGCACCAAGAAAAAGGCATAATTTAAGCGACAATTGCTTATTTTGATTCGATTAAATTAGCGCAAGAATTTGATTGAATAGCCGAGAGGCTGTTGCATTACGCAGCAGCCTCTTTTTTTTGTTTAAAATTATCTGTAAAAAGCGATTAAATTTAAACAATTTATTATTTTTGACCGAATTGTATTGTTTTTTTTGCTCCAATCTGTCATAATTAGATAAACTTAAATTATCGGAGGACATTTCAAATGAAAAAAACGATAGCAATAATCGCAGCGGTCGTCATAGTCATCGCCGCCGGCGTCGGCATTTACTTCGGACTCCTTGCCTATAAGGATAATCCCACCGACCTCACCGTCACCGAGGACAGTCTCCAGCTCAACGAAAGCACGATAGAGGTTTATCTCAAGACCCCCGAGCGCTACAGAGCGGCTCTCGTCAGCTCCTACGGCCTCGGCGAAAAGAGGACGGAGGAATTCTTTGCCGAGCCGGAGAACTGGCTCGCCTATGACCTGATACTGAATCTCAAAAACGAGAGCGACCGCGACCTGACCGTTGTCGGCTTCAAAACCAATATCAAGGGCGGCGACGTGTTTATCAGCAGCAATATCGGCGGCGAGCTGACCCTGACCCCCGGCGCAGTCTACCCCATCAGCGCCAGCATCCTTATAAATAACGGCGACCTGACCCTCGAGCAGGCAAAGGAAATGATCGACAAAAACGATTTTGAGATAATCTACGGCACCAAGACAAGCGAGGATGCCGACCTCAGCGAAACTATGTTAGCGCCTGTCGCAAAGGGCTGACAGAGGTAGTTAAATGGGCTTTTTTTCAAGAAGGGCGCCGATGTCCGGCCCGCCCGAATTCATCATCGTGGGGCTTGGCAACCCCGGCAAGCAATATGAGCTGACCCGCCACAACGCGGGCTTCCTCTTTGCCGACCTGCTTGCCGACAAAAACGGCGTTAAGATAAACAAGATACAATTCAAGGCTGTGACCGCCTCCCTCACGCTCGGCGGGGTCAAGTGCCTGCTGATGAAGCCGCAGACCTTTATGAATAACAGCGGCGAAGCGGTCAGGCAGGCAGCCTCCTTCTATAAGATACCGCCCGAGCGCATCCTCGTCGTCTTTGACGATATATCCCTCCCATGCGGTCGGCTCAGGATTCGCCGCAAGGGCAGCGACGGCGGCCACAACGGCATCAAAAGCATTATCTATCATCTGAATTCCGACGCATTCCCGAGGGTCAAGCTCGGTGTTGGTGAGAAGCCGCACCCCGACTATGACCTTGCCGACTGGGTGCTGTCACAATTCAAAAAAGACGAGCTCGCCCTGCTGCGCGAGGCGGCGGAAAAGGCCTGCTCGGCAGCAGAGCTGATAGTCGCCGGAGATATTGATAAGGCCATGAGCAACTTCAACGGCTGAGAGAGCTACCGCTCACTCACTTCATCATTGAAGAAACGCCGTCTATCATATCCTCCACGGTTTTCATGCATTTGGCGGCGTTGCGGCGGCACGCTCTGCGCCCGCTCTTCGTCATCATCTTGGAGCCTGCCATACCTGCGGCTGCGCCGAGAGCCATGCCGATACCCACGCCCGCCATCATCGAGCCTGTTTTAGAAGAAGCAAACATACTTTTCCCTCCATTCATTGAGCTTCAAAGCTATTTTTCCCTCGACGGGAATAAAAAAACCTGTAAAAAATTTTTAAGGAAGTTTTTTAATGTCAGTTTTAAATATCGTCCTTGTCGAGCCGCAGATACCGCAGAATACCGGCAACATTGCCCGCACCTGCGCTGCGACGGGGGCAAGGCTGCATCTGGTGGAGCCGATGGGCTTCCGTGTGGATGACGCCAAATTAAAACGGGCGGGGCTGGATTATTGGCACCTATTTCAACGGCATCGTGCTGGACCATTTCATCTTCGATAACAGCATCAAGCGCCGGGTGTGCATCATTACCGAGAAGGAGGAGGCGCTGCGGCAGTTCATCATCAACGACCTGCACAGCGGTGCCACCATGTACGAGGCCCCGACAACTGCTACCTCGTCTTTGGCAAAGAGACGGCGGGGCTGCCAGAGGAGCTGCTCTATCGAAACCCCGACACCTCGGTGCGCCTGCCGATGATCAACGACGCCTCCGCACGCAGCCTCAACCTCTCCAACACCGTGGCGGTCGGGGTCTATGAGGTGCTGCGCCAGTGGGGCTTCCCCGAGCTGCTCACACAGGGCAAGCTCACCAAATTCAGCTGGAATAAATGACCCGAGGAGGCTCGCCATGAAGCCCTCAGCCATTGCAAGCAAAGCTCTGCGCTTCGCCCTCGGCGCTCAGTCACGCCTTGTGACCGCCGCCACCGCAGTGAAGTCTCTCCCCAAAGCGGAGTTCTCCGCACCGACCTACCCGACGGGCTGCGAATACATCCTCGGCTTCGCTAAGGCCGAGATATTGCCGCCCGATATCGGCAAAAAGAAATATTACATTGCAGGTTATCAGGAAAACAAGCCTGCAAAAGGAGTGCTCGACCCGCCGCAGACTCACGCCGTGTGGCTGGACGACCGCTCGGGGCTTGGCGGGATACTGCTCATCTCGATAGACTGCGTAGGCATATTGAAAAGCGACGTCGAACGCATAAGGCGGGCGCTCCGCCCCTTCGCCATGCTCACGGGCTGCCGCAGCATTAACGTGGTCAGCACTCATTCCCACGCGGGGATCGACACCATGGGCATATGGGGGCCGCTGCCGAGGAGCGGCAAAGACCCGAAATACATGGAGCTTGTCCTCTCCCGCACCGTCGCCGCCGCAAAAGAGGCATATGCCTCTCGCAGGCGCGGCAGGCTGCGCCTGGGCAGAGTGCGTGTGCCCGATATGCAGGAGGATATACGCACCCCGACGGTGTATTCCGACACCCTGACCCGCCTGAGATTCACCCCGAACGACGGCTCAAGGGAGACTTACATTATAAATTTTGCCGCTCACTCCGAGTCGCTGCAAGGGTGCAACGAGCTTGTCAGCGCCGATTTCCCCTGTTATCTCCGCAGGCGCATCGAGCGTGAGACGGGCGCGCAGACGCTCTATTGCGTGGGCGCTGTCGGCGGCATGATAAGCATGAAAATTGAGAACGAGCGTGAGATCAGGGAACAAGGCGGCGATTTCTCCGCCTCGACCGCCGCTATCGGCGACAGGCTCGCCGGCTACGCGCTCTCAATAAAGCCCGATGATGAGGAGCTGCTGCCCGCCCGCATCGGCTGTCTGCGGCAGGAGGTCTATTTTAAGGCCGAGAACACCGTGCTGTTGCTCGCCGCGAAAGCGGGTCTGCTCGCCGCCAAGCCATATAAACTGCCGAAAGGCGGAGGCTTCGCCCTCAAATCAGAGATAAGCTATCTCGAAATAGGCGGTTTACCGATGCTCCTGCTCCCCTGTGAGATATTCCCCGAGCTTGTCTACGGCGGATATCTCGGCGCGGACGAATCCTCAAGCGGCTGCCCCGAGGCGCTCAATCCCACGCCGCTGCTGCAAATTCTCGGCAGGGACGCCGTTATTATCGGCCTTGCGAACGACGAGATCGGCTATGTGATCCCGCCGAACGACTTCATGCTCGACGGCGAGGCCCCTTACCTCGATATTCCGAGGGACAGGCACGGCAGGCGGCATTATGAGGAAACCAACTCCCTCGGACCCCTCACCGCCGTTACAATAGCAAAAACCGTGGAGGTAATCGCTGAAACGGTTGAAAAATCCGCACGGATATGATACAATTTAATCAGTATCTAAGAAAGGATATGATCGAATGAAAACCGCAAAGACCGTTATCTCCGCCACTCTTGCTTTGGTTATCGCTCTGCTCTGCTTCGCCGGCTGTGCCAAGCTGCCCGAAGACCCCGTAACGACCACGGCTGAAAAATATTCTTACGTTAGCCCCTACGGCGCCACCGCACCCGTGCCCGACAATCAGGACGAGCATCCCGACGCCACCTCTCCTCAGTTCGTTGAGACAATAAACAACGTCGAGGTAGTATTCGGTAGCTATTATGTCTACGGCAAAAACGCCGCCAAGATAACCTCGGTCGACCTCAGAGACACCGGCATATCCTACAATGCAGACGGCTTCGTCAACGTGGAGCTGCTCACCGTGGGCAGCCGCTCGCAGGATATGAAGATCGGCTACACCGCCTATGACAAGGACGGCAACGTGGTCAGGGACATCTACTTCTCCGTGCCGATGAAGGGCACCAAGAAGGGCGACATCGTCGAGAATCGCCGCATCGACTTCCCGAGAGAAGCGGTCAAAATAGTATTCCACGATTATGTGGAGTCGAAATAAAAAAAAGCGGGAGAGCCTCATCGGCTCTCCCTTTCTCTGCCCCCCCGGCAACAAAATTTTTGCAAAAATACTTGACAAATTCTTTTCCTTATAATATAATAGACAAGCCCTCTGTAAAGAGGGTTCATATGGCGGCATAGCTCAGTGGCTAGAGCAACCGGTTCATACCCGGTAGGTCGTGGGTTCAAATCCAACTGCCGCTACCATATGGCCCGGTGGTCAAGCGGCTAAGACACCGCCCTTTCACGGCGGTAACACGAGTTCGATTCTCGTCCGGGTCACCAGAAACCCCGTATGCTTCGGCATACGGGGCTTTTGATTTATTTATTCAGTTTATCCGTAAATTCGGCGGGTTTGACGGTCAGCTCAGCCCACGCGGGGCGGAAGCCGCTGCGTATCGCATTCCTCGCCGAGCGGATATTCGACCAAGCGCAGCAATAGAACGGCACTTTGCCCCTATCCAGCGTCTCGAGCGCAAGGCGGGCAGTCGCGGCGCTGCCGACCCCTCGCCGCCTGTATTCGGGCAGCACATCGACCCCGATCTGCCACATTGTCTCACAATCGGCAGAGCAACCTGCAAGGCCGATAAGCCTGTCGCCGTCATAGGCGCCGACGGCAAGCACATCACGCTCACGTCTCGGGGCATAGAGCGCATTGCCCCACTCGGGCAGATAGAGCGATGAGAAGTCCTCCGGGGTCAACACCCTCAGCTCAAGCCCGCAATCGATCTCACGCAGCAACTCAATATCCGGGAGCCAATACTCCGCCATAAAGCACACACGCATTCCGTGCTTTTGAAACTCGTCGTTTAAGATATGCATATTCGGCGTTTCAAAGCAATGCTCGGCGGGGTACTTTTTTATATAACTCTCGACCAAGGGGATATACCGCTCCTCGGCGGAGGCGATAACGCACCCTCCGTATGACACAAGGTCGCACGGGAGCGGTAATTTGAGGTAGCATCGTGCCCTTTCGTTCGGACGGGAGACAAATACCTTCGCCCGTGTGCCGAGAAAGTCCTCCGGCTCGCAGCCCATTTCTGCGGCGCTCTGTTCAAGCGCTATTCTCAGTATTTCTCTATTGTCAAACATATTTTACTCGCAAAAAGTGATTTTTATATCGTGGATTCCGTTCTTGCCGCCCTTAAAAGCGACTATATAGCCACCGTCCGCCTCGGTGACGGTGTATTTCAGGTCGCTCTCGACGGCTCTGACCGCCTTGTGGGCGTATATCTCGGTCGGCGCTTTACAGCTCTTATCCTGCTCAAAGCTGAGGGAGAAGCTGCCCTCGCTGCGGTCGTGGCGGTATTCGATTATCCTGCCCGCAACAGCTCTCGGATAGGGTCGCTTTAGGACGCGTACGGGCAGCTCTGAGTCAAACAGACCGTCAAAATAAGCCCAGTATGTATCGCTCCAGTGATATTTATCAAAGGTGTCAAGGATGAATTCGCAATGGTAATACCAATCCGTATCGGGCTGGAAGCCGCCCCATTCGCCGAATACGACGGGGATATTCAGCCGCTCCTGCATCCTGCGAGGCTCGGCAAGCAGCGCCGTCATGCGGTCGGTGCCCGCGTATTTATACATCGGCGTGTCGGCGACGATATCATAGGCGTGCGGGGCGTAGGCAAAGCTCTCGTCACGCTTGCCGCCGACGGTCACTTCACCTGCGGCGCACGGAATGGCGAGGTTTGAATAATAGCTGTTCTCAAGGAAGATGATGCCGCTCTTATTCTCCCTTCGTATCTCCTCGGCCGCCTTATTGATGAACGGCGTATATTTGCAGGTGTCAAAGCGCCTGACGATGGAATCCGCCGCCGAGGTGACCTTACGCAGGTGATAGGCGGTGTATTGATCGGCAATGTGCAGGCGGCGCTCCTTGATGAGCAGAGTCTTTGCAAGCTCGATAAGGCTTATCGAGCGGTCGCAGAGAGTGACCTTGATAAGCTCCAAAATCAACTTCCTGAATATAACTCCGCCGTCGCTGCCCATGAACGGCTCGTTCATAACATCGAAGCCTATCACGGCGGGGTGCGAGCCGAGCTTGCCGACGACGTGCGCCC
>ERZ773139.4546-NODE-4546-length-10942-cov-3.265179_pt1 | contig 10942 bp, 13 predicted proteins | sample MGYA00580854_ERZ773139 | MGnify/ENA primary metagenome ERZ773139 (study PRJEB29015, sample SAMEA2737809) | human gut metagenome | biome: human gut; feature: human-associated habitat; material: faeces | place: China | collected 2012 ...
TGCTCGCGGCAAGGCCGAGGCCGACGAGCCATGTGCGCAGCTTGTTCCGCGCGGTCTGCAGTCTGGTAATTTCCGTCTGTGTGCTCATAAAATCACTCCTTTAGATTGTCGCCAGCAGGGCGTTGATGTTGCCGACCTCGGTATAGACGGCGGCGCTGGTTACGGGCTTTGTGTTGTCCTTCTCCACTGCCTCCGCCGTGTCGACGGACAGGGTATTTGTGGCTGCGTCGAGCTTGAGGCCGTCGCCGATGGTGTAGCCTCCGCCGCCGGAGCCGCCGGAGCTGCGGGCCTCGTTGATGGCGTCGACGAGGTTGCCCTTGTTGTAGGTCTTGAGGTCGTCCAGATCGCCGATCTGGTTTTGCAGCTGCGCCCAGACGGGCAGCGTCGGGTCTGCCCCCGGATCTCCGGACGGCTCTGCCGCCGGCATGACTTTGCCGAGCGTTACCCACACTGTCGGCAGTATCAGCCCGTCCGCGTTTGCGCCGTAGACGCCGACGCGTGCAATCGGCCCCGCGTCTGCCAGAATTTCATGCGGCACCACAACTTTGTTGCCGTCCCACGCGCTTTCCAGCACATCCACGGTAGTTCTGCCGGCCGAGAAGACGGCTGTCTTCGTCAGCCCGCTCCAATCGTCAGAAAACGCGAACTCAACGGTCACAGCCTTGGCCATGCCCGCCGTCAGAAGCTCCGGCGGCGACGCCAGATGCGCGCAGGCTTTTGTGATGTGGATCTGGATCATGCTGTTTTCCTCCTATCCGATTACTGTGCCATTTACGACAAGCTTGCCTGCGTTGTTGCAGTATATCTCCGCGCGGGTGTAGTTGTTGTAGCACATATACAGATATGTCGCTGCCAAATTCACTGGCTTATCTGTTGCTCCTATGTACATATTCTTCACCATCGGCACCAGCATATTTTTGCTTGCATGTACAAATATACCGTTACTCCCGCGCTGTATCGCATACGGTGTTTCTGTCGTTCCGCCGCTTCCCGCCGGGCCTACGACGTACTCGACGACGTAGCTGCCGGAGATCCGCGCGACCTTGACGCGGTCGCCCGCGGCGAAGGTGGCGGACGTGTTGCATTTATAGTGCTTTGTTGTGGCTTCAGTCTGCCCCTCTAGGATGAGGGACAGACCATCGTCATAGATCGCGCCGACGGTCGCCAGAAAGTTTTCCGGCAGATTTTCGTCCGGCATGCTGATCGATGATACAAATAAACTGTTGATGCCCTCCATCAGGCGATCACCGTCCTTTTTGCTGAGTGTGTCATGAGGCTGCCGGCCTGCATCGTGATCGACCAGCCGGTCTCAAGGTAGATACCGCCGAGGTCGTCGTGCGTCAGAGCGAGGATATCGCCGACGCCGTGGCCCGGCTCGTTGAGTGTGTAAAACGTGATCGCACGCGCAGCCAGTAGGGATTCGTTGCGTCGTTTGTTTGCGTAGGCCTGCAGCTCCTCCTGCGACGCAATGTTGTCCACCCGCTCGACAGAGGTGATGCGCATGCCGCGTTTGAAGGTGGATTTTTTGGACGCCGGATTGTCGTTGACGGCGGTCGCCACCATGGCCGCGTCCAGGTCCGGGTTGTTGCAGGTCACGACAAAGACGTTCGGGGCGTCAAAAATATCCGTCTCGTCCGACCAGTTTTGCCCCAGATGCTTTTCCGGCAAAAACAGATCTGTCGTGCCGTATCGCCAGTCGATGAGCGCGGCGGACGGCTCCTGGTATGGCTCCAGGCGGCAGACGCCGTCTACATCAAACCACAGGCTCTCATAATTGATTTCTGATAGCAGGGCATTGACGATCGTCAGATAGCTGGTGCCGATGTCCCAGTCCTCGCGGTCTGTCGCGAGGACTGCGTCGTTCGGTGTGGCAATCACCAATGTAACGCCGCAGGTAGTGAGCAGTTTGCGGATCTCCGTAAGATAGGACGCGCCGGCAGAAAGATGCAGGAGCGTCTCTGTTTTCTGCGTATACACCCGCCAGCAGCGGTCATACGCTTCGATTTCGACGCGCATGCTTCCGGCGCTGCCTTTTTTGCTGACGGTCGTGGCCTGATAGATCCCGAGCGAGGTCTCGACGCCGTCAACGCTCATCCATGGACGCAGCTCGTCGGATTCCAGTTCCGCGAGGTCGTTCGGTCGGAAGCTTCCGCGCAGCGCGCCATGGATGTTTGCCGCGCGATCCCACATGATCTGCGGCGCGTCTCCGTCTGCCCATTGCAGTTGCGTGACGGGCGCGCCGTTGCGCAGGACGTCGACGCGGTATCGGACGTCACGGGTCAAGGGCGATCGCCTCCTCCTGATTGGTGTGGGTGACGGTAAAAGAGTACCGCCGCATAAACTCATCGCTGTTGCTCTCCAGTGATGGCAGCGTGCCGATCGCCATGTTGCCGTAGTGGTCCTTCAGGCAGACGAGCCGCCCGACAAGGGCCTCGAGCGCAAGCGCGCTGGCGCGCTGACTGTGCGGCCACGCGCAGGCGACGGCGAGCGAGCGGTCGCGCTGCTCGCTGCGCTCCTCCACGGGATAGGCCAGCCCGGACAGATGGACGGTCGATACGCCGGCCGTGAAGCTCACGCGGTTGGTGCGCAGCTGCGTCTCGGACAGGCGCATGTCGAGCCAGACGCCGGTCGACAGGTCGCAGATCGTGTTGGTCTCCGGCAGGATCTCGACGGTGTCCGAATTGGACACGCCGTAGTTATCGCTGTCATCGTAGCAGCCGCGGACGCAGTAGGTGACGGAGCCGATGCTCCGCTTGTCGGTGTATTTCTTGGTGCCTGTGCGTGCGATGGCGACGCCGTCCCGCTCGATCAGGTAAAAGTCATAGCTCCCAGCCGTCTGCCAGCTGAGCGCCGCCTCACGCCCGGCAGAGACTGTCAGGGTGATCGCTTCGCCCTCTGTATGGGAGACGGGTAGGGCAGCGGCGCTCCACTCCGACCACATGCCGTATTGATTCTGCACGCGGACTCGGACAGTATAGCTGCCGTCGGTCAGATAGACAGGCGAGCGCCACGCCTTTTCCGTACCGTAGACCGTGCCGGATGCATAGCCGTTGGAGAGCATCAGCTGATAGGCCTCCTGCTCCGACGTTTGCCACGTGATGCGTGGGCGCGGGCCCGTGGACTGGATGACGATGGACGGGGCGGACGGCGCGTTGATGGCGATAAATTCCGCCGCGTCGCTCCACGCCGAGGCCGTGCCGTCGGTGTTGTAGGTTCGCACGCGCCAGTATTTTGTCCCGCTCGCAAAGGTGTTCGCTGGGACGTCGTAATACTGATCCGCGCCGGTAACGGTCGCGAGGGTGTTCCACGTCGCGCCGTCGGCGGACCATTGCAGATCAGCTTTGCTCTGCGGCGTGCCGGTGGAAATGATGTGCTGCCAGCTAAAGCGGTTGACGATGGTGGCGTCGATGACGATGCCAGAAGGGGAGACGGGCTTGGCCGTCGGGGTAACGTCTGTTGTCGTGATCTCCTGCCATGCGGACGTTGTTTTCGTGCCGCTGTTCGCCGTCACCTTTACACGCCATTCGAGCGTTCCGGACGGGAATGTGTTTGCAGGGACTGTGCAGGCGGTCGTCGCGCCGGAGACGCTGATCGTGTTTGAGGTGCTCGCATTTTTTACGCGCCACTCGAATACTGCAGAGGTTTGCTTTATCTCTGCGAAGCAGACCTGTGTGAGATCTGTGTCGTCTTTGCAGGCCCACGTGAACGTATTTTTTTGCGTTCGATTCACAAACGCCCCGGAAGATGGTGCAAAATCGCTGGCCTGTATTCCGACGTCATCATCCGAATACTCACATTCCAAAAACGGTTTGTAGGACGACTTTACGCCATAAAAAATCGCTTCGGATGCGTTCCCGTCTCCTCCGCTCGAGAACGCAAATGCAAATCCGTTTCGCATTCCACTCTCAAGGTTTTTCTTCCGGGCCGCTTCGTATAGCGACATTGAGAAGACGACTTCCGCCTGTACGACCTGGTTAAGTTCACTCCATCTTGCAGACCCGACGCCGTCTCCATTGCCATATAGTTTCGGCTTCGTCGCGTATGTTGCCGCGCTTGTATCGAGCGGCTCTGCCAAGCCTTGCCCGTAAGCCGCTATGTATGCAGCTCCCCAACTTCCCAAAGTACCGGCTGTTGGCATGGCATATATTACAAGCCTTACCTTTGTGATACGTTTGTACTTGTATGCTGCCGCAGGCTCGCCGAATTTCAGCAGGATATTATCCCAGCCGTCATATGTTCCGTCATGGTTCGTAAACGGATCGACAAACAGCTTGTACTGCGTAAGATTTGAATAGTTTGTGTTCGGGTGGGACTTGGAGACTGCCGTCGACCCGCTGGCCTGTACTGTAAAGGTTGGCACTTACTTCGCCCCCATTCGCTGCGTGATTCGCTCGTTGGTAAAGATCGTCACGATATCGTTCAGCTCCCGGACGTCGGACGCCGGGATGATGACTTTGTCAATGTAGATGTCGCCGCCGCCCGTGTAGCGGGTCTCGCTGGCCGTCTGGATGCGCGATCCGGAGGGGAGATAGATCCGCTCAAGGCCGTTTTCATTTACCTTCGTCCAGCCGCCGGACCAGTTGTCCGTGCCGGCTGCGTTGCCGCCCAGATAGCGCCGGACCCATTCGTCTTCCGTGATGCCGATGGTCGACGAGTCGCCGCGGGCAGCGGCGTCCTCGTAGGCCTTGGACAGGTCGGACGCGCTGCTGCCCCACGATTTTGCCGCGTAGCTGTCCTGCAGTGTCTGGTACTTGTTGCCGTTTCCGCTGGCATATCCAAAGCCCAGGGCATTGCCCATTTTCTTAAAATCCAGCGTAAACAGGCCCGCAAAAAAGTCCGCCGTGTCTGCGATCAGCGCCATGACCTCCGCCAGCGGCCGCAGGGCGTTGGTCAGCGCCGGGACGCGGTTGCCGGACAGATCGGACATGGGATTGAGGATGTCGCCGACCGTCTCAAGCAGCATGCCAAAGGCGTCGACGATGCCGGAGTCCTTGATTGCCTTCCCGAGATCCTTCACGCCCTGCGTCGCGTCGCCGTAAAATTCCTCGAGGTACGGCGCGAACTCGGCGGCCAGCTGGTTTTTCACTCCCTCCTGTGTCTTCTGCAGGCGCTGATAGGCGTCGTCGACCGCTCCGAGTGCGGAAAGCGCCTCTTCATCCAGTACATAGCCGACGTTGTGCGCCTCGTCTGCGTAGGCCTTGAGGGTGTCCGACCCCTGAATAATCAGCGGATTCAGATCCTGCGCGGAGCGACCGAAGATGTCCATGGACATGGCGTCCCGCTCGGTTTCATTTTTCACCTTTCCGAGCGCGTCGATCGTCTCATAAAAAACGTCGTTCGCACTGCGCATACTGCCGTCAACGGTATTTGTGACGGAGACGCCCAAAGTGTCAAACGCGTCCTTTGCGTTACCGGTTCCGTTCATCGCGTCCTGCATGTTATTGGTCAGTTTACGGAGACTGCCCTGCAGGGTGTCGACAGAGACGTCGATCAGCTCGGTTGCGTAGGAAAACTCCTGCAGCTGGTCAGTCGTCTGGCCGGTCTGCATGGAGAGCGTGATGATGTTGTCGGCAAAAGACGCAGATTCCTTCGTCATGGAGATCATGGCCTTTTCGACTTTTACGATCGCTGCCGCGACGGCAGCGAATGTACCAGCAAGCGCCAGAGACGACGCGTCAAGGCTCCCCATGGCGTTCATGGAGGACTTCATGCCGTCCGGCAGCTGGATGCCGAGCTTTGACGTCAGGCCGTTCACCACGTCGCCGAGGTTGCCCATGCTCTGCCCGGCATCCTCGGTTGCGGTGGTCGTGTCTTCTATCTGCTCTGTGTTATTTTTCAGCTGTCCGTTCAGCTTGTAAAGCTCGGCTTCCGCGTTATTGAGTTCTTTTTCCCAGCGCAGCGTTTCTACTGCGTTTGATCCGTAATTTTCTGCAGCTTCTTCGAGCGCAGCTTTCAGGTTATCGATTTTGTCATACTGCAGGCTTATTTTTTGGGTTAGCAGCTCCGTTTTCGCCGCCGAAAGTTCTGCTGATTCTGCGTTATCCGCATATTTTGCCGATACCTTCCGCATCTCTGCGTCCAGCACGTCCATGCTTGCGCTGAGGCGCTCTATGTTTTCACGGTATTTTTTCTCTTTTTCGCCGTCTATGCGCTTCTCATTTTCGCGCATCTGGTTATTTAGATCGTTTAGTTTCGCTGTTGCGTTTTGCAGGCTGGCCTGCCACGCCATTGTAGCTTTGCTGGATTCTCCCGTTTTTTTTACGGAATTTTTCAGAGCCTCCTGCATATAGCGGATCTTTTCTGTTTGCAAATTGATCTGCCGTTGCAGGATATTATTCTGCTGCCCTAGCAGCTTTGCACTGTCTGCATTTTTTCCATACGCGGACGTTACTTTCCGCATCTCGGCGTCCAGCACCTTCATGCCGCTGCCGATCTCGGAAATGGCCTGCTTGTATTCCTTTTCGCCCGAAAGCGTAAATTTTGTATTGATGTTCGGCATGTTATGTGCCTCCGTTCAGATAGGCCGACAGGCTCTGCGGCTGCTCCGGCTGCTTTTGCGGCGCAAGCGCGTCCAGCAGGAGTGTTATGCGGCGCGGGGACATGGCTTTCCAAAAATCCCGCTCCGGCAGATGTAGCCGGAAGAGCCAGATTGCGAGGAAGCCGGGGAAATCAAAGCCAAGCTGCTTCGGTTTCCCCGGCTGTGTCAGTTTTTTTCGTCTTCCTGCGGTTTCGTTTCGGCCCCCGCGTTCTTCAATACTTCGGCCCGAACCAGCGGATAGATCAGCTTTCCGGCCTCCACGGTCTGCGCGAGCGTGAGCTTTCGGCCCAGCTGCTTCCGCGTAAATACCATCGGCAGTCCGTTCTCATCGGTGATCCCCTGTGAATCCGCTGCGTCCGTCAGCATACCGGCGAGGAACGCCAGCGTACTTTTGATCCCATGGATCCGATCCAGCGCCTGCACGAGGTTTCCATCGTATTCGTCCTGCACGTATGCGATGGCGTTCATGTTGCAGGTCAGCCGGTACACCCGGCCTTCAAATTCATAATCTACGGTTTCGAGCTTTGTCGTCTCCATCAGGTCTCACCCAGCTTTCCCTTGATCCAGGCAACGGCCTCCGCCGCGGTGTCGACGGTCTCGGTCTCGAGCAGCAACTCTTCGGTGGAATCGTCCGCGAGAAACTCGCCGGTCGTGGTTGGCGTGTTGAACTGGATGTTCTCGCCCTTGGTCTGGTAGGACAGCGAGGGCGGGCCGAACAGCGCTTTCGGCACCCAGACGCAGGTGTATTTTGTCACACCGTCGATCTTGTCCGGCGCGTAAAAGCCGACGCCGACATAGTTTGCGATGTCTTTTGCCGAGAATTTCAGATTTTCCTTGCTCGTATCGGATGTGCAGCCGTAGAGCATGGCCTGTGCGGCCTTTTTGATGTACTTTACAGCCAGCGAGATCGTGCCGCCGGTGGCAAGCTTGATATACTCGGCAAGCTTGGATTCCGCGTACAGGCGGCCCTCGGCGAACTTGAGTTCCAGCTGCGCGCTCATGGCGTCGCCGACGTCGGTCGGCTCTGTGTAGGTCACGGTGCCGGACGTGTTTTTATACTTTCCCGCCCGGATGCCGCGTAAGTCAAAACTAGGCATTTACAATAGGCCCCTTTCTTTAAGCTTTTGTGTAAGGATCTTTTCGAGCTCCGCGTTTACGCGCTTCTGCGCGTTCCTGACGCCCTTTGTCCAAAAATAAGTTCCTGTGATCTGCCCGTACTCCTTCGCGCGGCCGTAATTCAAAACAAAAAGCACGGTCGCTCTGCGCGTTCCGTGCTCGTTTTTTCCGACTGCCGTGATGGTGATATACGGATCTCCGTTTTTGTCCTGCTTGATGGTTTTGCGGTATTTCACGCTGGAGGCGTAGGCTTCCGTGCGGAACCCGCTCGCCCGGACGGCATTTTGCAGTTCCTCGACGATGATATCCCCGGCGGCGTATAAAAGCTCCTGCTGCGTTTCGTCGTCAAAGACGTTGGCCTTTTGTAGCGTCGCCATGAGCTCATCCGTGCCTGAAAACGAGATCTTAGCCATATTCCGCTCCCTCCGTTTCGGCGATGAGCGCGATCTGCGTGCGGCCTGTTTCCTTGTCGTAAGTTTCCATGTCGACGGTCGCGATGTAGCCCGCTCGCTCCAGCGCGGCCTTCGCGCGCTTCAAAAGCCCGGCGGCAAAGCCCTCGGCAAAGATGGAAACGGCGTACTGCACGCCGGTCTCGGCCTCTCCGCCCTCGGCGTAGAGCTGCCCGGACTGGCCGAGCAGCTGATAGGTGATGTAGGTTTCTTCCCCGCCCTTGTATGGCGGGTGGCAGACCGGAACGCCCAGGCTTGATAGCGCCTCATAGATCATCATGCGCCGTCCCTCCGTTTGCAGGTCAGCTCGATTTCCTCTGTTTCCTGCCCGTAGCTGCGGACGACGTCAAAGACGTCGGAGCCGCAGACGAGCTGCTGCTCGCCGCCGTATTCCGCGCTGTGCATGCGGAAAATTGCGTCCGTGCGCTTGCCGGCTTGCGCGGCCTGATAATACTCGGCGCGGTTTACGGACTTGCGGGCAGCCCAGACGGTGGTTTTTCGCTCGAGCTTTTCCGTCGTCTGGCCGTTTACGATGGGGTAGGACAGCAGGCGCAGCGTGATCTGGGTGTCAAAGATCACAGCAAGCACCTCCTGCTCCGCCGCTGGCTTGGACTGCCCTGTAATCGTCGGACAGCCCCATAGCGTCGCGGATATCTGCAAAGCAGGTCTTCCATTCCTCGCCCCGGCCGCAGAAATCATGCTGCCAGCGGACGTATGCACGGACGGCGTCCTTTACCAGCGGATCTTCGTCCGCTCCCTCTGCGCCCGCAAGGTGCAGGCGCAGAAGGCAGGCGTCGATCTCGTCGGCGAGCTCGTCGTCAAGGGCGTTTGTGGTCAGCCGCAGGGCGGTTTTTGCAACGTTGATCAAAGCCATTGGTTATCCCTCCCTGTTGGCCGCGCGCCGTCAGGCCTTCTTCTTGGTCAGCGTGACGAGGCTGTTCTTGTCGACCACCTTTCCGTCGACGAGCGCCAGCGCGACGGTCACCTCGTCGTCGGTCGCGTTGTCTGTGTACTTGCGGAACGTCATGCTGAGATTCTCATTCCAGAGATAATCCTTGAAGTTGAAAATGAACGCAAAGATCGTGTCCGCGGTCACGCTCGCCGTGAAGGACGGCAGATAGTCGCCGACGAGGACGACCTCGCGGCCAAAGAGCGAATAGACGGGCTTGCCGCTGAGCCCGTAATTGACGCGGGCGACGGGCTGCTTCTTGTCGTCCACCATGCCGACGATCTGCTCAAAGAACGTCTTCTTCGTCATGCACCAGACGGCGTCTGCGTCATAGGCCTGCGGCAGGAGTGCTTCGGCCTTGACCAGATCGGTGTACGCCAGCTCGGTCGTTGCGGCAGCGATGTCGATGTTCTGGCCGGTCACAACGGTCTCCTTGGTGATGCCCTTCGGCTGGCCGGAGCCGGAGCCGCTGATGATGGACTGCTCCTCAGCCTTGACCATGGCCTCGGCGACGTTTGCGACAAACTGCGACTCAAACATCGGATAGGTCACGATGGAGACCTCGAGCGACATGGAGATCGCGCAGCGCAGCTTGTGGTAGGCAAACGTGATGGAGCCGAGTGCCTTTTTCTGCTTGTCGGAGCCTTCGCCTTCCGCCACCCACGAGGCGGTCGGCTTTGCGGAGCTGGTCGGGACGGTCACGCCACCCTTGTAGGACGTGTGCGTCACGCGCGGCAGGATCATGCCGGTCGCTTCGATCTTTTCGTAGATCTTCTGCAGCGTCGTGGTCGGGATGGCTGCGCCGACGTCAGAGGTCTTGGTGTTGGCGTCCGCGTTGGTCAGCTCTGCCGGGATTTTCTTACCGGTCAAAACGTAGTTCATAAAGGCCCGCTTGTACTCGTCGGTGTCGTACCGGTCGAGCACGTCCGGGGTCTTTGCGCTGCCGGACAGGTCGACGGACTGCGCTGCCGCAGCCGGGGCCGCGACCTTTTGGCCCGCGAGGGCGTTGAGGTTCGCCTGGATCTTGGCTTCCTCCTCAAACTTGGCGTCGAGGGCCTCGACTTCCTTCATCTTGGCCTGCGCCTCTGCGGTCTTGCTTTCGTCCAGCAGCTTCTGGGCGTCGTCCATGAGCTTCTGGCGCTGGATGTTGTAAATTTCCTTCGTCATTTCAGTTCTCCTTTGAGTTTCAAAAATTTTAATTTTGCTTCTGCCTGCGCCCGTTCGGGCTTAAAAAAGTCAGGCGCTGCGGCCTGATTTTTTATGAGATTTTCTGCGCGCCGGAGCGCGTCCTCGCTGAGCATGCCGGAATAAAAATCCGCTGCCAGCGGTTTCTGGCCAGAGCCCAACTGCATGACGCGGTCGATGAGGCCGAGTTCTACGGCCCGCTCCGCCGTGACCCACGTCTCGGCGTCCATCATGGCGGCGATCTCCTGCTCGGACTTTCCGGTCTTAGCGATATAGGCCGATGTGATGGCGTGATTGGCGTCGCGCAGGACACCGGCGGTGTGCTCCATCTGGCGGTAGTCGCCGTCGGCGCTGGACTGGACGTTGTGGATCATCATCATGCCGGTCGGTGTCATCTCCGACTCGCCTGCCATGGCGATGATGGACGCGGCCGAGGCCGCGAGGCCGACGATGCGGATGTGGACGCCGCCCGCGTAGTTGCGCAGGGCGGTGTAAATCTCGCTCGCGGCGAATATCTCGCCGCCTCCGGAATTGATCTCCACTTCGGCCCGCTCTCCGTTTCCGGATGCAAGCGCGTCGGCTACGGATTTTGGGCTTGTCGCCTCCATACCGTACCACTGGTAAAAGCGGTGCTGGTTGCTAGATACGATCGGCCCGCGAATGCTGATCTTCATGCGGTTTCATCTCCTTTCTGCGTGGTGTTTC
>ERZ773139.4547-NODE-4547-length-10941-cov-35.674261_pt1 | contig 10941 bp, 10 predicted proteins | sample MGYA00580854_ERZ773139 | MGnify/ENA primary metagenome ERZ773139 (study PRJEB29015, sample SAMEA2737809) | human gut metagenome | biome: human gut; feature: human-associated habitat; material: faeces | place: China | collected 2012 ...
ACATGGAAGAGGAGTATCACAAGTCCTATCCCGACGATCCCTGCCCGATGGACGGTGGCTATAAGGCGAGCTTCGAAAGGTTTGTGATAGAATCCTTGAGAGCAGAGTGGGATTTACCACCTGAGACCGAATAGGTCTAAGAAATCTGTGTTAATCCGTGAGATCTGTGGGAGCCTAAGAAAATAATGTTGAATGTTGATTTTTGAACACGAATTTCTCGAATCTCAGTAAGCATGATACAATATAACTTTTTTCAAAAAACAGAAAGGTGTAACTACTTGTAATATAGTGGTGACGCAGTATTATTTTATGGCTTAATGTACCTAAAGTGACCGTGCACGTCCAATTTCTTAAAATAACCTGTATCCCCAGTAATACTGGGGATGGAGTTGTATTGCCATAGGGGTTGGATGCTTACGAAGGGCGAATGGAGAGTCTTGGATAGAATAATGAATTAATAACTTATAGAGTCTCAGACATGCAAACTGTCATGAGCAATTTTATTAAGCTACTTTTCTGCTTGTGGCAGGGAGCATGCTGAGACTCATTTTAATGAGATATACAAAACACAATGAAGATAGGAATAGTAACACTACCCCTACATACAAACTATGGAGGGATATTGCAGGCTTATGCCTTGCAAACGGTATTGGAAAGAATGGGGCATCAAGTGGATATTCTTGAGGAACCGTTAGTATATAAACATGCCTCTTTAAATCGTTATATTAGACGTATTCTTAAAAAGTGTGTTGGGAAGCGTTCTATTATCAATTATGAGGGGTTTATGCGTAAGTGGCAACCTAGAGTTGCTTCAAATATTAATCAGTTTATTAATACTTATATACATCGGAGAATTGTAAATTTTGAAAGTTTGACAGAAGGAGAATATGATGCATTTATTGTTGGTAGTGACCAAGTATGGAGACCTTCTTATAATCAACATTTAGAGCAAGCATTCCTTAATTTTACCGAGAACTGGAAAAACGTTAAGAGAATTGCATATGCAGCATCCTTTGGTGTTGATAACTGGGAATTTACTAAGAAACAAACGAAAGAATGTAAAAGACTCGTTCAAAAATTCGATTTTGTCAGTGTACGTGAAGATACTGCTGTTAATCTATGTAAAGAGCATTTGGGGATTGAAGCTACTCATGTATTAGATCCAACATTGTTGCTTTCTGCAGATGATTATCAAAAACTAATTGATGGAATAAAAATTAGTGATTCTTCTTATGTGTTTTCTTATCTTTTGGATGAGTCTGAAGAAAAGATAGATATATTAGAGGATATTAGTAAAAGACTTAATCTTCCTGTTAGAAAGATTAAGCTAGAAAAGGATATTTCAAAAATACCTATGTCTAAATTAAAGTCATTGACATATCCTTCAATTCAAGAATGGCTCGCATCTTTTGCACAAGCAGATTTTGTAGTTACCGATTCCTTTCATGGCACAGTCTTCTCTATAATTTTTAACAAACCATTTGTTGTATTGCCGAATAAAGGTAGGGGAATGTCAAGAATGCTCTCTTTGTTATCCGATTTTAATAGTAAAGGAAGAATTATTCTTACAGAGAAAGACGTAGTTGATTTCGGAACTCGAAACTTACAGAATTTACCGGACTTAGTATTGACTATACAAAAGCATAAAAAAAGTGTTTTAGAAATGCTTTTAAATTATCTATAAAAAGGGAAAAAATGAATTTGATACTTTGTTTTATATCTTGTTTCTTAGCACTAGGGTTATTATTTAAAAATGGTGTTAACAGGCTCTTGATTTTTTTTGTAGGTATAACTTTTTTACCATATGGATTGGTGTTGATGGGTAAACTCATAGCGCCACGATTACTAGTCTTTGCTTTTATTTTATCTATAATTATTCAGTGGAAAAATATCCGATATCTAAAATATATGCCGGCTAAATGGATAATGATATTATTATTCTTAGCTCATTTGCTGACTGGATTTTTTGATCAAAGAGTTTCATTGTTTCAGGGTTTTATAAAGGCCCTAATAGTGTTTATGGAAACATTTGGTGGTATTATACTAGGATATCTATCTTTTAATGGTATATCAAGACGTAGTAGTCGCCAAATTTTTCAGACATTTATATTTTTGTCTTTTATTGCCTGTACATACTCATTTTGTTGCTTGTTAATAGGATCAGATCCTTATTGTTTATCGATTGGTGATACAGATTCTCTTGTGGGAGGACGATTAAGATCGGCATCATTCTTCTTTAATTCTCATGTTGCAGGTATGGCCTTTACGGTATATTTATTATTGCTCTTATATATGAAGCAAAAAATGAAATATAACCAATTTCAAAATATGATTTTGCTATTTTTATTAATGGCGATATTTTTTACAGGTTCAAGATCTACAATCCTCTGTTTAATAGCTGGATGTTTGGTCTTATATTATGATATTATTAGGAAATCTCGTCACAAAATTAAAATTATTTTAGGATTTTTGTTAGTACTCGTAGTTGCTTATTTGCTTATTGGTAATATTATTGTTGCAAAATTTGCAGATGCATTCCAAGATGATGGGGGTGAAACTGGAGGTAGTAATGTTGCTATGAGATTACAACAATTATCTTTTAGTTGGGATCTATTCTTGCAAAGTCCATGGTTTGGTAATGGTTTTAATTATTTTTGGGAATATATTAAAGTTAAAGATAATTATTTGAGCAGCATGTTGCTAGGAGCTGAAAGTTATATTTTTATATTACTAATAGAGAGAGGAGGTATTCAGATAGTTTTGATATTATTATATTTTATATCTTTAATAAGATATTTCATCCAGTGCCGAACTTTAGAATCATATTTTGCATTGTCTTTAATTGTCGCATTTTTAGTTAATTCTATAGTAACAGGTAATCTGTATAAGTGGATATTTGTTATGCCTCTCATTGGTTATTATTTGCATTATGTTGAATTCCAGATAAAACAAAAATAGTATGTTCTCTGTTATTATACCATTATATAATAAAGCTTCATTTATAAAAAATACAATTGAGTCTGTTCTTTGTCAGACTTTTGAAGATTATGAAATCATTGTTGTCAATGATTCTTCAACAGATGACAGTTTGGGTATAGTTCAAAAGATAAATGATCAACGACTACATGTATATACTAAACCAAATGAGGGAGTGTCAGCAGCACGCAATTTTGGTATTAGTAAAGCAACCCATAAGATTATAGCTTTTTTAGATGCTGATGATGTTTGGGAAAAAGATTATTTATTATCTATTTCTTTATTAGTAAAGAGATATCCGCATGCAGGAATTTATGCAACAGCTTACTCTGGCTATTTAAATGGGATAGAAAAATATTTAAGTATCGTTAAGGGAATACCTAAAATTAGTCTTATTAAAGATTATTTTAAGGTATCGTATTCACATGGTCTCTCGATTAATATAACTAGTGCAACATGTGTTCGAAAAGATATTTTAATGACTATGCCTTTGTTCAGGCAGAATATTAAACGTGGTGAAGACCTTGATGTTTGGTTGCGAATTTCACTTACCTATCCAATGGCTTTTTATAACGAGTCAAAAATGAAATATCAAGTAGATACACCATCAAGTCTTTCTAGTCATTATACAGTATCTTCTGACGATTTTCCATATACAGAATGGTTTAATATGAAAAGCACAAGCAGTTATTTTAAAAAATATATCGTCTTGGTTATATATATGTCTGCAAAAAATGCATATAACTTCCATGATTATAAGGGCTGTTTTCAGAAACTATTTGCTATTTGGAATATAGAGGTGAGAGTGAAATTCTTAAAAAGAATATATTTAGTGTTTAATTCTTTCTTAAAGCTATTAAAATGAAAGTATTATATTTTCTTACACATGTCACTAACAGTGGTGGCATGGAACATATTGTTATTGACAAAATAAACTATTTGGCCAACCATGGATATTATGTGTCTTTAGCTTATTTTGGAACATATGATGATGATTCGTTTTTTCCTATAGACGAAAAGGTTAAACGAATTCCTATAATTCAAAAAAAAGATATAAAATCCTTTCGTGGCAAGTTAGTCTTGGCATTTGGACTTGTTACCAAACTAAAAGAAATTATACGTATAGTAAATCCAGATGTTATAGTAAATGCAAATGCAAACACTATTAGTTGGATACTTCCTTTCATACAGAGAAATATTCCCAAAATAGTTGAACTTCATTTTTCATATGATGGGTTACGTCTGATGAATAAAGAATTATACTCAAATAATAAAGTAAAAGCATTTGCAAATAATATGATTCGTTCATTCTTTTATCCATTATACTCTAAGTGTATACTTTTAACAGAGATAGATAAAAAGAAATGGGGATTTAAAAATGGTTTAGTCATTCCTAATTTTACAAGTCTTAGAGTGTACAAAAGATCAAATTTAGGAACAAAGAGAGCAATATGTGTAGGGCGTTTAGATTATGTAAAAAATATCGACTTACTAATTGAATCATGGAAAATTGTAACAGACCGATACCCTGATTGGCATTTGGACGTTTGGGGTAATGGCCCATTAAAGGATGAACTTCAAGAAAAAATTAATAGGTTAAAATTGGCTGAAAATGTGAAATTATGTGGCGTTACGAATAATTTGGCTAATATATATCCTGATTATTCTCTATTTGTGTTGCCTTCAAGATATGAAGGTTTTCCGTTAGTATTAGTTGAAGCGATGAATTTTGGACTTCCATGTGTCGGCTTTGATATTTCGGGAAATTTAGCAGTGATTCAAGACAGAAAAAATGGAATCATTGTAAAAGAAAGGACCAAAGAGAAGTTGGCAGATTCGATATGTGAACTGCTGTCATCAAACAAAATGTTGGAATTGTATTCTAAAAACGCAGTTGCTTCGGTACAGAAATTTGAAAAGGAGAATGTTATGCAAATGTGGATGAAACTTTTTAAAACTATAGTGTATGAAAATTGCAATTGATTTAACACCTCTCTATGGTCGTAAACGGACAGGCGTAGAGATGTATGCTATAGACCTATATCGGGCTTTATTGACGAGTGGGAATCTGATAATCCCAATATTCCATGTGCAGAACGAACTGGATGATAATCCGAATGCGGTAATTATACCAGAAAGCAATCGTCTGTTGTTGGAAAATATAAAACTATCTAAGTGCATAAGAAAGATAGCACCTGATATTGTGTTATTTCCGATTTTTCCTCCTCCGGTTGATTTGAAGTGGGGCTTTAAAGGAAAGGTTTATCCTACTTTTCATGATTGTGCGTTCTTGAAGTATCGTAAAACATTGAATTTTGCGGCTAAATATTATCTTACTCCTAAGGTTCTATGGGCAATGAAATGGGTGGATGGAATCATCACCATTTCTGAAACAGAAAAATATCAGTTTGCTAAATATACAAATAAGCCGATTTATAATCTTGGCGAGAATATTGCAATTGGTTTTAAGGAAGCTTCTCAAAAAGCGAATTTAAAGTTACTTGAAAAATGGAATCTAAGTCCTGATGCTTATTATATCTCAGTTTCTACAATAGAACCACGTAAGAATTTTAAGTATCTCCTTATGGTTTTAGCTCCTATATTGAAAGATCAAAATATGAAGCTAGTTCTTGTTGGAAGAGAGGGCTGGGGGCATGATGAGGAATTAAAGCTATTGATAGAGCAGATGAAAGATTATCTGATTTTTACAAATTATGTATCAGATGAGGAATTGATTTCTCTTTATCATTATGCCTATTCCTTTGCTTTGTTATCGCTTGACGAAGGATTTGGCAGAACGCCTTTTGAGGCGGTAGCCTGTGGGTGTAAGCATGTCATATTAAGTGATATAGAAATCTTCCATGAAACATTTGATTGTAATGCTACTTTTTTGCCTTTAAATGATGAGAAAGAAGCTCGAAAAATTCTCAGAGAAGGTAATGCTAAAGAAATAGACAAAGACTTTATGGTTCCATTTCACGTGATAGAAGATAGAATAAAGATACTATTTTGATAATAATATACGACTAGTAGGGAAAGCTTGAGACAATTTGTTAAGCAACTGTTGATCTTGAGTGAGTACCTATTAGTTGTCTCAAAATGTTTTCAATGATAGATCAAAATCTTTTGGAAGGGTATTCTTGGAACCCTATATTGGCTTGTTACAACGTTTGTTGTGAATTGGTTTAGTCATATGGATTTTGTTTATGGAATAATATCTCTTTTTTCAGAGAAATGGGTTGTAAAAAAATAAAGAAAAGAAACAATGATAATTAGAAGTAAAGCTCCACTACGCCTAGGTTTGGCAGGAGGTGGTTCCGATGTATCTCCATATATGTGTCATGCATGTTAGTAAAATGTAATAAGTCATATTTAGTAAACGCTGATAAATTTTTGTTGTTGCGAATAAGATTGGATATATTTGATATTGTTGATCATTGCTTGACTAAAAAGAATTCTATTTCTGCTATTTCTAAAATTATGAATAGACAAGAAGTTACAGAACTTTACGAAAGATATCCGTTTACAAAACTTACTTTTAAACATTTGATACTTTTTCTTCTGTTTAAATATAGTTCATCAAGTCAAATTTATAGAATTATTAAACTTGCTCGTAGATTTTCAAAATGAATATTTTATTTTTCTATAGGGTTTATCCTAACTATGGAGGTGTAGAGGTTGTTACCTCTGTGCTCGCAAAACGCTTTGTTGAAGATGGACATCAGGTGACAATTGCTTCTTTGGAGCAACCACATCCTGAACTCAAAGATCAAAACATTGATGGGGTTGAATTAGTGACCTTACATCATCCTGTTTTGGCAAAAGATAATATAGCCCGGTTACATCAGGTTATCGTTGACAAGAAGATAGATATCATCGTGAATCAATGGGGACTACCTTACAAAACGACTATACTTTGCAATAAAGCAATTAAAGGTACGAACTGTAAACTGGTTTCTGTATTACATGGTGCTCCTAATATTTCGAAAGTAATTATCAAGGCTCAGGATAAGGTTAAGAATGTTACAAATCCGATAAGTAAATTAGTGTATTCTTCAATCTTAAAGGCGAAGGAAGAGGTAATAAAGTGGAGTATTCGATATGCTTGTAAGCATAACGAAAAATACATCATGCTATCTAATGCCTTTATCGAGCCTCTGATTAAATATGCAAGAATCAAAGATTCTGCTAACATTACAGCGATTGGTAATCCTGTAACAATTCCTGTTGACTTGTCTGGTTTCGATTTGAAGAACAAGAAAAAGCAGATTCTTTATGTTGGTAGAATGGATTTTGAGAACAAGAGAGTCAATCGCATTGTCGAAGCTTGGGAGGGCATCGCTGATAGACATAAGGATTGGGAACTTGTATTGGTTGGTGATGGGCCACATAAGAGTTTGTTGCAAGAATATGTTGCCCAGCACCATATTGATAGGGTTAAGTTTGAAGGTTTCCAGGTGGAAGCTCCTATCCGCTATTACAAAGATGCATCCATCTTTATGCTTACTTCCGATTTGGAAGGCTTTGGACTAGTTATCATAGAAAGTATGAGTTTCGGTTGTGTGCCTATTGTCTATGGTAGCTATGAGGCCGTATATGACATTATAGAGCATGGGAAATCTGGCTTTATCACTCCAATGCCTTATAGTAAGAGTAAGACAATGGAGTATATGGAGCAATTGATAGAAAATGAAAACCTTAGAAATGATATGGCAAAGAATGCAATGACTCGTTCTAAGCTGTTCTCCATAGATTCAATTGCGAAGAAATGGTATGATTTGTTTGATGAGGTGCTCAAACATCATCACCAAAAATATAAATAATTGAAGACAACAATGTTTGAGCATTCAAATTGGTTGTTTGTTAGAAAACTGATTTGAATACTGACAGAGTAATCTTTGATTAAATAACAAAGAAGATTTAATGAGGATGACAAAATCTTAGATTTGTTAGATAAGAAATAGATAATTTTGAGATTTTGTTTGAACATCCGTATTAATTAATCTGTTTTAGCTAATGGTGGCTTTATAAAAAAAATGACTTATGGATAATACATATTTTATACTAAGCAATAGGTCTCTTTCTATAGAACGCTTCCAAATTTGTACATGGAAACTTATAGGGAAAGATGCGTTTGTAGAATTGGGAGTAGAAATCAAGAAAGAAAATCTGCCAAATGAATTTGATGTATTCCTTGCGGTCCCATTTGCTATGAATGTTGTTGGTAAGTATAGCTTACATGACCAACTGGCAATAGCTGATAACTGTAAATAGGCTTATGGTTTCAATATTAGTTTCTAAGATTATATCAACGGAAAAGTATTCCGTCAATCAGATATTTGAAACAAAGGGTAAGGTTTATACTTACCTCAATCCTGTATCTTATCTCACAGCTCTGGATAATAAAGAATTATTTGGTAAGATGGATGGTATTTTTGCCGATGGTGGCTTGCTGGTGAAAGCTATCAAATTGGTTTATGGCAAGTTGGTGACTCGAAGAAGTTTTGATATGACTTCGATGGCACCGGAGTTGTTCTCTTATGCAGAGGAAAATGGTAAGACTATCTATATTGTGGCTTCTAAACAGGAGCAGGTGGAGAAGGCTGTAGAGATATTCCGTGAGCGGTATCCAAAGGTGAAGTTTGCAGGTTATCGTAACGGTTACTTTGCTTCAGAACAAGAAATGGATGAAGAGGCTAAGCATATCGTTAAACTGAAATCTGATTTCTTGATAGTTGGAATGGGAGCCTTTATGCAAGAGAAGTTCCTGCTAAAGGTGAAGAATGCCGGTTATCAGGGTGTCGGATTTACCTGTGGTGGATTTATTCATCAGACTTCCAAGAATGAGATAGATTACTATCCTGCATGGGTGGATAAAACAAATCTCCGCTTTGTTTATCGAATGTGGAAGGAACCGCATACCCGTAAGCGTTATGTGATGGCAGGCTTGCTGTTTCCTGCAAGATTTATCGCAGAAAAAATCTTCGGATAGTCTTGTACAGCCAGTGAATGGGAGTGAAGACTACCGATATAGGAAGTAATATAATGAGTAGGAGCGTCGGTATAATATGACCGATGGCTCTTTGTAATTTATCTTTCATGCGTGCAAAAGTACAGTTTTATGTTGAAACAACAAAAGATTTTCTTTGAATTCTTGCGATTCTGTATTGGTTCTGCCAAGGAAATACCTGGTTCTTTGAAGGAGGCGGATTGGAAGGAGCTGTATGCTATTGCCTAGAAGCAATGTCTGGTGGGTGTTCTCTTTGATGGTATCAAGAAGTTGCCTGCTGAACATGTAGGGATGGAGAAGGAGTTACTGCTCCAATGGATGGCGGAAAGCCAGATGTTGGAGAAAGCGAATGTGCGGCTGAACGATGCTGCCATCCAGGTTTCTGAGTGGTTTCAGAAGAAGGGATTCAGAACCTGTATCCTAAAAGGACAGGGGAATGCCTTGATGTATCCGAATCCTTATTCCCGGACTCCTGGTGATATTGATATCTGGGTGGAGGGTGGAGATAAACGGGTCATCTCCTTTGTCCGCTCTATCTCTCCTCATGAAAAGGCATGCTATCACCACATCGAGTTCCCTTCGTATAAGGGAGTGGAGGTGGAAGTGCATTATCGGCCTAGCTTCCTATTGTGCTTCTGGCATAACAGAAAGCTTCAGAAATATTATGAGAGGGTGAAGGAGGAGCAGTTCTCGCATCGGGTGATGTTGGGGGAGCAAGGTGAGATTGCGATTCCGACGGTGGAATTCAATCTCATCTTCCAGTTAACTCATATCTATGCTCATCTGATGAATGAGGGGATTGGGTTAAGGCAGCTTCTTGATTACTACTATGTTCTTTGCGACTTTTATAAAGTCTATCAAAAATCTTCGAAAATCACCCCGTCCCTCTTTACCCTTAAAGAGGGCTCCACCTCTCACCCCGACCCTCTCACCCTCAGGGGAGAGGGAGGAAACCGCCCTACTCGGTGCTCGGAACCGCTACGCTCTAAGGATGGCGGACCATCAAAGGTCTCGCCAGATAGTGCGGGATGGGACCGCCGGGATGCTATTGGGGATATGACTTCTGCAACTGCTTCTACTGACTCTTCTGCAACTGCTGCTCGCTCTTCTTCTACTGCTATTGATAGGGTGCAGGAGGAATTAAAGGAGTTGGGATTGTGGAAGTTTGCCGGGGGTATCATGTATATCACGCAGGAGGTGTTCGGCATGCCTGCCTCTCGGCTTATTGTTCCTCCGAATGAGAAGTATGGTAGGTTTGTACTGAATGAGGTGCTGGAAGCCGGGAACTTCGGAAAGCATGATGAAAGGAATCACTTTGGTAGGTCACAGCTTGGACATAATCTCCAAAGGGTGTATCGGGATATAAGACTCGTGAGGTATTTTCCTGCTGAGGCTCTATGCGAGCCTTTGTTTAGGATATGGCACTCCTTCTGGAGGGTATGGCATAAAAGCTTTCTTCAAAATAAATATTTTTTCTAAGCAATGTATTGAAACGAAGACAGTTTTGGTAAAAACAAGATTTTAATGAATATTTTTAATCATTCACATGATACGATGTTGAAAAAATAGGTGAAGGAGTGTGTTTAGCAATCATTCATCCCAAAATTAATACGAAATATTTTTTTTACTGATAGGTGTAACTGCTTGTATTATAGAGGGGGCACTTTATTGGTATAAAACAAAACAAAGATATGGATAAATTAACTAAAATAGAATCCCTTTCTCAAGAAAAATTGCAGGAAGTTTGGGTTGAAATTCTTAAAAAAGATAAGTTCTCAGGAATTTCTGTAAAGGTGAACTGTATAACAGCAAATTCGGACAGTATATTAGTTCCTATAAAATGCTTGTATATTACATTTCCTTTTCAACTAAGTGGCAATATAGATGTTGCATATATAGCTAGGGTGTCCAGTTCTCTGTTCTTAAAAACAAGCTGGAAACATCCCTGTTAATTG
>ERZ773139.4565-NODE-4565-length-10872-cov-3.989091_pt1 | contig 10872 bp, 9 predicted proteins | sample MGYA00580854_ERZ773139 | MGnify/ENA primary metagenome ERZ773139 (study PRJEB29015, sample SAMEA2737809) | human gut metagenome | biome: human gut; feature: human-associated habitat; material: faeces | place: China | collected 2012 ...
CCTGTGGGTCGGAATGCAATAGCCGCCTTATATAGCATCAGCGACCTGCTCATTACGAGTGAGCTGCTCTACCAACTGAGCCACACAAGCATATCCTTTACGGACGGTAGGTATTATACCATCTTTTTTTCTTGCCGTCAACTCTCATTTTCGGCTCGAGTGGAATACAATCCGTATTTGACCCTGCGGTTTTCCCCATATTCCCTCATGGTCTCTGGGAGTCCCGCCGCTTTTCTATCTGTATTCGTCAAAATCACCAGGGGAAAAACCGCCCTTTTCCGCCGTTTTCTGTTTCCGGGCGGCGCGCTCAACTCTCTTCAAGTGATTAACATAATATTTATTCTTTTTCGACTTTACAAATTGTTATCCACATTATCCACAGAGTTTTCCACATGCGGTTTTCCTTTATTTTCAAGACTTTTTAAACTGATTTGCCGGGTTTATCTCTTTGTGGCCTCGCCTTGAGAAAATAATGTCGATTTACATAATGCACTTATAATTCCAAATATTTCCTATTTCCGTTTTTCTCCTATTTTCCCCTCTTGACAAGATGATGGAGAGAAGCAGGCGCTTCTTTCCATCGTATACGCTTATATGGACGTTCACTACCGGGGGCTATGGTGGGGCGATAGCCGGATGAAGATCGTATAGAGCCCCATGCGTGCTGCAGTGCTGCCTACCAGGACCGGATACATCTGCCGCTTGAATGGAAAAGGCCAGTTATCCATCCTGACAAGGGCCTGCACCGATTATTCCCCAAAGGGTGAACAGTTTCCCTTATTTCACGCGAAGGCTTAGGCCCTGTACAGCCTACGCGGCACCGAATGCCTTGCGCAGACGGCGAATTTTTATGAACATATCCGCATGGTACCTTCTTCACAGATTTGCAAACACGGTGCAGCCCTTCGTCTTGAGCCAGCGGAGCAGCAGCACACACGACGCCAGCGTTACCACGGCAAAGGCGGCCATGAATGCCATATAGCCTATACGCCAGCCGATCAGGAAGAAGCCGGCCGCCAGCAGGGCCGCATACACCACGCCGCCCAGCAAGGCCAGGGCCACAGCGCCGCCCTGCTTGATGGGGGTGATCTCACTGGTCCAGTGGAGATTGGGCATTTTCAGGCCTAAGAACAGGCATAGGAGGGCCGACAGCACCGTAAACAGTGCCGCTACCACCAGGGCCAGGGCCGTCTGCGCCGCCCCGGCGGGGCTCACAACGGCCACGCATATGCCGCACAGCGCCGCCGGAACGGCCGTAAGCAGCAGATGCATCCTGAGCTTAGCGCGCAGCACCTGCCACGATGTCACCGGCAGGGATTGGGCCAGCCACAGGCTCTTCCCCTCCAGAGAGACGGAGGGCGCCGCCATATCATTCATGCCCACCAGAGTACACAATGCCGCACACAGCAGCACCGACAGGGCTCCGGGTCTGTCGGCAAACACGGGCTCCAGCATCGGAAGGAGGCTGCCGCCCTTCCACACCAGCGCCGCCGCGCCAATGACCAGGCCCAGGATGCCCATGCCGCAGTTGAGCATATAGTTGGCGCTGGCGGTGAACCGGCTCAGCTCCCGGCCCAGCAGGGCCCGGTCGATGCCTCGCGGGCGAGCGGCCTTTTCGCGGTATTCCACCTTGGCTACGGTCCCGGTGGAGGTGGCCAGCTTCAAAAAGCTCCGGGCGATAAGATACCACACCAGGGCAAACAGACCCAGCACCGCCGCCGACACAATGGCTATGGCCGAGCCATTGCCCATGGCCACCCGGCCCACCAGGTACAGCGGGTAGGCCGCAGTGCGGATGCTCGCGCCGTAGTAGGCGGCGTTGGCCAGCAGCTCTGTCAGAAGGCTTTGGGCTTTGGCATAGAAGAAGTAGTACGCCCCGATGAACACCAGGGACACCAGCACCGTGATAAAGCTCTTGTTCTTCAGCCTCTGACTGATCTTAGCGACGACCCATCCCAAGGCGCAGGACAGGGTCAGCACGAAAACGGACAGAAGGAGCAGCTGGATCATGCAGCCTACTACCACAGGAACCGTGATGCCTACCACCACCCAGTACACGATGATGGCCGGGAGCAGCACAACGGCGGAATACATCAGACCCATGAGATACACGCTCACCAGCCGGGCCGCCATAATGGTGCGCACGGGGATAGGCAGCGACAGCAGCAGGTCATTATCCTTGGCCATGTAGAGGGTGGAATAGGTATTGAAAACGCTGCCGAATATGCCTAAAAACGCCGCCAGCAGTGTCATGATCGTGAAATACAGCCAAGACATACCCACCTGGGCCATGCTCTCGCACATAGCCAGGGACAGAAGGGTAAACAAGCCGCCCAGTACGCCCACCATCAGCACCACGAAAAGCACGGTGAAGCCGATGGTTGCCTCCTTGGATCGGGCCCGGTTCTTCTTGGCGTCGTAGGTATAGCTGCGGAAAATATCTCCCAGCTGTTTTTTCACCAGGATCTTCAGCATGATTCATCCTCCAGCTCCAGGAATACCGACTCCAGAGAGGCATCCCCCTTCACTTCCTCCATAGTGCCGGAGCGGATGAGCTTGCCTCCTTTGATAATGGCCACCTTGTCACACAGCTTTTCGGCCACCTCCAGCACATGGGTGGAGAAGAAGATGGCACCGCCCGCACTGCACAGCTCCCGCATCATCCCCTTGAGGATGTGGGCTGCCTTGGGGTCCAGGCCCACGAAGGGCTCATCCATGATGATGAGCTTGGGCTCGTGGAGCCAAGCGGAGATAATGGCCAGCTTCTGCTTCATGCCGTGGGAGTAGGCGGCAATGGGCTGGGCCAGGTCCGCCGTCAGTTCAAATAGATCGGCGTACTTGCGGATGCGCTCTTGACGGGCCTGGGCACTCACGCCGAAGATGTCGGCGATGAAGTTCAGGTACTTGATGCCCGTCATGTATTCATACAGGTCCGGATTATCGGGGATGTAAGCAATCATCTTTTTACATTCCAGGGGCTGGGTGCGCACGGACTTGCCGTCCACCAGAATCTCCCCGCCGTCAAACTGCAAAATTCCCGCCACGGATTTAAGGGTGGTGGTCTTGCCGGCGCCGTTGTGGCCGATAAAGCCGTAGATTTCCCCCGCATGAATGTGCAGGCTCAGGTCATCCACCGCCTTTTTCTCCCCGTAGGTCTTTGTCAGATGTTCGATTTTCAGCATTCTGATTTCCTCCGTGTTCTTCTCTTAAAACTCCATGACCAGGCCCACCTGCAGCGGGTGCAGCTTCTCACCCAGCTCCCGGTACAGCAGCTGATAGGCCTGCTCCCCGGTGCAGTGCCCGGTACACACATAGGCGATGCCGGTTTGCTGAATTTCCTTTGCCAGCGCCAGCACCTCCGGCTTGGATTTGTTATATAGATGAAAGCCGCCGATGATGGCATATACCGTCTTGCCCGGGAACATCCCCGCCACCTCTCGGATGATGTCGGCCGCTCCGCCGTGGGAGCAGCTGTTGAAGATCACAAGCCCCTTCTCCGTGTCCAGCACCAGGCTCTGCTCGTGGGAAAAGTCGTCCGGGACCCACCGGCCATTCGTCCGGCGGTACATATTCTCCCGCCGACCTACCCGGGCCAAGCCCGCCGTCTTGTGCGGAGCCAGATATACCCCCGGCAGGATCTCCGTGGGCTCCTTCCCGGCATACACGATCCGATCCCGAAAGTCCTGCAGCACGGTCTTCGGCACACCGATGTACCGCCGCAAAAATAGCTTTTTGTAGTAACAATCCGCCCCGCAGGTGTGCCCCACATAGAACTTTGCCCTGCTGTTGCAGCGAAAGAATGCCTCCATGCCATTTGCGTGATCGTAATGCGCGTGGGATAGCACCGCCGCGTCCACTGCTGTCAGATCAAGGCCCAGCTTTTCTGCGTTTTGCACGAACAGGTCAGATGCTCCTGTGTCCAGCAGAATGTGTTTTTCACCATACTCAATATAAATGCACAGGCCCCATTCTCCCGAAAGGATTCCGTTTCCCCGGTTGTCTACGACTACTGTAGCTTTCATACGCTCACCTCTTATAATTCATGGATATATAGCATACAATATACATTATAAACGCTGCCCGCCCGGCCTGTCAATAAGGCGCCGCGCCGCTGGCGCCGGCAGCTGAATTGCACTGTTTAACAAAAATAGAAGCTGGATGCTTCCCCCTTTTATGGTATACTGACTTTAATTTGGGCTTTGAGTTTTATCTGAATTATAAAAAAGACGAGTAAGCACTGCTTACTCGTCTTTTTTTAGTCGCTATTTTGCAATGCACCCCTGCCGGCCGTTACAGGAGGGGGCAGAGATAAGAATCAGAACAGTTCCTTCCTCCGGGCAACGAATACGCCGCCGGTCAAGGCCAGAACGGCCAGGCCCACATACAGCACCACGCCGGTATCGCCGGTGGCGGGCGCCTTGTAGCCCAGGTTGGTCATCAGAGAGGTGATCTCCGCATCCGTCAGGCCGATGGCCTTCATATAGTCCTTGGCACCCTTCTGCAGGTCGGCCTTGGACAGATCCTCCACACCGAAGGCGGTCTGAAGGGTCTTGATGATGTTGCTCTCGGCAATGGCAGTATACTTATCGGTGCCCGGCTCCACGCCGTAGTAGTTATAATAGGTGGTCATATAGTCATCCACCACCTCATTGAAGGTGGCGCCCATGAGGCACTCCAGCAGGGCGTTGACGAAGCCGGCGCGGTCCTTGCCCTCGGTGCAGTGGACATAGTATACGCCCTTGTTAGCGGCAAAGAAGCGCAGACCATCCGCCAGACCGGCCTGGAACTCGGGAGCGGTGAAGTCCACACCCAGATTCAGGTAAATGACCTTCTGGCCGGCATAATAGGTGTCGGCAAAGCCCTCATATGCCTTGGCATCCGCCTCGCTGTCCGCCAGGTTCATGATGACGGTGACGCCGGCCTTCTTCAGCGCGGCATCGGCATAGCCGCTGCGGCCCAGCTCGGGATTGATGGGGGAGGAGCCGCGGTAGAGCAGATTCTTGCCCATGCCGGTGGTGGCCACATTGCGGAAGTTGGCAAACTCCTCATCCGTCAGGTCGGGATAGTCCGCCCGGTCGTTGTGCGCTGCAGCTCGTGGAGGATATACTCCGCCCGGTAGCCGTCCTTCTCTGCCATGGTGAAGGTGACCTCCACGGGGTAGGTCACGCCCTCCCAGGCGGTCCAGTACCAGTTTTTATCCTCGTCCGTGTGCTTCACGGCCAGCTCATAGGTCTCGGCAAAGTTGCCCATGTTGATGGCCATGCTCACATAGCCCGTGGGATTGCCATCCTCGCCCTTTTCCACGATGATGGCAGGCTTGCCGGAATCCACATAGGAATAGGTGGGGATCACGGGCAGGGTCAGGGTCTTGCCCAGGAACTCCACGGTGACCAGGTCACCCCAGTTAAAGCCCATGTCGCCCATGAACTTTTCGGCCTTGCAGTCGGTATACACATTGCCGTACTTTGTCATCCAGATGTTGGCGTCCAGGCCGCCGATGGTGATCTTGTCGTCGTCCTCATCAGGGGGCAGGATGACGGTCATGCGGCCATCGGGTTCGGCATACTCCTGCCCCACAACGCCGCCCAAGACGGTGGTGATATACTCCATCACAATCTCGTCCAGGGGCAGGCCGGTGTCGAACTGGCTGGAGGCAGCCGCAAAGGCGTAATAGGTGTCGCCGCCGGCTGCAGTGAAGTTGTTGGTGATTACGGCGTAGGTTTGATCGGGATCAAAGGGCTGGCCGTTGATGCTTTCGATAGTGACGCGGTTGATGCTCTTGGGGCCATAGTAGGTGGAGCCAGGATAGGTGTCATCGGCCTTGTCATAGGGCTTGGTGCAGTCCACGGTGAGCTTCATGCCCGCCGTCTGGGGGAAGCCACCCAAAGAGATGGGCGTGCAGAAGGTGGATGCCTCCAGCGCCTCCAGCAGCTCGCTGCCCTTGACGTGTACCACGGCCAGGGTGTTGCCGAAGGGCAGAACGGTGGTCACGTCCGCCTTGGAAATATCCCCTGCGTGGATCCACGCGCGGATACCGCCGCCGTTGGTGAGGGCCACGGCATTGGTCATGTCAACGCCGGGGGCTTTGGTCTTGATGGCCCACATCATGGCATCGGTGATAAGGTTGCCCAGGTTGGTCTCCTGAGTGCGGTTGCCCGGCTCCTTGTCGCCGTTGAGCTCAACCTCAGACTTGGCAAACACCGCACTGTATTCCGCGTCAATGGGCTCCATAAGGATGCCGGGAAACGAGAGCAAACTTTTTGTGTTGATGGAGATATTTTACCACATCCCGATACAGATTACCACCGATTTTTTAATTTTAGTGAAAAACGGCGGAAAAATTTTGCTTATCTTGTGAAAAATGCCTAAACCGCTTCGCCGGAACCTGCCTCTTGACATCGGGTGGAGAAATTGCTATGCTGAAAAAAATGAGGACACGGAGGTTGCTCCTATGAAAAAATCCAAGGGGAAAAGCACAAGGCCGGACGCAAGAGCCTGGTGGGACAAAAATCGGCTCAGCTGCATCATCCTGGCGGCGGCGGTGGTGGTGTTTATTATCGTGCGGGCCCTGGCGGCGACCCATGAGCAGCCGCAGTCCCGGGGCGAGGATTACGCCGAGTATGAGACCGCCGTCATCACCGATATCCTGTCGGACAGCACCGAGCAGGATCCCGTGTCCGACAATGGCTATCGGGGCGAACAGCTGCTGCTGGCTGAGATCCGCACGGGCCAGTACAAGGGCGAGACCATGCAGGTCAGCAACTATGTGGGCCCCCTGTACGGCCAGGCCCTGAAGGAGGGGCAGCGGGCGGTGGTGCTGATCTCCACTTATTCTGACGGCAACCACACCGCCACGGTATATGAGTATGACCGGGCCGTGGGCCTGGCGGTGATTGTGGGCCTGTTTTTGCTGGCCACGGTGGCCGTGGGCGGCAAGGTGGGCGCAAAATCCCTGGTGGCCCTGGCCATTACGCTGGTGTGCCTGTTCTTTATTATGATTCCGCTGCTGATGAAGGGCGCGCCTACGCTGCTGACGGTATTTTTGGCGTGCGCATATATCACCGTCGTGACCATGGTGATCCTGGGCGGCGTGACCAGCAAGACCATCTGCGCGGCGCTGGGCACCATCGCCGGCACGGCTCTGGCCCTGCTGTTCGGCCTGCTGGCACAGGGGCTTCTGCACGTTGATGGGCTGCGGCTGGCGGAGGTGGAGCCGCTGCTGCAGCTGCGGCAGACGGGCACCCCTTTGGGCCTGCGGTGTCTGCTGGTGGCGGGGGTGGTCATCAGCGCCCTGGGTGCGGTGATGGATGTGGCCATGAGCATTTCCTCGGCATTGACGGAGGTGCATACCGTGGCTCCGGATCGCAGCGGCAAGGATCTTTTCCGCTCGGGCATGAACATCGGCCGGGACATGGTGGGCACCATGACCAACACGCTGATCCTGGCATTTTTGGGCAGCGGATTGGCGTTTATCATCTACCTGTGCTCCCTGGGGCTGGATCCCCGGCAGCTCGTCAGCTCGCCCTATATGGCGACGGAGGTCATCAGCGGCATCGCCAGCAGCATTGGTGTAATTTTGGCCGTGCCGCTGACAGCGCTCATCACATCGTTGCTTTTGGGCAGCAAGAAAACCGCCCCGCTGGCAAAATAAAAGCTTCGAGATAGCTGCAAAGCCCTCGGCCAACCGGCCGAGGGCTTCTTTTATTGGTTATTGTTCGCCCTTGCGGCTTTTGAACACGGTTTCCGGAGCGTGAATCACCACCCGGGTGTCTTTTTGCACAGAGCTGGTGAGGAAGGCGTTGCCGCCCACCACGCTGCCCCGGCCGATGGTGGTATTGCCGCCCAGAATGGTCGCACCGGAGTAGATGGTCACATCGTCCTCTACGGTAGGGTGGCGCTTGCCGGGCTGAGAATGGTGCCCATCCCGGGTGGACAGGGCGCCCAGGGTCACGCCCTGGTAGAGCTTTACCCTATCGCCGATGATCGTGGTCTCACCCACCACGATGCCCGTGCCGTGGTCGATGAAGAAGTGATCGCCAATCTGCGCGCCGGGATGGATGTCGATGCCCGTGTGGCTGTGGGCGTACTCGGCCATCATCCGGGGCAGGATGGGGATCTTCATTTCGTAGAGCTCGTGGGCTACCCGATATACCAGAATGGCAAACAGGCCGGGATAGGAAAACAGGATTTCTTCTCGGGAGCCGGCGGCGGGATCACCGTCAAAGGTGGCCTCCAGGTCCAGCTGTACCATGCGGGCAATTTTGGGCAGACGAGTCACCATTTCGGCGGCCAGCTCCGCGGCCCGGTCCCCCTGCTCCTCCGGCAGGGTCAAGGCGATCTGCCGGAAAAGCTGCTTTTCGATGCGCTCCAAGAGCAGCGCGGCATAGTCCTCCGGGGCCAGGCTCATGAGAGCCGCCTCCCCGTAGTAGGCGGGAAAGATCAGCCGCCGGATGTCCTTTATGAGCAGGATCACAGCCTGCCGGTCCGGGAGGCGCAGCTTCTTGCCGTACAGCGGTACGGAGCCGGTGGTATAGGTTTGCGCCATGGCTTTGGCTGCGGCGCAGATATGGTTTTCACTCATCATAAATTACTCCTGAAACAGTGGTGTGGAAAGGTAACGGTCACCGGTGTCGGGCAGCAGGGCCACGATGGTCTTGCCGGCATTCTCGGGGCGGCGGGCCAGCTGGCTTGCGGCGTGCAAAGCGGCGCCGGAGCTGATGCCCACCAGCACGCCCTCGGTACCGGCCAGCAGCCGGGCGGCGGCATAGGCATCCTTCTCCCACACGGGGATCACCTCGTCCACCACGCTGCGGTCAAGGTTCTCCGGCACAAAGTTGGCGCCGATGCCTTGGAGCCCGTGGCTCCCGGCCTTGCCGCCGGAGAGCAGGGGAGAGGCGGCAGGCTCCACGGCCACAATCCGCACGTGGGGGTTCTTCTCCTTCAGGTAGCGGCCCACGCCTGTAACGGTGCCGCCGGTACCTACGCCGGCCACGAAGATGTCCACCTGACCGTCGGTATCGTGCCAGATCTCGGGGCCTGTGGTGCGGTAGTGGGCCCGGGGATTGGCGGGGTTATCAAATTGACCGGCCAGGAAGCTGCCCGGGATCGCAGCGGCGATCTCCTTGGCCTTTTCCACGGCGCCCACCATACCGCCCTTGGCAGGGGTCAGCACCAGCTGCGCACCGTAGGCAGCCAGCAGCTGCCGGCGCTCCCGGCTCATGGACTCGGGCATGGTGAGGATGACTTGGTAGCCACGGGCCAGGCCCATGGCCGCGAGACCTATGCCGGTGTTGCCGGAGGTGGGCTCCACGATGGTGCCGCCGGGCAGGAGCTTGCCCTCTTTTTCGGCGTCTTCAATCATTTCCAGGGCTACACGATCTTTTACGGAGCCGGCGGGGTTGAAGGATTCCAGCTTGACCAGCACGGTGGCGGGCAGGCGGAGCTGCTCCGTGTAGCGCACAGGCTGCAGCAGGGGGGTGTGGCCGACCAGTTGGGATGCAGAGCGATAGATGTTCACAATGATCTTCCTTTCTGTGTGGGGCGGGAGATGCCGATGCATTCAATACAAAAGGCAGAGGATGCATCATGCACCCTCTGCCGATCGATAAACAAATAATAAATCCGAAAAAATCAGTTTTTCGGCGAACCAGCAGAACATACATGACCAAAATGCCCACAACAACAACAGACCATACAGATGGCCTTGCTGCAGCTGTTCATAGCAAAATGGGTCATGTCCGTCCCTCTGCTTTCTTATGATGGTTTAGTATACGAAATCCAATGGGGAAATGCAACTGGCAAACTGCACAAAATATACCATAGGCTTTTTATAGGGTATCCGCATACTTCGCGAGGATGGCATCATAGATGCCGTTGGCGCGGATGTTGGCCAGGCCCTGGTTGAACAGCTCCAGAAACGGCCGGTCCTTTTCGTCGCAAATAGCCACACAGTAATCGGAGGCTGCTCCCTCGCTGCCGGGGACCAGCTCCAGGGCTACGCCGCCGGCGATGCTGTCCCGCAGGGCGGGGGTGTCCTCAAAGCAGGCGGCCGCCCGACCCTTCAGCACCGCCGCATACATGGAGTGGGAATCGCTGAAGGTGGCGATGGAGAAGCCATATTTATCCTTCACGCTTTCGGCGTAGGCGGCACCCAGAGTGCCGGAGACCACTGCCACGGCCTTGCCGGCCAGGTCCTCCAGAGTATTGGTGTCGCTGCTGGGCTCCATGGCCATGCTCTGGGTCACGCCGTCATAAAAGCTATGGGAAAAGAACCAGCCACCGTCGATCCGTTCCTGAGAGCTGGCGATACTGCCCATGAGAACCTGAGCCTGGTGGGAGGTGAACACACTCATGGCGGTGTCCCAATCCGAGGGGCGCAGCTCATACCGGAAGTTCTGATCCCGGGCGATGGCGTCCAGGAGCTCCACATCCAGGCCCACAGCCTTGCCGTTCGCATCGGCGCACACAAAGGGGCTGAAATCCCCGTCTACGGCGATGATCCAGGTGGTGCGCTGCTTTCTGTCGCCGCAGCCGGCCAGCAGGGCTGCCGTCATCAGTACACACAGAAAAAATGAGATGATCCTTTTCATAGAGTATTCCTCCAAAAGCGCGGCTGCGTTTTTCATATTCCGGACGGTTTCCGCTTCTCCAGGCTATCCCATACCCGGCGGGAGAGTAGCAGCCCCAGCTCCGCCACGGCGATGCCCGCAAAAATATCCACGAATACATGCTGCTTTACCAGCACAGTGGAGGCGCACACCAGCAGCGAGAATACAAAGTTCACCCATTTATACCACCGGGGTACTTTTTTGCATTTCACTAAAAAACGCCAGCACAGCCAGGAATCCAGACAGTGGATGGATGGGAACAGAG
>ERZ773139.4573-NODE-4573-length-10854-cov-4.227336_pt1 | contig 10854 bp, 14 predicted proteins | sample MGYA00580854_ERZ773139 | MGnify/ENA primary metagenome ERZ773139 (study PRJEB29015, sample SAMEA2737809) | human gut metagenome | biome: human gut; feature: human-associated habitat; material: faeces | place: China | collected 2012 ...
AACACACCCAGTATGACACTCAATCCCTTGCCAAGTTTGCCTTCTCCATGTTCTGGCGGGCCATGCGGTTTGCCGAGGAGCAGCAGGTGCCTATCCTGCTTGACTATTAAAGAGAATTCGTCAGGGGGTGGAGACCGTGGAACAAAAACGGCCGGCAGATATAATTCAGGAACTTCTGGACTACCTGTGGAACGGCCTGGGCCTGGAGGAAAAGGGCTGGAAGCGTCTGAAAAAGGGCGACTTCAAAAAGAAAATGAAAAACGGGCTGACCTATCAGATCTGGTTTGACCGGAGCCGCTACAACTACATAGACTACGAAATCGGCCATGGAAATGTGGAGGTGGGATTCAGCTGCTTCATTAAGCAGGGGGATGACTTTCTCTACTCTTTCAAAATAGAACCGATAACAGGCGGTTCGTTCTTCCGGATGCTGACAGAGGACCTGCGGTTGGATACCGGGTTGCTGGACACTTTTCTGCCCTTAATCAAAGCCCGCTACCTTGACTTTATCGACCGCTTTGAGGAGGACCCGGCAGAGGCGTTACAGCCGGTCTGCGCCCCCTTTACCCAGCCGGAGGATTACAGTTGGCGTATTCATGTGGAGGAGCAGGCGGTGGAAAGATACGGAACACCAGAGCAGCTGGCGGAGTACCGCCGTCAGGCGGAATTGCGTGGAACGCCGGAAAGCAAGGTGCGCCGGTGGATGGGGATGCAAATCTTCTATTTCTCCCATGCTGGCGATGTGGACCATGCTTGGGCCGCCAGCCGCTCCGTGGAGGAATTGGACGTGGTCGTAGGAAACCATGTCCAGGCCAAGAAGCAGTATGACACTTGGACGGAGGAGGACGAAGCGGGCTATCAGATCTACCTTCAGGAGCAGGACATGGAAAAGCGGACTTATCGGGCTTGGTATCTAATCGCCAATCCCCGAAAGCTGCCCAAGGAAATCGTTAATCAGGAACTGGCGTTTCGGTTCAAGCTGTTCCCTGACAAAATGGATAAAAAGAAATGAATGGTATTATTATTCTGGTTTGTGGTCTGCTGCTTCTCTTGGCTATAAAACTGCTGATAGAGCGCAACTTCATCGGATTGGTTCTATTTAGTGTGGCTCTTTTTTTGATTTTTGGAGTAACCCCGCATACAAAGTAGCGATCGCCCGTTGTTACATGGTCTGCTGCTATAAGGAGGACAAAAATGAGTAATCAAGTGTTCCGGCAAAACCTGGATGACAAAAAAGGGCCCCAGCCCGGCGGCCCCTATCTCATTCAAATGCTGTTCAAAGAGCCGGTAGACATGCCGGACAAGGATGAGATGACCGCTGTGATGAAAAAGCACATCGGCGCGGTAGAGTGTTTCTGCCGTGATAAAAAGATGGCAGGCTTTGCTGCCCTGGATCATATCGCGGAATTTCAGGACGGCAAATGCCCGGTGCAGCTGATGGTGATGGGATGTGACAAATTCAAGGGCAAGGGCTTCGATGCGTTCCTTATGAGCCAGATGTGGGACTGCCGGGAGGACCGAGAGCGAATCTTTCGGGAGTGCCGGTATCAGGTCGTGGCCACTGATATGCTGGCGGCGGCGCTTCCGGCCCTGGAGAGGGCCAACCTGGACGCCGACTTCGTGGAGGCCCTGGCAGAGCTGTACCCCACCTGTGAGGCGTTCTATTTCCAGAACTGCGGCAAGCTCTTGCTGGCGGAAGATGTGCGTTCCCACCAGATCGAGGGCTCGGACCGCTTCATCCGATTTGGTGTCAATGTCCGCTTCTTCAACATTGAGGGCACCGAGGATATGCTCATCGACACAGTGGGCATGAACACCCTGTTCCTGCCGGACCTCCAGTACCACTTCCATAGCATGGATCCCAACTGGGTAGTGAACCACGCCTATAATGCGGCGTCGTACATACTGGAGCATGATAACCCCATTGGGGATGGGGAAACGATTGACGGCATAGAGAATGGCCGGATGAGCCGGGAGATTCAGTGGAAGTGCCAGTACGAGGATGCCCTGATCCAGCCGCCCAGGGGAGTGGTGGACATCCATATGGGCGACTATGCTTCCGGAAAACGCTGAACGGATAGAATGACTGCATGTACAGCCGGAGAAAATGTTTGCTCCCCTTAAGCGGATTTTACATTCAGCGGGTTATCTTGGCTATTGTATGATAGAAAATAACAGGAGAGAGTACACAGCTGATGTGTGGATGAACGCATCGGGGGGAGCCGATTTATGAGAAAGAACATTTCCCCACAGCATATTGTGGGGGACGTCGGGACTGCGCAGCCGCGTGACTTCCTGCGCTGCGGACAAGGGAGGAGTGATCGATTTGCATCCAGAAGAATGCCTGATCTGCAAGGCGCCGCTGGAATATCTGGTCCGGGACGAGGACATGGAGTGCGCCATCTGCCATAAAAAGGAATCCAGCAAGACCCGGTGCGTCAACGGCCATTATGTTTGCAATGACTGCCATACCCAGGGCATGGACACCATCTTCGGCCTGTGCTTGGCGGAGACTTCCGCCGACCCCGCCGCTATCCTCCGCCGGATGATGGACCTGTCCTTCTGCCATATGCACGGGCCAGAGCACCATGTGATGGTGGGAGCGGCGCTGCTCACCGCCTATAAAAATGCCGGGGGCAAGTTGGACCTGGCGCAGGCCCTCTCTGAGATGTTCACCCGCGGGAAAGCCGTTCCCGGCGGCGCCTGCGGCTTCTGGGGCGCCTGCGGGGCGGGGATCAGCGCGGGGCAGTTCCTGGCCATCGCCACGGCATCCACGCCCCTGGCCCGGGAGCCCTGGGGATTGAGCAATCAGATGACCGCCCGGGCCCTGGACAGCATCGGCAAGGTGGGTGGCCCCCGGTGCTGCAAACGGGATTCCTGGCTGGCCGTCCAGGCCGCCGTGGACTTTGTCCGGGAGCACCTGGGGGTGGAGATGCAGCACAGCGTGCCCGTCTGCTCTTACAGTGCCCGAAACAGCCAGTGCATCGGAAAACGCTGCCCCTTCTCGGCGGCAAAGCAAAGGGCTCTCGAGGCGAAAACAGCCCCGAGTTTCTGAAAGGCCAGAAGCTCCGGGACATACTTGTTTTTCCGGAGAATCTGCTCCATAGGGGTCCCTTGGGCAGCTCGTCCACCAGCTTGCCCAGATACCGGATATCCCGTATCAGCAGGTCCCATACCCGGACACCGCAGACCTTGTCGGTGATGAGGGCACGGTCAGGATTCATGGCGGGGGCACGTTGAAAAAAGTGAGCGCAGGTGACGCTGGACCGCTCCAGCCGGGCGAGGTCCGCCAGCGTGTACCCGGTGAGACAGGCAGTTACCTGGTCCACCTCCGCCCGGGTGCGGCCCTTTTTCACTTATGATGGATACAAGATCAGCCTGGGCAAGGAGGGCAGGAAATGAACCTGAAGGAGGCCCTCGTTTCCGGAACAGGCTGCAGGTCCTGACGGAAGAGCGGCCGCCCGGGGCGCCGCTGCTTGAGGCGAGGGGTGATAATCCCTCCTGAAATGCACAGACTATTTCTGCTCTTTGGATGTGAAGGGGCGGGTGGATTGGAGACCTTAGCAGATTATCTGGCGCAGGCGAAAGCGCCGCAGCGCCGCGTCCGTATGGCGGAGGTGCTGGAGTGGGCGGAACGGACGTTTTCCGGCCTGGAGCTCAGGGTTGCATGGAACCAGCCTGTGTTCACAGATCATGGGACGTTCATCGTCGGGATCAGCGTCTCCGCCGGGCATCTGGCCGTTTCTCCGGGGCGGGCTTGGAGGGATTTTCCCGGGAAATCGCCCGGGGCGGCTATGCCGGGGCAAAATGCTGTTCCGCATCCCGTGGGAGAGGGACGTGGATTACACGCTGCTGCGCCGGATGATCGCCTTCAACCGCACCGAAAAGGCCCACTGCAAGACTTTTTGGCGGGGGAAGGCATGACGACCTGGATACCTTGGCGGGCCAGGGCGCTACTTGCCGGAATCTACCTGCCCGGTCCGACACCAGGGGCGCGCTTTGCCCGGCCGCTCCCGCCGGATCTGGCCCGCTGAGGCGGAAGTCCGCGGAACAAACTGCGGCCCCCGGCCCGTGCCGGATGGGGAAAACGCCTTGTATAAGCAGGGGGCAAGCGCGGCACTGGACGGAAAACCTGCGGAACCATGCGGGCGGCAGTGCGCCGCCCGGTCAAAGGAGGACGACCCATGCCCAACCGGCTGCAATTTGAACAATCCCCGTATCTGCTCCAGCACCGGGAAAATCCCGTGGACTGGCGGCCCTGGGGGAGCGAGGCATTCCAGACCGCACGGGAGGAGGACAAGCCGGTGTTCCTCAGCATCGGCTACTCCACCTGCCACTGGTGCCACGTCATGGCCCATGAGTCCTTTGAGGACGAGACGGTGGCGGAGGCGATCAACCGGGATTTTATCCCGATCAAAGTCGACCGGGAGGAGCGCCCGGATGTGGACGCGGTCTATATGGCCGCCTGCGTGGCTATGACAGGCTCCGGCGGATGGCCGCTGACGGTGCTGCTCACGCCGGAGCAGGAGCCCTTCTGGGCGGGGACGTACCTCCCCAGACAGGCGCTGCTGTCCCTGCTGCAGCAGGCGGCGCGCCTGTGGCGGGAAGATAGGGGCAGTCTGCTGACCGCCGGAGAGGCGCTGACCGACCGGCTCAGGGAAGCGGAGGGCGCAGGCACCGGCTTTCCAGACCGGGCACTGGCAGGCATGGCGGTGGGCCTTTACGCCCGGAGTTTTGACACCCGCTGGGGCGGCTTCGGGCACGCGCCAAAATTCCCCACGCCTCATAATCTGATCTTCCTGCTCCGGTACGCCCGGCGCACAGGGGAGTCCCAGGCCGGGGCCATGGCGGAGCAGACGCTGGAGAGCATGTACCGAGGCGGCCTGTTCGACCATGTGGGCGGCGGCTTTGCCCGGTACTCTACCGATGAAATGTGGCTGGTGCCCCACTTTGAAAAGATGCTCTATGACAACGCCCTGCTGGCACTGGCCTATACGGAGGCCTATCAGCAGACCCGGCGCCCGCTCTATGGGGAGATCGTCCGCCGCACGCTGGATTACGTCCTGCGGGAGCTGCGTGATTTTCAGGGCGGATTCTACTGCGGACAGGACGCGGACAGCGAGGGCGAGGAGGGGAAATACTATGTATTCACCGAAGGCGAGCTGAGAGACCTGCTGGGACCGGAGGACGCAGAGGCGTTCTGCGGCTGGTACGGCGTCACCGAGACGGGGAACTTTGCGGGGAAAAATATCCTCAACCTAATCGGCCGGGAACAGGTCCAGCGGGAGCCGGTGCGCATCAGGCCCCTGCGGGAGAGGGTGTATGCCTACCGCTTGGAACGGACCTGCCTCCACAGGGACGACAAGGTGCTTGCCGCATGGAATGGACTGATGATTGCGGCCCTGGCCCGGGCGGGACTGGCCCTGGATGAGCCCCGCTATCGGGACGCCGCCGTGGGAGCCGCGGCATTTTTGAAGCGGAGCCTCACAGAGGAAAACGGTCGTCTGCTGGCCAGATGGCGGGCGGGGCAGGCGGCCCACCCCGGAAAGCTGGATGATTACGCCTTCTGCGCCTGGGGCTTGCTGGAACTCTACGGCGTGACCTTCCGGACCGCCTATCTGGCGGAGGCCGGGGACCTGACGGCACGGCTGCTGGAGCAGTTTTTTGACGGGAAAAACGGCGGGTTTTACCCCTACGCGGCGGATGGGGAACAGCTCATCACCCGGACAAAGGAGACCTATGACGGGGCCATGCCGTCGGGCAATGCGGCAGCGGCGCTGGTTCTCTCCCGCCTGGCCCGCCTCACCGGGGAGGCCCGCTGGCGGACCGCCGCCGATCTGCAGCTGGGCTATCTGGCTGGGGCCACCCGGACCTATCCCGCCGGACACGGTTTTGCCATGCTGGTGTTTCTGGAGGAGCTGTGGCCCTCGGCGGAGCTGGTCTGCGCGGCCCGGACCATGCCGGAGGAGTTGGCGGCTTTTCTGCGGGAGGCCTCCAGGCCCGAACTGACGGTGCTGGTGAAAACGCCGGAGACGGCAAAGCCGCTGGAGGAGCTTGCCCCCTTCACGGAGGCCTATCCGATTCCGGAGACAGGCGTCCGGTACTATCTATGCCGGAACGGCGCCTGTGCCCGGCCGGTGGACAGTATTTCAGAAGTCAGACGGCTGCTGGAACAGAACTGAGGATCCTGCCCAAAGGGCTCCGCCGGACCGCGCGGTTTGCCGCATGACAGGTTCCTTTTCCGTGGCCTGCCGCTCTGCAAAACAAGGATACAAAAACTGCCCGGAGGAATCTGTTCCATCAGATACTCCGGGCAGCTGTGTTCTTTTCAGGCCGCCTGCATCCCGGATGCCTGCATTTTGAACGGGATGGGCATATATGCGGGAGGACTTCAGCCGTTCTCTGCCGCATTTCTTCGATCAGGCGCCGCCTGCCAGATATTCTTCCGCCATGTGGACCGCCATGGCCCCATCGGCCACGGCCGTCACTACCTGGCGCAGCGGCTTCGTCCGTACATCGCCCACGGCATAGACGCCGGGGAGATTGGTCCTTGTGGTTTCGTCCGCCGTCACATAGCCGCCGGCATCCAGCTCCAGCTGGCCTTTCACCAGCTCCGTGGCCGGCTTTCTGCCGACGCTGATGAAGAGCCCGTCGCAGGGAAGGACGGATTCCGCCCCGGTCTGCACATCCCGCAGCCGGATGCCGGTCAGCTTCTCTTCGTGCAGCAGCTCCGTAACAGTGCTGTTCCAGCGGAATTCCACGTTCTCTGCCTGTATCAGTGGCTCGTGGTAGATCTTCGTGGCCCGCAGCTGGTCCCTGCGGTGCACCAGGACCACCCTTTCGGCGATACGGCTCAAAAGCAGGGCGTCGCCGGCGGCGGAATTCCCGCCGCCCACCACGGCGACCGTTTTGCCCTTGTAGCGCATCCCGTCGCAGGCGGCACAGTAGGCCACACCCCGGCCCACCAGGGCCTCCTCGCCTGCAAGGCCCAGCTCCCTGGGATTGGCTCCGGTGGCAAGGATTACCGTCCTGGCATAAAAGGTCCCCTCGCTGGTCTTCAGCGCCTTGGGGGCAGCGGTCAGTTCCATGCGCTCCACCTGTGCGTACGCTGTCTGCGCACCGAACCGCTCTGCCTGCCGCTGCATCTTCTCCGCCAGGGTGAAGCCGTCGATCCCGTCCTCATAGCCGGGATAGTTGTCGATCTCCTCCGTCAGGGCCATCTGCCCGCCTGCCGAGAGTTTCTCCAGCACCAGTGTATCCAGCCCGGCCCTGGCTGCATAGAGCGCCGCCGTATAGCCGCCCGGCCCGCCGCCCACCACGATCATGTCGTAGACACGAGTTTCGCCCATGGATTCCGCCTCCTTACTTCGCCATAGCCTCCTGGATGAACTGGTCGATGGCCGCTTTGGACCCGGGGTTGACGATAGAATCCACGGCTTTCCCGTCCCGATACAGGACCAGCGTAGGAATGACCTCGATCTGCGCCGCCTCGGCCAGCGCGGCCTCCTCGTCGATGTTTACCTTCGCCACGGTGAGACGGTCGCCGTATTCGTCCGCGATCTTCTCATACGCGGGCCCGATCCGGCGGCAGTAGCCGCACCAGGGAGCCCAGAAATCCACCAGGATGGGCTTGCCGCCCTCTGCCATCTGCTGGAATTGTTCCTTGTTTAGATTGATAGCCGCCATGCTGGTCAGCTCCTTTCCTTGGTTTGGTCCTAGTATAACCGAAAGTCCGCGATTTTTCTGTGACGACATCACCCAAAACACGGGATTTTCCGAAAAGCGGGCCGGTTGACAGCAAAGCTCCTGTCAACTATACTGAGAACACGATGAGGAGGGACACGGAATGACCTTTCAGGACTATTTTCCCATCTGGAACAAGCTCCAAACAGACCAGCAGGACCGGATCCGCAGCAATCTGAATTTCCGAACCGTGAAGAAGGGGACGATCCTGCACAACGGGGACATGGACTGCACCGGACTCCTCCTGGTGAAGGCGGGGCAGCTCCGGGCCTATATCCTCTCTGATGAGGGGCGGGAGATCACCATTTACCGCCTGTTCGACCGGGATCTGTGCCTGTTCTCTGCGTCCTGCATCATGCGCTCCATCCAGTTTGAGGTCACCATCCAGGCGGAGAAGGACACGGACCTCTGGGTCATTCCCGCGGAGGTCTACCAGGACATCATGGAGGCGTCGGCGCCTGTGGCCAACTACACCAACGAGCTGATGGCCAGCCGGTTCTCCGAGGTCATGTGGCTGATGGAGCAGGTCATGTGGAAGAGCCTGGACAAGCGGGTGGCGGCCTTTCTGCTGGAGGAGGCTTCCATCGAGGGGAGCAGCGTGCTGAAGATCACCCATGAGGCCATTGCCAATCACCTGGGCACCCACCGGGAGGTGATTACCAGGATGCTGCGCTATTTTCAGAGCGAGGGCATGGTGCGGCTCTCCCGGGGCATGGTCCGGCTCCTTGATGAGGACAGGCTGCGGCAGTTGCAGGATTGAGCCGCGTGATACGGCACGGTCATGTGCGGCTGTTCCTTGCTTTGCAGATCAGCTGTGTCATGGTGCCCATGGGGCAGTAGACACACCAGCTGCGGGGCTTGAACAGTACCATGGTGATTAGCCCCAAGACTGTGGATGTGAGCATGACGCCGTAGAAGCCGAAGGCGAACTGCGCCACGCCGGGATGGAAAAGGGTGCCGTGGTAGGCCCAGTTCCAGGGCAGCTTGAAGGTCCACAGCAGGGTGACCGCCTGCCCCAGATCCCGCACACCGGCGAACACCAAATAGGTGTTCCACAGCATCAGAAAGAACATGGCGAAGAAAAAGGCGAGAAATCCGTATCGGAACGCCTTGCTTTTCATCCATTTGGGGATGTCTTTCCTGCGGGACAGCCCGAAGCGCCCGCCCAGCAGCCCAAACAGCTGGCCCCGGCCGCAGTAGCGGTTGCAGTAGCTCTTGGTCCCGCTGACCACGGAGATGATGAGGGGGATGAAGAAGCACAGCAGGCCCAGCCAGGCAAACAGAATGTTGAAAAATCCCAGCAGGAGGTACAGGAGCGAAGCGATCCACAGATAGTCGTACCAGTGCTTCTTCATGCCTCTACCTCCCGGATTTTGATGACGCTGGCCGGACACTCCCTGGCGCACTTGCCGCAGCCCACGCATTTGTCCTGCCGGACCTGGGCCATAACGCCCCGCACGATCTCAATGGCCTGCAGGGGACAGACCTTCACACAGCAGCCGCAGGCCACACAGGCTGACGGGTCCACCACGGCTCTGCGCCGCTTTTTCACGGAATTCATAGCATGCCTCCCTAAATTGAGTGGGTTCATCATACCGCATATCTATGAATTGCACCGTGATGAAATCACAAATGCCGCAGGCAGAATAGCACCGCACGCACCGGCCTAAACGGGATGCGGGGAAGGTGAGGGCACGTCCGGGGCTTGTGCCTTGGAGGGACAGCTGTGAGGAAGGTCATCTGTTTCGCCGATTCCAGCACCTGGGGCTACGATCCCCGGTCCCGGCTGGGCGGGCGCTGTGCCCCGGGCAGCTGATGGGTGGACATCCTGGCGGCCGAAACCGGATGGGTGTTGGGCAACTGGGGCGCCAACGGCCGGGAGCTCCCCGACGCGGCACCTGACATTCCGGCGGACACCGACCTGCTGATCGTGATGCTGGGCACCAATGACCTTTTGCAGGGCCGCAGGCCCAAGGCCACGGCGGAGCGGATGGAGCGATTCCTGACCAGCCTGGAGCTGGCACGGGGGAAGATCCCTCTGTTCGCGTTGCCGTCCCGGTCCCCGGGGGAATGGGTGCCGGGCCAAATGCTCATTGCCGCTTCCCGGACCTTCGCCGGGTGCTGCCGGACCCTTGCCGGGCGGTGGAACGTCTCCCCGGCCTATGACGGTGTGCCACTTCGCGGAGCAGGGGCACAGGGCCCTTGCCGCCGGGATTTCGCCCCATGAAACGCATCATTCCCCGGCACCGTGCGCCTGCTGGAGGGAACCATCAATGGGAGAACCGGTGCCGCCCAGAGCGGGCCGCTGCGGCTCCGGCGGGATATGGGGATATCAGCAAATCCGGCAGGGGGCTTATGGAGCGCTGCCCCGAGCATTGACGGCGGGAGCCTTTCGCGCAGACGCGCACGGAAACGAGACAAGGAGGAGCACCATGCGGATTCTGATGCTGGGCAACAGCCTCACCTCTGCCCAAGATATGCCGGACATCCTGGCGGAACTGACCGGGGCGGAAGTGGTCTGCCATACCCGGGGCGGGGCCCGGCTGTCCGAGCATCTGAACCCGAACACCCGGCTGGGTGCCCGAACGCAGGCGGCACTTGCAAAGGAGCAGTGGGACTATGTGGTGCTGCAGGAAATGAGCCACGGCCCCATCACCGCTCCCGGGAGCTTTTTCGCCAGCGTGGAGCGGCTCTGCCGGCAGATCCGGGAGAACGGGGCCATCCCGGTGCTCTATGCCACCTGGGCCTATCAGAAGGGTGGGGCCCGGCTGTCGGCCAAGGGATGGGACTATGGCGGGATGGCCCGGAACCTGTCCGCGGCGTACCGCAGGGCGGCGGAGGAAAACCGCGCCCTGCTTGCCGACGTGGGGCGGCGGTTTTACCAGCTGCCCGGCACGCAGGACCTCTACGCCGCCGATGGCGTCCACCAGCTCAGACACGGCGTCCAGCTCCACCACGAAGTAGTAGTCGGGCTGGTAGCCGATGAGGTTCTTCACCTGCTTCTGGACCCCCTCGATCCCCTGGATCCGTCCGATCACCTGGTCGCTGATTGCCTGGGTTTCGGCTGCGGAAGTACCATCAGGAGTGGTTAGAGATACGGAAATCTGGTTG
>ERZ773139.4574-NODE-4574-length-10848-cov-5.903178_pt1 | contig 10848 bp, 12 predicted proteins | sample MGYA00580854_ERZ773139 | MGnify/ENA primary metagenome ERZ773139 (study PRJEB29015, sample SAMEA2737809) | human gut metagenome | biome: human gut; feature: human-associated habitat; material: faeces | place: China | collected 2012 ...
AAAGTCAGTAAAATCAAGGATTTTTGTTGAACATGCACTAAAAAGAATAGAGAGAGATAGTGTTAGGTGCTGAGTTACGAAGATGTATATCGAATAAACTGAATGATAAAGGAATGAACGTTAAAATTTATGCGACAGATGATATGAAAGTATTAGCGATACGTCCAGATTTTCAAAGTAAATTTAAGTATCCTAAAAATGGAAGAAGAAATTTTAAAGAGTATGTTGGAAATTTAAAATTAAAAGGATATAAAATTCCTGCAGTTTACAATGTTGAGTGGAACGAGCAATTACAATCCTGGGTAGGAATTTTGCAGGAAGTAGCAGAGAGACCTCAGCTGATAAAAGGGAGAAAAAGTGGTAAATAAACTTTCTTTTTACGAACAGAATCAAGTAGAACATTTTTTGTATGAGTTGTATTGCTTGTGGGGCGGTAGCCTGGATGAAGATATGTGTATTAGTGAAGGATGGATTGTATATTTGGAGGGACGTGAAAAGTATCAGTATGATATAGGGGATGCTGCATACTGGGAATATGTACAGCGAAATGTTAAGGAGCGATTGTCAGAATTAAAACAGATAAGGAGTAGAAGAATTCGTTTAGAAAGTAGATTGTCATTAAACCAGACATTTGGGGAGACGAAAGAAGAACTGGGCTGTTGGCTTGCTGGAAAATCAGGTGATTTTGTGAATGGTATTGCTTTGTGGGATTATGCAAAGCGATTAGGATCTTTAAAATATGAAGTATTGAGATTAATGTATGGTAGAGAAGACGACTATAATATAATGCGAATTTTAGAATTGGACAAAGAGAACTATTATGAAATCAAAAAAGAATTAAGAAAGGATTTTTTATTTTATTGAAAATATGAATTAACCTGAATTATTCATGGAACAGTATCTGAACTGATAACAGTACCATGAATGTAAAAATTGATTCATGCAGCCACAACATTCTTCAATGAACCTGTCAAAAGGGTATAAAATCCCTGTGGCAAAGTTCAGAGCAGTTGTTAAGCTGTCAAGGTTCGTTAATAGTTGCTATTCCAACTGTACATTCAGCTTGCCGATATTTGAAAGTGTCTCATAGAATTCCTTCTTATGAGGGCAGCTACTACACAGCTTGAATGTGATATATCTTGCTGAATGAACTATTTTTATCAGATCCCTGGTCATTCCATCATAACAGACAAGCGGATGATAACCATTGCTTTGATAATGAAAGTTAAAGGCTCTGCCTTCCTGTCTGCCGTATGCATTAAGAAGAGTGGAATCCAGATCCAGAATAACAGCCGGTGGCATCTGAATACTGTAAATTTTCTTCCGAAGCGCTCTGCCGATCGTAAGAAACTGATTTAAGGTATCTTCATCCATACGGTTAAAGAATCTCGATATCGTAGGCTGTGATGCAAGGGCATCTTTTTCAAGTACAGACTTGAATACAGGATCATTTGTAAGTTCATCGGAAGCATCATCTTCGAAGTAACCGGCAATGATCATATATATCATCTGGAACAGGTTTTTCTGATCTGAATGATATCTGAATAATGCAGGATCATTGGTTTTGAAAGCATTATCTAAAAGTTTATCAATACCAAGTTTGCTTATGGAATTCTTTGATGAGGAGCAAGCCTGCATCGGAGGACAGATCTCCTCCATCAAAATTTATTTTAATCTGTCTATTGCTTTTTAATGATAAGGTGTTTACTTTATTCATAAAGGGCTCTTTTGTTTGTATTATTAGTGGATTCGAACACCTTAATTTTACCACAAATGGATGCTCTTTTTTCATTCACTTGATAGGTGAAAAGCAATATTCAGTTAAAATACAGTAACTAAGTGGCTTTCAGCCACTTTCACGGCTATGCCGTGAATAATATAGGATTAAGAAAAGTGTTAACCTTAAAAAGAGCATTATAATTCATGCGCAATTTATTAAAGGAGAATAGAGAAAATTATGACAGATGCTTATATTGGTGCATTGGCGGAAATGGGAGTGTCATTAACGGAATTAGCAGTTAAAGGGACTGCTTCTGCGGTTAATAAAAAAATCAGAGCTGTGAAAGATGTAAAAGATGCAGAAAAACTACGTGTTACGTATGATGCATTGATTAATGAAGTACTTCAAGAAAGAGAGGAGGCTGTTCGTATTGCGCAAGCATATAAAGCGGAACTGGATAGAATTGAAATCAGTGATGAAGACATTGAACATTTACATAATACAGTTTCAAGGGTATTGGAAATAATCAAAGTAATTCAATTAACTGGAGTAATGGGAAAATCAGAAATAGAAAAAGAAAAAGTAAAAGCACAAGTAGATGGATATGAACAGATAAAAGAGTTAATAAGTGTTGATACATTAAAGACAATGCAATTATTAGGTTTTAATTATAAAGCTGCTATTGGAGAGCCTTTAACACATTTATGTGCAAATGCGATAGCTGGGTGGGGAAATAAAAGCAATGCACAAAAAAGACGATAATAAAATAACAGAAAACCAATTAATTTATAAGAGAAAAAGCTATTAGCAAAAAGTTGTTTGAAAACAATAGTTCTTTGTCTATAATGATACTTTATCTGACAGTTGTACGTGATTCGTATCTTAATGAAACTTTCTATGCGATTCATGTATCGGAGGATAATCAAATAATGGAAATGGTTTTCTGTTATCAGCATCTCTACTAAGAGAACTGATAACAGGAAACCATTTTTATTATTTGGCTGAGTTTTTCTTTAACAGCCGGAAACAGATTACAAAAAAGATAATTCCATATACAGTTGTGATAGGTGTCGCCATTCCAACATAAGTCAGAGATGTTTCCGGTAATCTCGACATAAGAGATAGATACCGGAATTCGGATGCAGAATGCGGAAGTGATTCCCTGGATCATAACAGGAATACTTTTTCCACAGCCATTAAAATATCCGATACTGCTGAAAAGTACACAAGTCAGTATACAGTCGGCAGAGAAACCTTTCAAGTAAGCGGCACTCTGCGCGATTACCTCGGAATCATTGGTAAAGAAAGAGGATAATACTCCGCCTCCGAAGAATCCTACCATAAAGATGATGATTCCAACGGAACATCCGGTAATGATTGCAGTGTAAAAACCCTTCCATGCCCGGCTTTTCTTTCCGGCACCGATATTCTGCGCAACAAATGCTGATACACTCTGCATGATAGAGGACGGAACCAGCATAATAAAGGAAACGATTTTCTGTGCAATTCCATATCCGGCAGATGGCATCAGACCCATCTGATTGATAACAGAATTTACGACAAGAAATGAAATCTGAACCGTTGTCTCCTGAAGTGCAATCGGCACACCTACGTTCAATATTTTCCCTAACTCTTCCTTATAAATCCGACATTGTTCTCTGGAAAATTCTATAGGCATATCCTGCTTTCTTAATACAACGACAGAACAGACGACAGAGACAAACTGTGCAAATACAGTGGCAATGGCGGCACCTGCAACATCCATGTGAAATACTCCAACCAGAAGCAAATCTCCCAGAATATTTATGACACAGGCAATTCCTACGAATAGAAGTGGAAGGTTTGCATTTCCCACACCTCGCAGCACACCGCTGATTACATTGTATGCAATGATAATAACGATACCGGCAGAACAGATTCTGATATAAAGAATCGTTTTGTCAAAGGATTCAGCCGGTGCCTGTAAAAGATGCGCAATTCCTCCGGCGGCAAATTCCAGTACAAATGTCATGATGACAGCAATGATCAGAAAAAGAATGATCGTAGTTCCGACCGCATTTCCTGCTTCTTTTGGTTTTTGTTCTCCGATGTGATGCCCGATTATTACGGTGGAGCCCATTGCAAGGCTTGTAATAATAAAAGTAGCCATCTGCATAAAGGAACTTTCTGTTCCTACTGCGGAAATACTCGAGGCATTTCCGAATTTTCCAACAATCAGCAAATCAACTGCGCCATACGCAGCCTGCAGGATCAATGCTCCAAGTACGGGAATGGCAAACCGAAGCAAAGACTGGAACACAGGTCCTTCTGTAAAACTTATTTCTTTTTTTGACATTTTTTCCTCCTGAGAATGTGGCTTGAATGATTCAGATAGGCAGATATCATATCTGAAGCATTTAGATATTATCAGTATAACATAGTTATTGAGCACATTCTACTGTCACGTTGATAACCTTGTAAGTCTTGGAGTTACTGTGTTACTGTTTACTCAGTGCCTTGTAACAATCGTTACTGTTCACTCCGTTCACAGTAACGTAGCCAAAATTCATTCCAGATTGCCTGCGGCAATGGAATTTTGGCTTGTATGTCTCGGGATTTTGGCATATTCATGCCAAAACACCTCGCGGGATAGTGATGTGTGAACAGTAACTAACAATCTTTTTCCATATCAAATAAGCTCCATGTTCTGATTGCGAATATCAGTTGAAGTATGTTACTATGAGAAAAAACATAGCTATATCATATGATTTTTGACGAAGTAAATCAGATGGCTGGTGACACAGAAACATGATAAGAAAGGCAAAAAACATGGCATCAGAAAGAACAGAAGAACTATACAGGGTTTTGCTCAGCAAGGGCTATCCGAAGGAGTTTTGTGCAGAAATCGCATATAAAAATATGAATACAGATTATACCGCAACCAGAATGCTGGGTTATTTGTATCGGTATACAAATCCTAAAATCGAAGATCTGGTAGATGAGATGCTGGCGATTTTAAGTGACAGGGCACAGATAATAGAGAAAAAGGAATCTGAACATGCGCAGGCAGTAATCAGTGAAATGTACCGGAAGGGATTATAAGTGACGAAGAACTTGGAGATAAGATAACAATGGAGCAATATTATTACAACCATATGAATAAGGCGCAGCAGGCTGCATATCACAGCATTCTTAGCGGTGTGAAAAACCTGGCGGATGAATTTCAGATTCCGGCATTAGAGGGAGAAGAACTTTATAATGTATTTTTTCAGATGCGTCTGGATCATCCGGAGATATTTTGGGTGAGCAGTTATAAATACCGGTATTATAAAGACTCTCCGAATCTGATTTTTATTCCGGAGTATCTTTTTGATAAAAAGAAGATTTGCGAACATCAAAAGGCTATGACTGCCAGAGTTGAGAAGCTGATTCGCCCGGCTCAGAAGCTGTCTGAATGGGAGAAAGAGAAGTATGTGCATGATTTTATCTGTGAAAATATCCGCTATGACAAACTGAAAAAATCATATTCCCATGAAATTATCGGACCGTTGGGGCAAGGCGTTGGTGTTTGTGAGGGAATTGCAAAAGCAGTAAAGGTTTTGTTAGATGCACTGGGAGTCTGGTGTGTGATTGCAATCTGTGGAAATAATCCTGAGAAGGGGATTAAGTATCGCCACACATGGAATATCGTAAAAATAGGAGGTACATATTATCATCTGGATGCGACCTTTGATAATACCCTGGGAAAAGATCGTGAAACTTCTGAAATCCGCTATGATTATTTCAATCTGGATGATTCACAGATTTTCAGGGATCATGAGCCTCTTATTGCGCCGGCGCCTCACTGCGGTGATCATGAGCACTTTTACTATAAGGAGAAGAAGCTTTCTTTTACTAAGAAAGAGGATGTGTATAAACGTTCTTTGCAGGCGGCGAAGAAAGGCAGGGTACTTATTTTTCACTGGAGAGGCGGTTATCTGACAAAGGAAGTACTGAAGGAATTGCTGGAGCTTATCCGGAAAGCAGGAGATGAGAAAGACAAAACAGCAATGGTCAGCATAAACTGGCCGCAGGCAGTTATTCGTGTTCAGTATACGGATATGCAGGTACAGGAGAGTGTGACAATAGAGGAAGCGAATGAAGGGGAAAAATAGATGTAATAAACAGCTTGACTTTTTCCGTGTGAGGATAGAGCAGGAACAGTATAGGAAAGCTATATTATGTATGGAAGAGGAACAGTATGATAAGGCAATAATTTTGTTTGAGGGACTTCCAAGAGATTATGAAGATGCCAGAAATAATTTCAGGGAATAAGGGTGAAATAAATGAATCAAAATTGCATGATTACACGAGAAGCAGCGCTGGAATTCGGTTTATCATTTCAGAATACATATACGGAAAGACCTTTCCGTGATCAGAACTGGCAAGTGGTAAGAGCGAGGGAAAACAAAAAAATTTTTTTATGGATCTATGAACGAAACGGTTATGTTAATCTGAATGTAAAAGCAGATCCGGAGTGGCGTGATTTTTGGCGAAGTGCCTATGAATCTGTACAGGCTGGTTATCATCAGAATAAGGAACATTGGAATACCATTATTCTAAATGGGACGGTACCGGATAAAGATATTAAAAGAATGATATCCGAAAGCTATGATCTCGTAACATACAGCCCGACAAAGAAGATTTATGAGGCAGTGAAGCAAATTCCAAAAGGATGTGTTGCAACTTATGGTCAGGTTGCCGAAATGGCAGGGAATCAGAGAATGTCGAGAGCGGTAGGGAATGTCCTCCATAAGAATCCGGATCCGGAGCATATTCCCTGTTATCGGGTAGTGAATTTCAGAGGAGAACTGTCAGGGGCTTTTGCCTTCGGCGGTAAAGATGTACAGAAAAAGCTACTGGAAGCAGATGGAATTGAGGTTGTCAATGGAACGGTGGATTTAAAAAAATATGGATTGACGCAAAGAGATGATAAACTGTGAGAAAACAGATACGGATGATTACCTTATTAACATTTGGGGGCGGGCAAATCTTTCCGGATCTGCCTGGCAGTGGAAGAAATTGCAGGAAACATTGTAGAACATAGATTTACAGGTAAAAAGGAAAACATTTTATTGATCTTCGGCTGACATTGGAAAAAGATGGAAGCGGGTGCCTGTCACTGCGTGACAATGGGGTGAAATATAATCCCCTGGAATACAGAAACAGGGATACACAATATGGACTTGCTATTATCAGGGGGATTTCAGAGAAAATAGATTACCATTATGTGGCATCCATGAATTGTCTGAATGTGATGATCAGGTGAAGAATCATATATGAGGAATATGAAATGAATTACAGGAATGTAAAAATATCACAAGATGCGAGGATTGCGAAACAGTCAGTAATTGTGGGAGATGTAACAATTGGTCGTGACAGTTGGGTTTTATATTATGCTGTGATCCGGGGCGATGATGCACCGGTTGTGATTGGTGAGGAGTCAAATATTCAGGAGAATTGTACGATTCATGTAAACCATAACAGACCGGTATATATTGGAAATAATGTGACTATAGGGCATAATGCTGTGATCCATGGCTGTACCATCGGTGACAGAACTTTGATCGGAATGGGAGCGGTAATCCTTGACGGAGTAAAGATCGGAAAGGACTGTATTATAGGTGCAGGAAGCCTGGTTACCAAGAATACTGTGATACCGGATGGCTCACTGGTAATGGGCAGTCCGGCCAGGATCAAACGAAATCTCACCTGGGAAGAAAAGCTTGGTATTATGGAGAACAGTAAGGAATATGTAACGGTATCTCTGGAAATGAAAGAACAGGGCGTGTTATAGAAAAAAGAAAGTCCGGCAGAAAAAAACAAGTAATATGTTGATGGAGAATAATTCAAATGATAGTTAACAAGTGTTCGGAAAATTTACTTACAAAATCAAAAAAATTATATGAGAATTACAGGGATAACTGTATAGTGGTCCAGAGAATGCTGGAGAAGTATAAAAAGATATATCCCAATATTTCTGATTATTCTATTATGCATTTTATAGATATTGCAGAATTTTGCGATTTAATAATGGACAGACAGAAGCTGGAAGATTTGAATGGAGATGAATGCTACTGCCTTTTGATGGCGGCTCTGTTTGCTCATACCGGATTTGGTTTAAATCAGGAAATTATGAATAAATATATAAACAAACTGGGAATCCAAAAGCAGACTCAATCGCTTACATTCCTGCAGATCATGAGCAAATATCATGTTTTGTTCAGTGCGTGTCTGATAGAAGAATATGGAGATATATTTGAATTTCCGTCAGAGAAACATAAACATGCCATAACCAGTATGCTGTATTTTATTGACGGAAACAGCGATGATATAAATCAGCTGGAAGAAATTTTGGTATTAGACAATAAAAATACTGTCAGATTGAAGAATCTGGCAGCAGTTCTTGCTGTTGGAAATCAGCTTGCAGAATTGAAGAACACAAATCTTGATCTGAATTATGAGGATTTTGATAAGTATAATTCTGAAGAGATTGTTGGCTTTGTTGAAAGAAACGTTGTAAGGAGTATTGCTGTTAAAGATGGTAAACTTGTGATAGAAGCAGGCGGATCGGATTCGGCATATGCACTGATTGAAAGAAAAGTAAATTTGATCATTAATAATTATGAGAAGATCTTCAGAAGTCTGACTCATGGATCAGGTGATAATACCGGCCTTTTTGGCATTGATTCGATAGAACTCAAATGTGTTCTGTCCGCTGAAAATTCAAAAAAGATCTACCTTAATAGGGAAATCGAAGAATCATGGACAGAAGAGGACATTGAACTTTTTAATAAACTTTCTTTTGAGGAAAGAGTATTTTATGCGGATTATCTGTCTACAGAGTTTGAAATAACCAAATTTCTTGTGGATTTTGCAAAAACAAATAAAGCAGTACTTGCGGGATTAGAGTATAGAGTAAAATCACCGAAGTCCTTATATAATAAGCTTTATCAGAGAGTAGAGAAGTCTTTTTTTGATTCAATAGCAGATGTTATTCGTTATACAGTGATATTGGAACCGAAAGAATATGTTGAACAAATACGATCTGTGACAGATGCCTTGTATGAGAAGAACTGGAAGATATATTCATTGAAAAATTACTGGGTCAATGACAGTTTTCCATATAATGGCGTAAATGCCAAGTTTAAAAACTCACGCAACTATCGTATTGAAATCCAATTCCATACTCAGGAAAGCTTTGATGTGAAAATGAGTGAGGAAGATCATAAACTCTATGAACAAAGAAGAGTGTTAGAACCCGGATGCGATGAGTATAACAGAATATTACAGTTACAGCTGAAATTATATTCTGATATGGAGGTAGTGTAAAATAGTTTGTGTTTCTGGTAAAAAATGGCTCCTTTTTGGTAAGAATTTAGATATGACAATTCTTATCGAAAAGGAGTATTTTTATGGCAGTTGCAAAGGAACAAATTCGACAGATTATCTCAGAAAACAACATTAGTAGCGTTGCAGATGTATACACGCTTCTGAAAGACAGTTTCAAAGATATCCTGCAGGAGCTGATGGAGGCAGAGTTGGATGCAACTCTCGGTTATGAAAAAAATCATAAGGGAGATCTGCAGACAGACAACAAAAGAAATGGTCATTCCACAAAGAACTTAAAAAGCCAGTACGGTGAATTCCAAATTGATGTACCAAGAGACCGCAATGGGGAGTTTGAACCGAAGCTGATTCCTAAATATCAGAGGGATATTTCTGGAATTGAAGAAAAAGTGATCTCTTTATATGCACGTGGTATGAGTACACGTGACATTCATGACCAGCTTCAGGATCTTTATGGAATTGAATTATCGGCAGAAATGGTCAGCAAGATCACTGATAAGATCCTTCCTCAGGTCAAGGAGTGGCAGTCACGTCCTCTGAATCCGGTTTATCCGTTTGTCTTTATGGACTGTATTCATTACAAAGTCCGGGAGGATGGCAGGATCTTAAGCCGTGCTGCTTATGTTGTTCTTGGTGTTACAGTGGAAGGGTACAAAGATATCCTTAGCATCACAGTAGGAGCTAATGAAACCAGCAAGTTCTGGCTTGGAATGCTCAATGATCTGAAGAACCGCGGAGTAAAGGATGTACTTTTCTTTTGTGTAGATGGGCTTCCCGGCTTTAAAGAAGCTATACAGGCAGTCTATCCGCAGGCAGAGATCCAGAGATGCGTCATCCATATGCTGCGTAATTCTTTCAAGTATGTGAACTATAATGATCTGAAAAAGTTTTCCTCAGATTTCAAAGCAGTATATAATGCTCCGAATGAAACAGCAGCTTTATCTGAACTGGAGAACATTAAGGAGAAATGGGGAAAGAAATATCCCTATGCTATCAGCAACTGGGAAAATAATTGGGAAGATGTAAGTTCCTTTTTCCAGTTTTCAAATGATATCAGACGTATTATGTACACAACTAACATCATAGAGGGATTGAACCGTCAATACCGGAAAGTCACAAAAACCAAGAGTGTATTTCCAAGCGATACAGCCCTGGAAAAGATGCTGTATCTTGCCAGCGAAAACGTAGTCAGGAAATGGACACAGAGATATCGGAACTGGGATCAGGTGTTGAATCAGTTGATTGTCTTGTATGGAGAACGGCTTACCAACTGTCTGTAGAGAAAAGAAAAGCAGGAATAGATTTGCCCCAAAGCTGACCATTCCCGCTTCCTTTCTATTCCGTCGGCATTTGTATTATTGCCAGAATTTCCCTACTCTATTCCAGAGGTCGGGTGTGGGCAGCGCCCACGAAAAAAAGCAATCAATACAATGTCTTATTTGTCATGCAAAAAAATCAAAACGGATGTATAAAATCTTATCAGATGGTTATACTGTAAATAGAAAGATAGATTCGACAACAACAGAATTATAAATTCGACAGCAAAACCTTACATATCTATTTCTTATCAGAAAGATTCACTTTCCAAAGACACAAGATTTTTTACAGCCTCGATATGGAATATCCTGAAAATATTGCAAATTTAGAAAAAATCTGATGCACATCAAGGATATCTGACGCAGGATTTCACGCTCTGATGAGCAGTAACCTGACCGAATTAATAGTTACTGTTCACACACCACTATCCCGCGAGGTGTTTT
>ERZ773139.4587-NODE-4587-length-10800-cov-3.269521_pt1 | contig 10800 bp, 15 predicted proteins | sample MGYA00580854_ERZ773139 | MGnify/ENA primary metagenome ERZ773139 (study PRJEB29015, sample SAMEA2737809) | human gut metagenome | biome: human gut; feature: human-associated habitat; material: faeces | place: China | collected 2012 ...
CAAGAAGCCGTTCTGCCGCTTTTTTAGCAGCCGCTCAATCTCCGTATCCATCTGATCCAGCGCCTGAATGTCCGCTGCCAGCCCCTGAGATACGCTGGTATAGCCGCTTTTGTCGGCTGTGTCCTTGAGCGCCTGCAGCTCGGTGCGTGTGCTGTCTGTCAGGCTTTTGAAGGAGTCCGTCCAATGCGCGACGATCTCGTTGCTTTCCTTTTCGCCGTCCGTCCAGACGGCAATCAGGCCGTTCAGCCATTCCTGCGCGGACTGTTTGTCCTTGATGAAATCCTCCTTGGACATACCGAAGAAGGAGAGCCCCTCGCTGTTCCCGTAGAAGGTCTCCGCCGCCGTGCTTTTCCACTTGTCGGCGGTTTCCTGCATCCCCTTGAGCGCTTCGCGAGCCTTCTTAGCGCCGGACACATAATCCGCAATGGCTACGGTGGCGTAGATGGTCGCGGCGGCAACAGCCAGCCATACGGCGGGCGAGCTGCCCAGCACGCTCAGGAAGCCCTTGATCCCGCCGCCTGCCTTGCCGACCGCTGTGGCAAACTTGCCGATGCCGGTAGAGATGCTGCCGATGCCCTTGGTCACTTTACCAAAGAGCAGCAGTACCGGCCCAATCGCGGCGGCAATGGCCGCATACCGGATGATCTGCTTGCGCTGGGCTTCATCCATCTGCAGAAACTTGCTCAGCAGCTTATCCGCGCCCTCGATCAAACGCTGGATGGCGGGATTCAGGTCGTCGCCGATTTGCTGGCCAAATAGCAGCGCCTTGTTTTTGAGGTTCGTGAGCTTGCTGGCGGTGGTAGCATAGCGTTTCTCCGCTTCCGTTGCCAGCGCGGTATTTTCCATCCATGCGGCGTTGGCCATGTTCTGCGCACGGGAGAACAGTTCGGTTGCATTGGTGGCACGGAGCAGCGTATCGCGCAAGCGAATCTCATTGATGCCGATGTCCGACAGCGTCTTGATGGCGCTTTCGCCTTCATCGTCCAGCTTGGATAGGCCCACAATAAACGCCTGAAATGCTGCGGCGGGATCGTTGTCCCACAGCGTCTTAAACTGCTGCGCCGTCATCCCGGCTACCTTACCGAAGTCCTCCAACGCTTCACCGCCCGTCTCCGATGCGACCTCCATTTTGACCAGTGCCTTGGAGAAAGCGGAGCCGCCCATCTGTGCCTCAATGCCCACGGAGGACAGCGCCGCCGCAAAGCCCAGCACCTGCGCTTCGGTCAGGCCGACTTGCTTGCCCGCACCTGCCATGCGGTGCGCCATTTCCATGATGGGCTTTTCAGTGGTGGCAAAATTGTTGCCCAGATCCACCAGCGTGGAGCCGATATTGGAAAACTGGCTCTGGCTGGTGCCCATAATGTTGGCAAACTGCGCGATGGTCGTCGCAGCCTCGTCCGCGCTCAAGTCCTCGCAGGAATTGCCGAGGTCAATCATGACGCGGGTGAAGTCGGACAGATGCTCGGTAGCAACGCCCAGCTGACCGCCCGCCGCCATGACTTCATTGATCTCATTGGTTCCCGCCGCGACCTCGGTAGACATGCGCTTGGACGTAGCCGCCAGCTGATCAAATTCGGCTTCGGTGGCATCAACAGTCTTACGGACAGAAGCGAAGGACGATTCAAACCCAATGGAAGCCTTGACTGCCATTGCGCCCAGCCCCAGAATAGGCGTGGTCATTACAGCGGTCAGCGTCCGGCCTGCCGCCGTCATTTTCTTGCTGACAGCGTCGCACTTTTTCCCGAAGGCTTCAAGGTTTTTGCCCGCTTCCGTCCACGCGGACTTGGCCGTGTTCAGCTGCTGATTGTTTTTTTCAATCTCGACGCGGGTGGCAGCGACGGCAGCCTTAGCGCGATTCAGCGCGGCTTCTGCGTCGATCACCGCATCCGAAGCCTGCCGGACTTTCTCCGGATCGTTGGCCTGCTGGGCGGCTGTCAGCTGTTCTTTCGCGCTCCGCAGCGCATTCTCATATTGCTGAACGCTCTGCTCCTGCAGGCGCAGCTTGTCATTCAGCAGCGTCAGCTTGGCGGCGAGACCGGTCACGCTGGTGCCCATGTCCTTAATGCCCGCCGTGGCCAGCTTGAACCGGCTCTCGGCCAGTCCGATCTGCTTGCCGAAGGTGGCGATGGCGGCCTTGCTGGCATCAATGGACTTTCCGGCGGCATCCCAGTTGGTCTGTGCCAGACGCAGGGAATGATTGCACTGGTTGATCTCCGCCTGTGTGTTTCTGACCGCCGCCTGCGCTGTGTTCAGCTTGGTGGTTGCGTCGGTCACCGCATCCGCCGCGTTTTGAGTGGTTTTCTTCAGCGCTGTATTCTGACCGGTGAGCTTTTTGACCTCGGCGCAGGAATTGCGATATTCCGCTTTCAGCGCGTCCAGATTGGCCTTGGCGGCAATGGTGGCGGAGTCGTTCTCGCCGAGGGTGGCCGAATACGTCCTGACCTGCTGCGCCGCCGCAGCCACCTGTTCCTTGAGCGCCTGCTGTGCGGTTTTCGCGTCGGTCAGCCGCTGCGCGTAATCGTTCTGGCGGGAAAAGCACTCCTGCAGCTTGTCGTTCGCTGCCGACAGTGCCCGCTCATACTGTGTTACTGCATCCTTCTGCAAAGACAGGCGGCGCTCCAGCGTCGAAAGCTGGGTGGCAAGCCCTGTGGCGCTGCGCTCAAAGCCCTCCACGCCGGAGGCCGCCAGCTTAAACTGGCTCTCCGCCTCAGCGATCTGCTTATTGACGGACTTGATGTTCCGGGTAAAATTGTCCGTTTGCAGGGACAGCGACACCACAAGATCGCGGAGGGTTTCAGCCATTGGTACTCACCTCGATAAACAAAAAATCCGTGGGCGATTGCTCACGGTTTCAGGGTTTGCCACACCTGATCGATATAGGCACGGCACGGTTGCTTTTTCTCTTTTTCCTTTCGGGCGCTCCATGCCCGGACGCGGAGGAACCCCAGCATATCCATGCCGTCGATCTCGCTCATGCGCCAGCCGCCTTCCAGCAGGCTGTTATAGGTGGAATAAATGAAATCGGGCAGCGTCAGGACTGAAGTGTCGCCGCTTCCTCCGTCTTCGCTGCCTTCGTAGGGAACTCGTCCAGAATCTCCGTGGTCTGCGTCTGAACCGCCATGAGCGCCAGCGCAATGTCGTGCATCATGCGATCCACAGGGTAGTAATCCAGCACGTCGTCCGGGGTGAATTGATTCCCGAACAGCAGACAGAACCAGCGGATCATCACGTCCAGCGCCTCGCCGATGGACAGGTTCTTCGCGTCCTCCGGCACCTCGCCCTTGAGCGCGGCATTGGAGATGGCCACGATGCGCCCATACATCTGGGCGGCGGGCTCCATTTCTCGCAGGGCGCGGCCGGACACAAAGTCAACGGTGTATTTCTTCTCGTTCAGGGTACAACTGATCATACGGTTTCCTCCTTTTATAAAATGAAGCCATCGCGCAGCGCCTGCTCATAAGCCAGCCTGCGTTCTTCATCTTCGGCTTTGACCTTTTCGATTAATTCCTGCGGTGCGCCTTCTTTGAATTGACCCGTTTCAAAGTCATACCATTTCTGAAAATCCGGATCATCGTAATAGCGCGGCGTTGCCATGGACATTTATCTCAGCCTCCTCAAGATTTTATCCAGTTCAATCATGAATTCCCGTGCCATGGGCCTTGGGTTTTCAGAACGCATTCCTTCGGCAAAGGACTCTGCAAACCACTCCAGCGTGTTGGTCGCTCCATAGCGGGAAAGCTGGCGGGAAATATCCGCTGTGGATGTACCCACATGCAGCTTTCCAGCGATCTTCGCCTGCAGCTCGCTTGAATTCCGATACCAGTCATTGGAAAAAAGGCCGCCGTCGCTGTGTTGCGTAATATAGCCGTCAATCGCATGGCCGATTTCGTGTGTCAGAATGGCCGCCCAATCCGTACCGGCAGGATGCCAGTTTGCGCGAATATCGCGGGCATAGGAGCGTTCCAGTTCCTGCAAACGACGGTACATGGTGTTGCTGACGCGAATCTGGCCGGTCGCCAGATTGCAATCCGCATAGGTGCCGCTGCCGAGATCAAAGGACTTTACTCCGCTGAAAATGCCCTTCAGCTGAGGATAGCGATCAAAGACCTGCTGATAGGCTTTGGCTATGCCTCGCGCTGCTTCAAGGTCTACGCCATTCAGAGAAATTTGGCTGCCGGGCTGGAACCAGTCCTGATTGCGCAGCCAACTGTTCAGCTGCGTGATGCTGGTCAGTCGATCAATGGCGCTGGCTCCGCGACCGGCGGTTGCCCGGTGACTATGTCCGCCTCTTCCTCCCATGACATTACCTCTTTTCCTGCGCATGCGCAAGTCCAGCGTGGAAGGAAGTGTGCCTCTCAATATTGCCGGTGCAGCTCTCCGGCACGTCGCCGAAGAAGATGATCTTTTCAGGCTTCAGCCGGGCAAGCATCTCCTGGTAGCCCAGCAGAAATAGCCGCCTTGCCTCCGGCGCTTTCTGCGTGCCCACAGAGGAAACCGCCACGGTGCCGCCTACGGGTTCGCCGTCAAAGCACCAAGCGAAGCTGTCCTCGTCGCTCCAGCAGAGGGAAGGGATCACCGTCAGCCCCATCCGCTGCCAATAAGCAGCCAGTATGTGCTTGCGCCAGTGGTTGTAGATTTGAACGGCAGGCGGATAATCGGTAAACATGCTGAAATCCGGTGAAAGCACAGCCTGAAACTCACTGAGCAGCTTGGCATACCGGTCAGGGTCATTCCAGCAGCGCTCGAACAGGTAATCGTCGATGAAGAAGTGAACCCCATGCGCCCCGCGCAGCGCGTCCGTCCGGGCGCTGTTGAAAGGAATCCAGCGAACCTTTTCCGCAGCGGGCACAGGCTGAATCACAGGAATCTGGTACGGCCCGGCGCATTCAAACTCGCCCAGCTGCAAATTGTGGCCGTTTCGGCTCAGCGCTTCCAGAGACATTGGGTTTACCTCCATGTAAAAACACACCGCCTGCCGGGGATGAACCGACAGCGGTGTGCATGATTGAAATGGTTTGTTGTTACGGGCCGGGCACGGTAAAGGTCGGCTCGTACAAATACGTAAGGAAGGTAGCGGCCTTTTCAGCGGTAAAGCCGTTCTGGCCCTCGTCCGCCACCGCCTGATAGCGGTTGTCGTGGGTGCGCTTGATGGCCGTCCACTCGATTTCGCCGGTCTGGCGGGTGACGTTCGTGCCTTCCTTGGTGGCGTAGTTCTCCGTGACGGGCTTTGCTCTGACCTTGAACAGCCAGACATAGCGGAAGGTGCCGTCCGACTTTTCCGACTTGAAGCCCACGGCGAAGTAAGGCGGACGGTCGGAAGCCGTGCGCACCAGCACGCCGTTGTCGTCAATCTGGTTGCCGAATACCATTTCCTGAATGGCCAGCGGCACATCCGCCATTTTGGTCTTGAAGGTCAGCTCAGGATCGGGATACAGCACATCGAATTCCACGTCGTCGGCGTGCTGTACGTCCGGATCGGCGTTTTCAGGGGTGATGGACGCTTCGATTGCGCCCGCCATCAGCTGAAGCGCACCATAGGTGTGCTCGGTTTCGGTGTCCTTGGTCAGCGGCGCGATGACCACGTTTTTCAGGCCGACCGTCGAGGAAACCTGCGGGGAAGCGGTAGGCGTTGCCATGTGTATGATCCTCCTTTAGAGTTGGTCGATAGCGTCCCGCAGCCCGTCCCGGATGATCTCATAGGCTTCATCCGAGCGGGTGTCATAAGCGGGACGGATAAAAGGATGCGCAGGCGCGGGAGCCGGGCCGCCATGGCCGTACTCCACAGGCGGGGCGTAGTATGCGCCCTCCTCCTTGCGGTGTACGCCGATGGTGATGCTCCTGCCGCTGTACCTGCGCTTGCGTACCTTGCCGGTCTGGATAGAGCGGTTCAGTACGCCGGTGATGATCTTGGGATCGCTGGAAGCGTTGGCCTTCATCTACTCATAGATGGGCACGGCGGCAGCTTCCAGAATGCGCTTTGCCACGGGAGCGCCCGCGCCGTCCGCGTCCATGCGGCTGGCCATGCCCGCAATGTCCGTCATAAGGCTGTCAAAGCCGTCCGTATCAAGGGACATGAGGCACCTCCGTTCTCAGGCACCACGTCCACTGCACAGCGTACTGCCGAGTAGCCGTGTCGTACTCTGGCTGGTTGTACCCCCGGTCGCTTTCCTCCACGATGGAAAAGCCCGCCGCGTACATGGCCTGCCGGATACGATTCGCCATTTCGGTGGGATCGATATCGCTCCACAAATTCAGGTACACGAAGGTGCGGTAACTGGTCACCTGATCGTCCTGATGGCTGGCCTCCGTCATGGTGGTGGAATACACGGCATATTGCACAGGCGGGTTCTGGCTGGGGGTCGTCGCTCGCCATACGCCCGCCATGACTGGGATGCCGATGTTTTTCAGCGCATCCTGCACCTGCTTCATCAGCCACTCACTCCTTCGGAGATGGAGGCTTTCAGACCCAGATAGGTATTGCGGAAGCCGTACTCGCCCAAGGTAGAAATGAACCACTTCTTGCCCCGGAACCGCACCCACATACCGGGTACAACGTCCGAACGATAGCGGATGGTGAAGTTCACCACAGCTTCGGTGTTCATTACGTCTGCGCTGCGGTAATGCTGGTTGCCCGCATCCGTGACCGCCGCCCATGCCTTGCAGATAACATGGTCTGTCGGCTCCGGAAAGCCGTTCTCGTTAATGGCATTCTCCGTATACCCGATCTCCACCAGATGCCGGAGACTACCGGGATGCGGATTGGCTTCAAAGTTTTTATAGCCGCGCAAGCACGGTCACCTCCTTAGAACATCTTCACGGGATCGCGGTAGGGATAGAGCAGGTTTTCAAACGCGACTCGCATGGTGGCGTACATGACGCGATCTGGGTTATCCCGGTTTTCGTAGTAATGGCTGACAAAGAGCAGGATCGCCAAACGCACAGGCTCAGGCGCGGGCTCGGGAAACTGCACCCGGCAGTAATCCTCAGCTGTTGCCTGAGCCTGCCTGATGAGGCTTTCCAGATAAGCGTCCTCATCGTCGTACTGGATGCGCAGGTGGGTTTTCACCTCGTCGACGGTGACGATCATGCTGCGTCACCTCATTGGCCAGATACCATCAGGCCCGCGTTGCGGATGGCGGCCAGCAGACCGTTGAAGTCGTCCTTCAGGGCTGCGATGGTGGTCGCCTCGCTGTCGGCAATATAGGCGATCTGCGCAACAGGTTCCGACTGGCCGAACAGATCGTCGCCGCCCTCGATGGTCGCGCCGGGCAGGAAGGTCAGCTTGCCGCCAATGACCAGCTCGCTGCCGCCGTGGGCAAAGTAATTGTGGGTGTTTCGGGTCATGTCTTTTTCAGGATCAGCTCGTTTCACCTGTCATCCCTCCTTACGCCGCTTTCATCTGCAGTACCTTAACCGCTTCGGGAAGGATGAGCTTGCCGTCCACGCGCTGAGAAGCCAGGAAGCCCACCTGACCGGTCGGGGCGTACAGCTCGTTGAGCCGCTGGAACTTGCGGCCTTCCCGGTCTGCAATCCAGTAATAATTCATATCGCCAAACACCATCGCCTTGGCACCGGCGGTAATGGTAGGCATGAAGGTGGAGGTGTAAACCGGACGGTTCAGGATGGTATCGGGCGTGCCCGCCGTCACGCTGGGCTGCCAGATATAGTCGCCGTTGCCGTTCTTCAGCTGGCGCAAGACCTTCATCGTCGCATCGTTGGTCATAAACACAGCGTTGCGGCGGTACGGAACGCGGAGGCTGTAGAACAGATCCATGACCTCATCAAAGGTCAGCGCCGTAGCGCTCTTGGTAGTCACGCCCACCTCCGCGCCGCCCGTGGTATGAAGCAGGCCGGTGGGCTTTCCGGTGCCGTTGCCCGTGAAGAAGGCTTCCTCTTCCGCAGCGCCGATGCGGCGGGCAAACTCGCGGGCGATATACGAAGCCACGTCGAATACGGAATCGTGCAGCAGCTCGTCGGAGACCTTGATCATCGTCGCCAGCTTATAGGCGCTGATGGAGGTCTGACCGAACGCGTCGTCGCTCTCCGGATACGCGGCTTCCTCATCGATCCAGCTGGCCGTACCCTTGGACACCACAATGGGAATCTTGCGGTCGCCGGAGCTGGTGCGGATGATGTGGGCAAAGCGACGGAAAATGTTCTCTTCCTCAAGGGATTCGATCAGGGTGCGCTCATACTCGTCCGGCACGAGATAGCCGCCCTCGGAATCGGTGCCCACCTGCAGAGCATTGAGCACCTCGTGCGGCACAGCCTTGTCGCGCATAGTGCGCCAGAAGGCGGCCTTATAGGAATCCGAAGCCCTGCCGGTCTTTTCAGCCTTGCCTTCGGGCGCGATGGGCTTATCCGTGAGCGTTCGAGCCGTCGGGCGGTCAAACTCAAGATCCAGCGCCTCCTGACGCTCCAGCCGCTCGATTTCCTTGCCCATGCGGATCACGTCGGCTTCCATCTGGTCATAGGTAGCGCTGTCCTCGGCGGACAGGGTGCCGCTTACGTCCTTGCGGGATTCCACAAACGCCTTGGCGGCCTCCCACAGCTTGACGCGCTTTTCGCGCATGGCGCGGATTTCATTCATAGACATGTGTTTTTTCCTCCAGTCAATAGTCGTATTTCAGGCGATCCAGTGGGTCGGCAAGGGCGGACGCGCTGGTGCGCGGCACTGCTTCCGGCTTTTCGGTCTGCACCTTTTCCAGCAGACAATTCATCACGCGCTGCTGCACGCTGGCGGACGAAAAAAACATGGATTCTCCCGTTTCCTGCGGCTCGTTCTCCGAAAAGAGAATCTCATCGCAGAAGCCAAGCTCCTTGGCCTTCACGGGGTTCATCCATGTTTCGTCGTTCATCATGTGACTGATACGGGCTCTGCTCAGTCCCGTCTTCAGCACGTAGGCATTGATGAGGCTTTCCTTGACCTCGTCCAGCAGCTGGCCAGCCCTGCGCATTTCCTCGCTGTCGCCCATGGCGATGGTGAAGGGGTTGTGAATCATCATCATGGCCGTGGGGCTCATACAGACCTTGGTGCCCGCCATGGCGATGACGGATGCCGCGCTGGCTGCAATGCCGGTGATCTTCACCGTCACGTCGTTTGGGTATTCCCGGAGCATGGTGTAGATCTGCGAAGCGGCAATGGTATCGCCGCCCGGCGAGTTGACGGAAATAACGATGGGGCCGTCTGCGGAGAACAGCTCCTCCCGGAACGCGGCAGGGGTCACTTCATCCCCATACCAGCTTTCCTCCGCAATTGGCCCCTCCAGAAGCAGTGTTCGCTCTTCCGGGTTGGTTTCGTCTCTGGCCCAATTCCAGAAATGCTTGTTCATCTGGCTTTCCTCCTGCCGCGCTTGGGCGGCTCGTTTTCTTCGGGTTTAGTTTCTTCCTCTGGCGCGTCTTGTCCGTTATCTTGTTCTGTATCTTGGCTGCTCTCCTGATTCCCCTGAATGGCAAGCCCCATGAGCACGCCCAGACCGGCAAGGCTGATGGGAATCATGTTGCCGTTGACCAGATAGGCGTCCCCGCCTTCCTCCCCGGAGATGGGATTGAGGTTTTCCAGCGCGCGGATGTCGTTGGCGCTCATCCAGCCGTTCTGCCTGCCTACGGCATAGCCGTTCATGCGGGACTGATAGTCGCCGCGCAGCAGGCCCTCCACGTTGAACCGGGCGAAATACCGCGGCTTTTCCGAGGGCAGCAGCAGGGAACGGTGAATGGTCTGCTCCCAGCGGGTGATCCACGGGGAGAGCGTATACTTCACAAATTCCAGCGACTGCTGCTCGATGTTGGAGAAGGACGACTTGTCCAGATCGCCCACCATGTGGGGCGGCACGCGGAAAATGCGCGCGATTTCGTCGATCTGGAATTTGCGAGTTTCGAGAAATTGCGCTTGCTCCGGCGAAATGGAGATGGGCTTATAGCTCATTCCCTCTTCGAGAACGGCGATACGATGGGCATTTTTGCTGCCCTGATAAATGGCGTTCCAGGAATCGCGCACGCGCTTTGGGTCTTTCACCACGCCCGGATGCTCCAGCACGCCGCCCGGCTGCGCGCCGTTCTGATAAAAGGCCGCGCCGTATTCATCGCAGGCAAGGCCCATGCCGATGGCCTGCTTCGCCATGGCGATGGGGCTGTATCCGACGAGGCCGTCAAAGCCCAGACCGGGAATATGAAAAACGTCCTCCGGCGAAAGAATCACCGAGGACTTCCGGCCCAGACTTTTCACGTCCGAATCCGAGCGGGTGTATTCGTAATAGATGCGCCCGCGGGAATCCCGATCCACAGTCATACGGTCGGGCATCAGTGGATAGAGCGCAATGACCTCGCCGCGCTGATTGCGCACAATCTGCGCGTACCCGTTGCCCCAGAGCAGCAGATGCGTCATGAGGGTTTCCCGGAAGGAAAAGGCGGTCATTTCCGGGTTCGGCTCGTCGTGGAGCAGGTTATACAGCGGATGCCGCAGCGCCTTCTCCTTGCCGCCCGCGGCATTGTACTGATAGAAATGCAGCGGCAGCGCGGCGATAGCCTCAGACAGAATCCGCACACAGGCGTACACCGCCGACATCTGCATGGCGCTGCGCTCGTTGACGGTCTTGCCCGCCACGGTATTGCCGAACAGAAAGGAATAGCCGCTGCCGTTCAGAGCATTGCGGGGCTTGTCCCGCGCTCGGAATAGTTCGGTGATAGAAAATTTCATGAGTTTCTCCTTGGATACGAGATTGATAAAACACCATCCATCCCGTATAATAAGGATATAGGAGGTGCCCTATGAACGTACAGATTGATCTGAATGAGGAAGAT
>ERZ773139.4588-NODE-4588-length-10797-cov-2.981754_pt1 | contig 10797 bp, 10 predicted proteins | sample MGYA00580854_ERZ773139 | MGnify/ENA primary metagenome ERZ773139 (study PRJEB29015, sample SAMEA2737809) | human gut metagenome | biome: human gut; feature: human-associated habitat; material: faeces | place: China | collected 2012 ...
CAACGATAGCCGCCAGGGCGGAGTTCTGCGTCGCCAGGGCTACCTGAATATGGAACTGCAAATCCCACTCGGAATCACGGAAGCATTGTTCGCCGCGCGCCTGCTCCTGGATGGCCATCAGTTTCATGATGTCCTGTTTCGTTACCTGAGTTGCTGCGAACTCGGCAATATTACTTTCGATGAGCTGGCGAGCCTGAAGCAACTCAAACGGACCGTAATTGGCGAATTCCATATTATTGTCAGCCGCCTGCTGATGGCGCGGCTGGTTGGAAACCACATGAATACCTGAACCTTTACGCACTTCGACATAGCCTTCAACTTCCAGCATGATGATGGCTTCACGAACTACCGTACGGCTGACGTTCTTTTCATCGGCAATAAAGCGTTCTGCAGGCAGTTTATCACCCACCAGATAGACGCCCTGTTCGATGCGCTCTTTCAGGTCAGCGGCAAGTTGTTGATACAAACGGCGTGGTTCAGTGATTTCCATATGCGTCTCCCGGAGTGGAATGCGGACAAAGTTATCATACCACTTTATTCAAGGGTATGCCATCGTTCATATATAATTATGGTGATTGAATTAATATAATAAATTAACATTGTGAATATTTATAAATTCCTAAAAATTAAGTGTTGCCATTGTGAAAATCACTATGTTTCAGTAACTTAATTCTTTACTTTTAAATTTAATCTTCACTAAAAATGCTTTTTTATATTGACTTACAATAGGTCTACATTTCTAATGCACTAACTTTTTGGAAACAATACTATAAGATCAAATTTATATGGTGGCGAAAATTAACTTCTTATCACGGCTTACGCCGCTTTTATTCGTGTTCGCTCCTTTTTTTGCACAGTCAAATATGACTGTTTATCCTATGGCTGTTTCCATTAATAGTCAGGGGGAAGGTAACGTTCGCGTAATATCTAAAAGTAATGAAGTTCAATATATAAAAGCGACGGTATTTCGTATTGATAATCCTTCAACGCCTCAAGAGCAGGAAGTTGAAATAAAATCCGGAGATGCCACTCATCTTGTAGTGATGCCGCCTAAGTTTGCGCTGCCAGCGGGTAGCAGTAAGACTGTGCGCTTTGTTGCAATGGAACCAGAGCAAAAAGAAAAAAATTATCGCGTTAAATTTGAAGCGGTTCCCAGTATTGATGACGTTGCCACGGATAAAAAAGATCTCTCTATGCAGTTAACAGTTAATTTAATTTGGGGGATTGTTGTTAGTGTTCCACCTCAGCAACCTATTGCTAAGTTAGAAGTAAATGCTGCCCAAAAATTAGTTAATGCAGGGAATCAACGCTTAAAGATTTTAACGATCGCTTATTGTAAAAATAATAGTAAAAATAATTGCAAGATACAGATCGTCAATAAAAACATTTTCCCTGGTCAGGAAAGAAGTTTAGAAGGCATATCTGGCTACGATAAAATCGTTGTCAAATATAATAACTGGATCACCAAAGATAATGGCGAGTTTGAACTGGCGGTCCATTAATTATCATTGTAATAAACGAAGGAATAGTAATGAAAAAGGTATTTGCAAAATCTCTTCTGGTCGCAGCGATGTTTTCTGTTGCAGGCTCCGCATTAGCAGTACAAAAGGATATCACTGTAACGGCTAACGTTGATGCCGCTCTGGATATGACACAGACCGATAACACTGCGCTGCCGAAAGCAGTAGAAATGCAATATCTGCCGGGTCAGGGTCTGCAATCTTACCAGTTAATGACCAAAATCTGGTCAAATGACACGACCAAAGACGTGAAAATGCAGTTAGTTTCTCCTGCACAACTGGTTCAAAGCCTGGACGCTACTAAAGTTGTTCCGCTGACTGTAACCTGGGGCGGTGAAGAGATTAAAGCTGATGCGGCAACCACTTTTACTGCAACAAAAATCTTTGCTTCCGATGCGTTAACTAACGGTTCGCTGGCTAAACCACTGATGTTTGCTCAAGCCACCAAAGGTGTTCTGGAAACAGGTATTTACAGTGGCGTAGTCAGCATTTATCTGTCCCAGGATATCTAATCCTAATAACAGAATTAACATGTAATAAAGGGAGGAAATTCCTCCCTTCTTTTAACTATTTTAGTATTTATTATGGATTACAGGACTGCCATGGATAAAAAACTACTGGCTCTTTTGATCCTGGCGAGTATCAGCCCGGCAAAGGCAACATTAACAAAAATCCCCGCTGGTTTCGAGATTATTGCTCAAGGACAGCAGGAGTATATCGAGGTTTATTTTTCAGGGAAAAATCTCGGTAAATATTATGCAATGGTTAATCTTGATACCGTAACATTTCTTGATCCAGCAAGTTTATATAACAAGCTGGAACTGGATGTCGACGATCTTTCGATCAAAGCGACAACTACCGAACAACTGGGCTTCGAAGGCCGCGAAGAAGGGGTGTCGGCCTATGCTACGGTGTTGGTATACAAACTTTGAAAGGAAATAGCTTGATTGTATTTGTATTTTCCTGATTTTATCCCTTGTTATAATTTTATAACAAGGGATTTTTTTTGTTTCTATGATTTAAAATGATAAATATTTTGAAAATAAAATTAATTTTCTTGAATTATGCAAGCAAAATTTTATTCCTTCAACCTTAAATAGCCGGGGAGTGAACATCGGTTTTAATTTAAAATTCAGATCTATGAAAAAGAACATGGAAAAAGTAGTCACTATGCTGGCAGTAATAATGGGGTTTTCTGTAATAGCATTAGCTAATATTTGGATTCCTTAGGAAATGTGGGAGATAGACAAACGAAATCCTTGTAAAAATGGGGTCTTTGTTCCCGATGGTGGGGAAGAATTTATTGATCATATTCCGGCTATTTCCGGAAATTGTATTTGTGATCCGGGATATTGGGGACCACTTTGTGAGTTTGAGGTGGAAGATTAAAGTATTTGTAACACGAGGGGGACTAAAAAGCCAAAATGTCTCTCAGAGAATTGAATATTCGAAAGGAATCTCCATCAGGAGTACGAATAAAAAGAGGATGGCTAAGACTTTATATTATAATCCTATCTTTTATATGAATTTTGGGCCTGATCCTAAAAAGAAAGCCAAATTCTTAGAGAAAGTGAAAGGAGGACATTTGCTAAATATTGTACCGACTTCTTCCGGGCGTGAAGTACTTTCCTATTTTGAGGGAGATGAGTTGATAGCCTATCAACTTACAGATAAAATATATATTTTTCAGGATACTTGTCGTTTTTATATCGAGAAAGCCGGGATCGTTTATGATGTTTTTCCGGAAGGAATAAAACCTCGTTATCGCATAAATAAAGGAGAATGTCAGGGATTTCTAACTAAAGAAGAATTTCTGACACAAGTTTTTACAAAAAAATGTCATGTGTTCGTTAAATGAAGCGGATAAATATGTGTGGAAAGAATACTGATTTAATGTGCGTTATTATATTTTTATTTTTGATAAGGCCACTGGTCACACCCGGAATTGATACAATAAATGATGAACGAAAAGGCTTTTTCGTTCATCATTTATTATTTTCGTTTAATACATATAGTCGTAAACAGGCAACTGTACCGGTTTGCCTTTCAGGGCTTCGATGGCTTTTGCGTTGAGGTAGTTTTTGCGGATCACGATACGGAACATGTATTCATCGAACCATTTGTCGGTGAATGTCAGGTAGCCGTTGTGGCCGGAAGCTGCTCCCCAGCTGTTTTCGAACTCCCATTTTACGGGTTTGTCGTTTTCGTCGGTGTCGCAGGCCACCAGAGTCATGGCGTGGGAAGAGCCGCTCTGACGGGTGAGGATACGGGCTTTTTTATCCATATCCAGTTTCACGCCTAACAGGGATTCATAATCGTACATTTCGGGATCGAGGATACCTTCTTCCCGGTTGAACTGTTTCCCTACATCGCAGGAGGCATACATCGGCTCGTTGTTTTTAATGGAAGCCAGGGCGGCCTCTTTGATATCTTCGTTGGGCAGATTGAGATAAATCCAGTTGATTCCCTCGATGGTATTCCGGTAATTCTGAATTTCGTATGTTTTGTAATATTCCCGGGTCGGATCGTTCATGATCATGATATAGTTGGAAGGACTGTAGTCGGCCGGGGTGATTTCTTTGTAGAACTGTTTCGGCGTGTAATTGGCCAGCTCTTTGATATTCCCGTCTTTATCCTTATATCTCCACGTAAACTGATGAGGAGGCTCACCCAGGCAGAGGGCCAGAATCCGGTATACTTCTTTCAGCGTAGCCATTTTAGCGTTTGTAAGTTCCTTCCCTTTTTTGCCGGCAGCAGTCATTTCGCGCAGTTCATAACCACCTTGGCGCAGTCTTTCATTGATGATGCTCACCATCTGGGAAGTATTGTTGGAATGAGCGGTTTCGGGCATCACTTCCTGAGGCACTACTCCGTATTTCTCGGCAGCATTGTAATAAAGGTTCCATACTCCGCCGTCTCCTACAGGAGCTTTGAAATATTCCACTACTGTCCGGTCGTCCATCGGTTGCTTGGCGGTTGCGATGATGTTTTCGAGGAAAAGATTCGACTTTTCGAAGATATCCCAGAAATACAGGTAGTTGTGTGAAAAATCGAATTGGCTGAGGTTGTATTTTTTCATGATCGACGGGCGTAATACGTTCATTGAGGTAAACATCCAGCACCGTCCGGAACTGAGCTGATTGGTAATGCCTTTCACATCTGCCCGGTATTTGAAATAATGGTCGATTTTACCTTGCAGATCACGGTTCAGGGCATTGCCTTTGATGTCTTTGTCGGCAGTCAGTATGTTCTGAATGGCTTTCGTAGAAGCATCCTTTTTGAAACTACTCTGGATTTCCTGCAGGTCTTTTTCGGAGAGCGCTTGTGCAAAAACTCCGAAGCAGGCCAGAAAGAGGGTCGTTGTGATTAAGGTTTTCTTCATTGTATCGGTATTTGAATTAAAAAATTACAGATGGATTACTTCGTCATAGGCAGCTGCTGCAGCCTCCATTACGGCTTCACTCATCGTCGGGTGCGGGTGAACGGTTTTGATGATATCGTGTGCGGTAACCCCTTTCTTCCGGGCTAAAACCAGTTCGGCAATCATTTCAGTGACGTTGGCACCGACCAGATGTGCACCGAGCAGTGTATGGTCCTTGGCATTGAAGATCAGCTTTATAAATCCATCGTTAGCTCCGGCTGCACTAGCTTTCCCTGAAGCGGTAAAAGGAAATTTACCGATTTTCAGTTCGTAACCGGCTTCGGCGGCTTTCGCTTCACTCAGGCCGACAGAGGCTACTTCGGGCGAAGTATAGGTACAACCCGGAATGTTGCCATAATCGATCGGTTCGGGAGTCAGGCCGGCTAATTTTTCTACACAACAAATGGCCTCTGCCGAAGCAACATGGGCCAGAGCCGGACCGTGTACGATATCTCCGATGGCATACACGCCTTCGACATTGGTACGGTAGTAGCCGTCTACTTTAATTTTACCTCTTTCCATTTCGATACCCAGTTCTTCCAACCCGATGTTTTCAACATTGGGAGCGATACCGACAGCCGACAATACCATTTCAGCTTCGTAGGTCTCGATTTGATCTTTCTTATTCCGGATATTGATTTTCAATAATTCACCACTGGTATCGATACTCTCGACGGTAGATTTTACCAATACTTCGATACCGGCTTTCTTGAACGAGCGTCCCACCTGTTTAGATACTTCTTCGTCTTCGACAGGCAGGATCGTAGGCATAAATTCCACCAGGGTCACTTTAGTCCCCATCGCATTATAGAACCAGGCCAGTTCCGAACCGATAGCTCCGGAGCCGACTACCAGCAGTGAAGCCGGTCGATGATCGAGGGTCAGCGCTTCACGGTAACCGATAATCCTTTTCCCATCCTGAGGTATGGCCGGCAATACCCGTGAACGTGCACCGGTAGCCAGGATAATATGTTTCGCTTCGTATATCGTTTGTTCCCCGGCGGCTGAAGTAACCGCTACTTTTTTATCTGCCGTCAGTTTCCCATGTCCGGGAATTACGGTAATGTTATTTTTTTTGAAAAGATACTGGATGCCTTTGCTCATTTTGTCGGCAACTCCCCGGCTACGGGCGATGATTGCCTGAAAATCGGGCTCTGCATGTTCGATCTGGATTCCGTAGGCCTCTGCATGTTGTGCATATTCGAGTACCTGAGCCGATTTTAATAAAGATTTGGTTGGGATACATCCCCAGTTCAGGCAGATTCCTCCTTGTTCGGCACGTTCCACTACAGCGACATTAAAACCCAATTGAGCACCACGAATGGCAGCCACATACCCCCCGGGGCCACTCCCGATGACGATTAAATCGTAATTCATATTTCAAACGTTTTAAATTTTCTTTGCTGCCACAAAACTAATAAAAGATCAGGGATAAAACAGCGCTTTATCCGATTTGGTAGAAATTTTTTCAATGAAACTGGAGAAAAAGGGCGAATAATTTAAAAAAGTAGGTATAATTAGTTCGTAAAGTTCTTAAAGTTGCTCCTTCGTTGCTTAAAAGTTCATAAAAAAAGCACCCGCAGGATCCGGGAACTTTATAAACTAATTTAATTTTACAATTGAACGGATGGTTATTTTTTTGTTATCTGATTTTGTTTATCAGCCAGCTGATCAGGAAAAAGAGAAGAAAACAGATTACGATGGTGGCACCGGTGGGAATATTCAGAAAGGCAGAAAGGAATAGTCCGGTAATCGAACCGGCGGTACTGACCAGGGCGGAAGCCAATAGTTGCTGTTTGAAGTTTTTGTAAAAGATGCCGGCGATAGCCTGAGGAATAGTCAGATAGGAAATGACCAGAATGATTCCGGCTAATTTCAGGGACAGCACGATACAAAGGGCGATGATCAGTGTGATGGCGATGTCTATCCGGTTGACATGCACATGGTGAGTACGGCTGTATTCTTTATCGAAAGCGATGTAGAATAACGGACGGTAGAAACGGGCGAAAAAAAGGATGATACCCAGACATAGAACCACGGAAAGGATAATCTGTTCCCGGGTAACGGTCAGGATATTCCCGAAGAGATACGACATCAGATTGGGGGCATACCCTGGAGTGAGGTAAATAAACAGGATACCGATCGCCATACCTGCCGACCAAAAGATGCCGATCAGGGAATCTTCCTTGAGCTTTTTACTGTCGGAAAGGAACAGAATTCCCAGGGCAGATAAAATCGAGAAGGCTGTAGCACCTAACATGGGAGATAATCCGAGGTAATATGAGAGTCCTAAGCCGCCGAAAGAAGCATGGGTGATTCCGCCGCTGATGAATACCATTCGTTTGGCAACGATGTAGGTACCTACCAATCCACAGCTGATACCGATCAACAACGTACTGATCAACGCATTCTGAAAAAAATCATATTTTAAAAGTTCCAGCATCTTCGATTCTTTTTATTCATTATTTCTTCTTCCTTTTTTCCTCAACTCTCCTTTTTCGTCTTTTCCCTTTTCGTCTCTTTGCCTATAGCTTTTAGTAGCTTCACCGCCTGCTACTGTTTACCTTTTTCGTGTTCCTTCAGCACCCGGTGCGGAATTTTTCCGTGAGTGATCAACTCGATGGGACAGTGGTACGATTGCAACTGTTCTGCACTGATCAGGTTAGAATTATGATAATGCAATTCCCGGTTGACACAAGCGATAGTCTTCACATAGGAACAGATAGTTCCCAGATCGTGAGATACCATGACTATGCTCAGCGATTTATTGAGTTCTTCCAGGATGGTGTAAAATTCCTTTTCGAAATTACTGTCTACATAAGTCGTCGGTTCGTCGAGGATCAGGATGCGGGGAGACGCAATGATCGCCCTGCAAAGGAATACCCGTTGCATCTGTCCGCCCGATAAATCGCCGATCGGTGCTTTCTTATATGCTCCCATACCGTATTGATCGAGTAAATCCCAGGCTTTTTGTTTTTCGGCTCGGGTATAGGATTTGTAAAGTCCCTTTTCGGACATCAGGCCGGAGAGGACTACTTCGGTGACATCGATGGGAAAACGCTGGTCGAAACGGCTGTTCTGCGGCAGATAGCCGAAGAGATTTTGTCTGGAGACGGGGTAAATGACCTCTCCGCTATAAGGCTTCAGTAACCCCAGTATCACTTTGAGCAGGGTGGTTTTTCCGCCCCCGTTGGGACCGATGATGCCAAGAAAGTCATGCTCATAAATTTTCAGATTGACTTGATGAAGAATGACTTCATGGTCATATCCGGCGCTTACATTTTTGAGTTCGAGTATGGGGGTCATGTTATTTTTCAGGCAAATATTTATCCAGGGTATCGATCAATCGGTTCATTTCAGCTGCCCAGTTTTCGGTCAGCGGGTCGATCTGAATGATTTGGCCTCCGATTTGTTTGGCTACGGATTCGGCATTATTGACATCGAATTGACTTTGGATAAAGATCATATGGATATTTTTTTCCAGGGCCAGATCGATGATTTTTTTCAAATGGGCCGGATTGGGTTCTTTCCCTTCGTCTTCGATCGAGATTTGTTCCATCCCGTAATCGGCAGCAAAATAAGTCAAAGCCGGATGATAGATCAGAAATATTTTGTCTTTTTTATGATCCAGTACTTGTTTGGCGCGATCGGCAATGCTGTCGATCTTCTGGAGAAGGGCCTGGTAATTTTGTTCGAACTGTAGTTTTTGTTCCGGATATTTTTCCGATAGTACTTCATAGACGGTAGTGGCCATAGTGCGGGCATGTGCCGGAGAAAGCCAGATATGAGGATCTACTCCGTCGTGTTCGTCACCTGCGGCATGCGTATGCCCACAGCTTCCGTGAATCAGTTGCAGGTTGGCGGAGTGATTTACGATTTGGATATCCGGGCGGTTTTCGAGAACAGGAAATAGATGGATTTGTTCGAAAGGTAAATAACCGATGGTGAAACAAAGGTCGCTATCGTATAACTTCTTCAGTTGTTCCGTACTTAGATCACAGGTAGCCGGATTCATACCCGGAGGTATCATGACATTCACCGTCAGGTAATCACCGGCGATTTGTTCTGTCAGGTATTTTTGAGGAAGAATACTGACGCTCACCAGCCGGGTAGAAATGGATTTATTTTTACAGGAAATCAGGAGGTTCCCGATCAGAAAGAAAAAAAGGAATAAACGAAAATATTTGGTAATCATTGTGTTGAATAAAATATGTAAATCAAATTATCTGTGCTATTTAGATTCGGTAAAGATAAGCTAAATTATCGGAATTTGAAACAGTAGTGTCATTTTCCAAATCTGTATTTTGTTAAATTTTCAATCGGCATTTTTATTTTTCGATTTTTACTTTATATTTGTCATGAATGAATACGAGCCATGGTCTTTTTTAATTCTAATATCAACCTGAATAATAATTGCAATGCAGAGCGGTTGCAAAGGGGAGGTTATGGTTAAAAACGGAACAGATCAGATATATGGATGAGCCTTCCCGATGCGGGGAGGCTTTTTTGTCGGTTATAAACTTAAATTTTTACCCTTATGAAGCAATTATTTTTACCGGAAGACTACACTTCGGTCTTGGATGTATGGCAGACAGAGCATGCCATTAAATTTATCAAGGACACCTTTCAATTGGCGCTGGCTGCGGAATTGAAGTTGCGCCGGATTACAGCACCTATTGTCGTTCCTTCGGGGAAGGGCTTGAACGATAACCTGAGCGGTACTGAACAGCCGGTGAGTTTCGGAGCCCGTGTATTAGGAGGACAACGAGCCGAGATCGTACAATCGCTGGCCAAATGGAAACGTTATGCTCTTTGGCGGCATCATATTCAGCCGGGTATGGGAATTTATACCGATATGAACGCTTTACGTCCGGATGAGACGATCGATAATATTCATTCGGTGTATGTCGATCAGTGGGATTGGGAGAAGGTGATTACCCCGGAAGAACGCACGCCGGAGCGGTTACAGCTTTGTGTCGAGAGAATTTATGCGGCCTTGAAACGTACCGAATTTTTATTGAGTGAACAATTCCCGGTATTACAACCCTTTTTACCCGATCGGATTCATTTTATACATGCCGAAGAGTTGAGAAAGCAATATCCCGGTTTGTCCCCCAAGGAAAGGGAAGAACGAATAGCCTGCCAGTTCGGGGCGGTTTTTATCCGGGGGATCGGAGGAGCTTTGGGGGATGGAACGATTCACGACGACCGTTCACCGGATTATGACGACTGGTCCACTGAGGCGGAAGACGGTTCGGTAGGTTTGAACGGAGATATCATTGTATGGAACCCTGTATTACAGTCTGCTTTCGAGATTTCTTCGATGGGGATCCGGGTGGATCGGGCTGCCTTGGAAAAACAATTGTGGCTGAAAAATGCAGGGGACCGGAAAAAATTGTATTTCCACTCTCTTTTGTTGGAAGGGAAATTACCCCAAACAATGGGGGGAGGAATCGGACAATCCCGGCTCTGTATGCTCTTATTGCAGAAATGTCATATCGGAGAGGTACAAGCCGGCTTATGGCCCGATGAGGTATTGACCGAATGCGAAAAAGCCGGGGTGTTTTTGTTTTAATACCGATAAAACAGAAAAAACGGTAACAACGGAAAGCATTATTGCTATTACCCTTGTTACCGTTTTATCGGTTGGCACCTGATTATTTTATTTCCTTCATCAGGCTTTCTACAGCTGCTTCCAGTTGCAGATCACGGCCTTTCATGGCGCTGGCCGGGTCGTTGGTCACTTTGATGTCCGGTTCGAGCTGCATATTCTCCAGGATGCGGCCTTGGTTGTCTTTCATTCCTACCTGAGGAATACCGAATACCAGGCTCGGATCCATCAGAGTTTCCCACCAT
>ERZ773139.4589-NODE-4589-length-10797-cov-2.646062_pt1 | contig 10797 bp, 11 predicted proteins | sample MGYA00580854_ERZ773139 | MGnify/ENA primary metagenome ERZ773139 (study PRJEB29015, sample SAMEA2737809) | human gut metagenome | biome: human gut; feature: human-associated habitat; material: faeces | place: China | collected 2012 ...
TTTTTGTCGAATTATGATATAATGCAGAAGAAAGTGAAAGGAGGTGTTGTCCATGGTTCAGAAAATGGTTCATCGAAATACCATTGAGTTTCATGTGTGGGGAGATTATGCCTTATTTTCCGACGTGCTCACCAGAGCATCCGGAGAGAAGTGTTCCTATGACATCCCGACCTATGAAGCGCTGAAAGGAATCACACACAGCATTTACTATAAGCCAACCATTGTATGGAAAATCGATGCGGTTGTAGCCTGCCACGCAAAACGCAAAAAACTGACACGCAAAACGAAAAAAACGCTCCTGAACACCACGTTCAAGAGCGTTTTTTACTACCTATAAACGGCGTTTTACCGCTGTTTTATCCGTTCAATTTCTCGTCAATACTGGCAACGTGCCGCAAGATCTGTTTGAGTGTGTCATTATTGTTGGTGTCTTTTTCTGTGTCCTCATTCGGCTTGTCTGTGGTAGTTGTTGCATTTTTTGCAATAGCCAGTTTGTTTTCATTGGTTGTTTCCATTTTGGAAACAACCAATGGCTTTGTGTCTCCGGTGGTGACACTTTTTGATTTTCGATTTTGCTGAAGTTAACAAAATCGAAAGATACATAATCTTGTCAACTTCATTTTCCGCTTCTCAGCGATTTTCCTGAGGTCTGTAAAAATCTTACACGCCGAGTGTGTTATTCTTTCTCAATTTGTATTCTGCCATCTTTTTCCTTGGCTTTTGTCTTTAGGCTTTGCTTGTCCTACTCAATATCCCAAATCTTCTTCAACCGCTCAACAGTAAAATTCCATTTTTCTGCAACGGGTCTGCATACGGTATTCTGATTTCCGAAAAAGCCAAGTTCTTTTATTGCGGCGTTCGATGCTACGGTTTTTATCCAGTTCACTTTAACTACATACTCTGCTTTTTCAAGATCATCAGCATTTAACAAGTAATCCTTCCGTACATCAATTTGCTCAAATGATTTCTGCTCGCCATTTACTGAAAAAACAACATCTTTCGCGGGCTTAACTGTGTCTGTTACAATTCCTACACCGACATAACCTGTGTGCGGGATATTCACCCATACTCGATCTCCCGGAGAAAGAAACCCAAGCGTTTTACTATACCATGTTCCGCCTCCGGCGGAGATAAATCCCCATTTTCGGGCATCTTCCCAATCTCGATTGTCTTCACCAAAAGAAACATAGTACTCACCGTTCCATTTCCCCTGAGACTTCGTTATGCTTGGCGTTTCTTCCACATCGTCCTCAAACCACACGCGGCTTATTAAGCGTTCCCCTGAATGTTCGAAAACATTGAAGAACAAAATATTTATGTCTACACTATAGGTGTCCCGCAGATAGCTAATGATGCGCTCTGTGCTGTCATCCATCTGTGCTGCTACTACAACCATTTTCACTTTTGTATTGACTGTCTCCTCATCAAGCTGTCGATGAAATTTTTTATCGTAGGCTTCATTCAATGTTTCTTGCTGGTTTGAAGTTTCTAGATAAATTTTTGCAATGTCCTCAGCAGATAATTTCGCCACGCATGAAGCATAATCAATCGTTTGTGCTGTAACTTCACGTGGTGTTAAATCTTTTTTCAGTTCCACTACAACCATATCCCCATCATGATCCATACATAACAGGTCTATGTATTTACCTGAAACTGTCCGAACTTGTCTGCCAATTACAAGCCAGCTTTCGTTCAATATTTCAATATGCTCATAGAGCAAGTCCTCTAATTCTTTTTCACCCGTTATTTTTGATGCCATTAATGGAGTTTTGTCATCTAGTGACCATACAATTTGTGTCATTGCCATATGGAATACCTCGCTATTGTTATTTAATTCTACATATTAAAAAAAAGGGGGACTGTCGCATTAAAATTGCTTTACTAGATTTAGACCATTTTTATTGCACCTATCTTCATAATTTACGCTCTCATAGTACTCATAATGGCATTATAGTCTAAATACATGTAAGTCTCATCAAATATGCTACTATCCACAAAATATTTTTTGAGCAAATCTGATTTTTTCATATTTTCCAGCATGCTCTTTATGTCTTTTCCAATATCTATATTACTTCTCTCAGGTTCAACACAAAAATGATCGCCAATTGTCTGGTAAGGCCGTATGAATTTTTTTCTATGTGTTGTCCAATTGTATTTTGTAAACGAATCACAGAGATAGAACTCAAACCAAATATCATGTGCAGTAACTCCGATTTTTATATAGCCAATAATGTGGTTATATTCCCATATATTCATAGGAGTGCATTCCTCTGATATAATACAATCCATATATTTTGAACCTTCTTGACAATATACATTCGTTCTTTTCATTACCATTTCTTTTTCTTTTAGTTCCACTTTACGGTTTAAATCTTCTTTAAGATAACGCATAAATAGGTATTGCAAATATATGTTTCATCAGTTTACCCTCGTTTTACCAATTGTTATTTAAAGGTCTTTTTTTATGCATTCAGTAAAGCTTTAATTCTTTTTGCCAAAAGTTCTTTTCTTGCCTCGTAAAATTCGTCAAAATGTTCAATTTCAAGAGATACTTCCTCAGGTATGAGCGCCTGTCTATAAAATATGGTTTTTTGCTCCTTGTTCATATCATTGTAATAATCGACAAGCCGCATTGCGCTCTTGCTTCCATTACTGCGTCCTTCAAGTAATTGTAAGTTTGGCAAGCGATTTCTTTCATTTCTCCATTTTTTCCAATGCTCCATGGAAACAGAAATTGGTTTCGTGCTTTCAAATCTCTCATACGGATGCAGATGATCCTGTTCATATTTATAATCTTTATTCCGCCAATCAAGACTCAGATAATACAATGCTTCGCCGGCGACTCTACTTCCCTTTTCGGCATTTAAAACGTCTTCAATTTTCCCATCTGTTACTTGAAGTTCCGTCTCTTGATTTAACATTTCAATTGTGATTTCATAATTGTTAGTATTTATAATGCTTTTCATTTTCTGCAATTTTCCAGTTGTTCCTGATTGAAAATAGTTAAATAGGATCGCACGCATTAAATATGCTTTTATCCCGTTTAAATTTTCCCTGTAGTCAGGATTATAATAGATGAAATAAATAATCGGAATCAATACATTCCAACTGTTTGAAAAATGGAGCACATCTATCTTAAATTCATTTAGAATTTCTTCCAAATTTTTTAATGCTCGCTTGAAATCACCCCAGTTGTTCTTGAGGTCTTCCGCAATTTTTTTATTAATATTCGATTTTACAACATCACCATAAAGCATCAGCGCAGTTCGAATAACAAAGTCCGTTCCAAATCCAGCATATGCGTTTACCAGTAACCTACCAAATTCTGTTTTAGCACTTGGCCAATATGCTTCCAAAATCGACATTGTAATTTCGGATTTTTTTAATGCTTTTCCGCCGCTGTTAAATCGAACGAACATCTCAAGCGCGTCTTCTTGATTCATATCTTGAATTTCGGTGTATCGCACTATTTTTTCAACAAAAATTTTATTGTACAATTTATTCAATATGTTTCTTGCGTAGAGCTTGCTGTCTTCAGGCACGTTTCTAATGGCATCTTCGATTGCGCTCTCACGAGTAGTATCATCTTGAAACCTTTCTTCGAGAATTGTTCTAACTTCGAATTGAGTCGGACTATACCTTGCCGCTTTTTCGCTAAATCTAATGTCGAATTTTTTACTGCTGCTGTTCATACCAATCTTCAAATTGATCCTCATCATCCTCGTCTATATCAAGTTTGTTCTCATTCAATTCAATCAAGAGTTTGGTCAAGGTCCCACCATTCGTAGACCTTCTTGCATGTTTCTGGCGAATATGCGCGGTTCCAAACAGCAAAAGATAGAGAGATGTTAATCTCTGCTGTCCATCTAAAATTGCCGTATCAGTCATGGAGACATCCACACTACTAAGTTCGTAGTTAACACTATCTGCTTGTTTTCGACTATCAAAAGTAATTTCTTTCATAAACTGACAGCAATATGTATCCCAAGAGATATTATTATCGTCAATATGCCAAAAAAGAAATGTTGCAATTGGATAATCTAACAAAATAGAATCCCATAATTTTTCTATCTGCTCCATGCTCCATACATACTGTCGTTGAAATGCCGGCATAACATATTTTCCGTTTTCGATATTCTGTAATGCCTCATAAATTGTGATACTGGTGTCGTTTAGTTTGCTCATCTTTTCTCCTTATACATGTTTCCTCTTATTTTTTTACTTTTATCGAAAAATTTCTGCATTATGCAAAGCACTTTCCTTCATTTCGTCAATTTCTTTGTCTGAAATTAATTTATGCACAACTGTATGCTCTAAAATATCATACAGAAAAATATCATGATCACAATAGATAATGATTTTTGTATATCTGCGAGGGTATTCTGTAAGCTGCTCTTTATATATCGTATCTATCGCTTCTCCCAAATCGTTCTCAAAGCAAAACCCACCTGAGTTGTATATGAATAAATAATCATGTTTAATAGATAATCCCTTCCCATAATTGGGCTTATTCAGCTTTTGAGTTTTAGAAACAATTCTTTCACCAATTAACTGATATAAATTGTCCTTAATAGAGCCACTTGTGCCGACCAACCCCGATTCAGAATCAAAATGAAACCTTCCACCATTCTTTTTGATCTTATTTATCAGATTTTCTTTAATATCAGATTCCTTATTATGAAGAAATTCATAATATCTATTTTCTCTTTCAGCATCAGCTTTTGAAATTGCACGTACAACTTCTATGCCCACACTGCTACGCTTATCAATTAAATCCGGCGGATCCTTTTCATTAAGTTCCAAACATAAATCTAAACTTGGAAAGCACTTTAAAATACATAATCGTGCATATTCTTCATCATATGGCGTATCAAAATCTTTCATCATTTCATTCACTTCTCAAACAATTCCTCTACTATCTTTAGAACTTACTATTCCGCAATCCCAATTCCTGTCTTTTGCTGTTCCTGTAAGCTCATATACTCTTCCCTTAGTTGATGCAGCGTTTTTCCGCTTTCTTTTAATTCTGCAAAGGCGTATGTCTGCACGGAGGACCACCCAAAAACATCTTTCAGCCATTGCTGCATAGAGACAGCTCGTCCATCTGAAAGTAGCATTTTTCTATCTTTTTGTTAAATCGCTTCTTCCATTCTGTGCATTTCTTACTTGCTGCCCGACAATTAACATAGATTCCTCGTCCGTTTCGCACAGCATATCAATGTTCAGACGCAGCATTTCTTCAATATCTCTTTCAAGCATATTCAAATCTGCAAAAGTTGTTTCTTCAATCGGCGTCGGCTGATTTTTATTTTCTAAAACATACATTGCTGTCTCCAATTATATCCCATTTCTGTTAATCGATAGATTCCGTATGCTTACAATTCGGAAATCCGCTACATCCTAAAAAGTGCTTTCCTGCATTTTTACCTTGGCGTGCAGTTCGAACGACTAATGTTTTTCCACATAAAGGACACATTCTATCGTCCCCTTTCTCATCTTTTGCAATAAGTGTTTTTTTAAGATACTGTTCTGAAAGTTTTCCGGAATTGACCCATTCTTTAAAAGCCTCTACTGGAAGTTCATAAACTTTTCCATCTCTTAACTTTATGTCCACCTGTTTTGCATTTTCCAAATATTTTGATTCAACTAAATAAATCTTCTGCTTTTCATATAAAGTGCACCAGGAATAATCCCCTTTATTAAAGTGAATAATGCATGAATTAGAACAAAACCGCCACCCTGGATATGTTGTGTAATTTGTCATAGCAAGCCTCCTTGTTCTCTGCTTCAACTCATTTGCGCTAAATCTTAACATAGCACTGCAATGTCACATTTGTGAATAGCTACTTTCTATCACAACTAATTTTATCTACGATTCTCTATCTAAAATGTCATCCTCTACTTCATCACAGACCATCCTAACAGCATAGTTGGTATCATGTTTACATTTAGAAATGATGTATTCTTTTGTACTATCAGAAACTCCTTCTGCTTCATGAATTTTACGTAAAATTAAATTTTTGATATATACATTATCTGAATCAATGAGATTCATCAATTGATGATTTACAATCCCGCAATTTTCTGGGTTGCGAGACAGTGTTAATAAAACACGAGTAGCATTCCATCTTATCTCCATAGTTCCAGAATGAATCCATTGCAGAACATTCTGGAGAACGATAGACTCTACTTTATCCGGCAACATAACTGCACTTGTTGTTTCCAAATAATCTGCAATCAAATGCACTATGGCAATTGTTGCTGCATCGTCTCCTTGAATACATGGCATAAATTCAAGGATGTCGCCGTACACATTTTTCCCCATACAAGCATATAAAAATTGTAACCCTATTTTCAGAGAAATACTGTCAATATTAAAAAAGAGAATCTGGCTATCGGCGAGCTTGATTATCGCTTCTTGTTGTTCAAACAATTTCTTATATACTTCTTGATTGCGAATATAATCTTTCGGATATTTCACTACAATGCAAATAAGGAGTGATACCGCATCCAGTTTTTTGAAAATACTTTCTTTAGAAATGAGAAGAGTATCTGCCGTAGCAGCTATCAGGAAATCCATAGTCCGAATGTCACACACAAACTCATTATCCATCAAAATAGCTCTCAGAGTAGCATGTTCGCGTGCAGCTCGACCAAAATAAACGCCATTCTCGCCTTGATTTTCATTGTTTTCTTGAATATAACCCACATATTTTCGTATAAATTCAAGCATATCCCGTGTTTGATTTTCGGTAGTCTCTAATTTATATGTGCCCTCATAGTATTCAGGTAAATAGTTTGCCACATTTTTATCCATACTCTCTGTTAAAGTTCTGTTTTGCTTTCTAAGAAAACATAAAAAGGTTGGTGAACGCTTGATCTGCTCTCTTTCATTTTCGTTATCAAACACATCATTAATATGCTTGATTAAAGCCTTTGCGTACTCATCGCTTGTTTTTCTAATATCTATGTAAGTTTCGATGAACTTAAACATATCTGTGTACCAACGAACATAATGTTTTTCAATAAATTCACAACATATTTCGCTAAGAGTGTCTTGCGAAATTCGATGTGCCACTCCCGAAAGAGATATGAATATATTTTGCCCTATGGATGCCATTGACTCTTCATTATTTAGCAAGGCTTTAATCTCTGCAAAGATATTTTTTTCATGATATTCAAAATTATTATCATCTAAAAAATATCCCACTGCACCGAACCCCAACAGTTGGCTTCTTAGTCTCTGGTGTTTTGATGGATGATTCATGCAGAAATCCATGATTTCTTTCGCTTCTTCAGCAGTTATGTTGTTTAATATCTCTGGATATGAGTCTTGAATTCCTTTAATATCTTTTTCTTTTCCCTCAAAAATTGCAAGTTTATATAGATTAAGCCGAAGTTTCCAATCATCATATTTACAACTCAAGTAAAAAATAAAGTCTCTTATCTTCTCGTAAATAAGCAAAATATGAGTTAAAGAACCATTGTACATCGATACAATGAGAGAACTCGCAAGCATTCCACCATATTGTTCTAAATTGTTCCCCATAGTTACCGTATATGGAGACTCTGTTTTCTTTTTATATAATCCCTCTATATATTTTTTATTTAGTGATTCATGGATTCGGTCGAGGATAGGATAATAGAGTTCTTCATTGCTCTCTATTAATTCCTTTTGTGCCGTTGTATCACAATACTTGTTTTTAGTCAAACAACAAGTCCAGTGTTGATTTCGCAAATCTACTAAAATATCTTTGATAATCCATGTGGGCTGAGCGGTTTCTTTCGCAAGGTTTAACGCAGTTTCGATACATTCCACACATTTTTCAATGTTCCCTGTGAAATATTCCTGAATTGCCTGCCAACGAACCTGAACTACTTGATAATGTCCATCATCTTGCTGTTTTTTCAATTCATCTAAATACATTGCTGTATTGAAATTTTTTATGGAGTTGCCTTCAAATAAAACTGTCAGGAACTGGAGCCCCCAATCGTCAAGTTCGCTAGTATTTTCTACTTCGCCTGAATGCCTTCCTCTAGAATACCCAAGAACAAACTTTAATATATAGTCCCTGCACTTATCAACATTTTTTAGTGTAGTCTTTGGAATTGTAGGAAGTTGATATTTTTCTGTATCCGTGGCTTCTACGCTTTGAATCTCTTCAGGATCATCAGGCTTCAAATCAATTCTGCCTGCACAATAGTAACGATACACAGCAATGATATCATCAATTAAAGCCTTTGCACCATCTTTGCTTAGCTCACTAAAGCTGTGCACTGTTTTACTCTTTGCAAAGCGTGCGCCCATTAAACCTTGCTCCAGTGGTGTTTTTTTCTTTTGGGTTTCATCACAAAAATAATATAGTGCCTTAATACTATGCTTTTTAACAATGTCTATTTCAGCTTGCACACCTTGACTAATCCCGTCCGCATTGTCAATTAGAAAAATACAAATATCACTATCTTCCAATGCTAATTTGTAATGGCTACCAGCTGGCAGTGTAGATGCGCCTTTTTCTTCAAAAATATATACATCTGCCAATTTTGTGGCTTCTATAGCATTTTTAAGTTCAATTCGTACCTCATCATATTTTTCCACCCCACAGATAGAACTAATAAATACTCTTATTTTTTGGTCAAGATTGATTGTCAATGGAGAGGAGCACTCTTTTGTATTAGTATACTCCCACGAAAACCCAACAACAGGTGTACTTATCCCCGTTAATCTGGCACTCATATTATTTCCTTTCCTTTTAATTAACATTTTCAAGTATCAATGTTCTTAAAAACAAAATATATTATCCTATGCAAAAACTACTCTATAGACTTTATTTGCCATGCGGGTCAATTCTGTTATCGATTACCCTGCTGCAATTCTTCAAACATGGCGTGCGCTAATGCGCTCATGATGGCACGATACTTTCCGGCATCCTCAAACAGTTTCGTGTAGGTTTCGGTGCTTTCAATGTACGCTTCCTGGGCTGCATCATCGAACATTTGCGGGAAAATATTCTTTTCAAAAATCTGACGGCCATCCGTCTTTGCAGATTTCAGCAACTTTTTATTGTTTCTAAGTTTCTCATGTAAGGTTGTGATCACAACTTTGTCGCCCTCTGTGAAATTGCCCATATACTGCTCGTTGATTTTCTGTATAAGCTGTTCCAACGGGCTGAGGGTTTCTTCCATCTTTATCGGCCTTTTCATTTCTGCAGGTTTATATGCAAAGGTTTCCTCTTTTACAAGAGAAATTGAACCTTCAAAAGTTTTCTCAAGATTGTAATACTCAAGTTTTATCCGATCACCGAGAACAAACGGAATTGTCGGATCTGCCGGAACGACTTTTGCTAAGTATGAACAGAAAATGTACTCATTCTGTAAAGGCTTGTCAAACATCCGTGCAATCTGAGTAATATATCCATACCATTTTACAAATGATCTGCAAGTCTTACGGAACTGGTATCTTTGCTCTTGGTTCAATGCATTGTATTTCTGCTGAACCGGCAGCAGTGCATTAGTAATAGCAGCCTGAATCTTATTTGCTTTCCGCTTATCTTCATCGAAATAGATTTTATTTACCTTTTCGATGTCAGCATCCTCATAGATTTTAAAAGCACGCAGCATCTTTTGTGTCTTGTAAATCAAGTCAGTATTGATTTCCTGAGACAATGATGTTTCCTGATAAAACGGCTGGAACGCTTTCAAAATATCTTCTTTTGTATTCACAAAATCAATGATAAACGTGTCCTGTTTATCTGGATGTGTACGGTTCAATCTACTCAGTGTCTGAACCGCTTTTACACCACGCAATTTCTTATCGACAATCATCGTATGAAGTAATGGTTCATCAAATCCGGTCTGATATTTCTCAGCTACAATCAGAATATTCCCTTCATCATGAAATACCTGTTTTGTCTGAGATTCATTCACACCATTCAGCTTGCTTTCTGTCCATTCAATCTCCTTCTGATCATCCGGGTCTTTGATAGAACCAGAGAACGCAGCTAGGATTTCCACATCATGATAACCATTTGATTCCAAATAATTCTTAATCTCATGATAATAGCGAACTGCAGCAAGTCTCGATGATGTTACAACCATCATCTTTCCTTTTCCTTTGATTTTCTGCTTCGTTACATTACGGAATGTTTCAACAATAATCGCTGATTTCTGCTGAATGTTATACGGATGCAGCTCTTCATATTTCTTGATTGTCTTCAATGCTTTCGACTGCGGAACATCAGGATTATCCTTTGTGTTCTTCGCAATCTGATAGCACGTTCTATACGTTGTATAGTTCTGAAGAACATCCAGAATGAATCCTTCTTCGATTGCCTGACGCATCGAATATATATGGAATGGATGATAAGAACCATCATTCCATTCTGTACCGAACATCTCCAAGGTTGCACCCTTTGGTGTTGCTGTAAACGCAAAGAATGAAAGATTCTTATGTCTTCCATGAGCAATCATCTCACGCACCAGACGGTCATTGTCATCCAACAGTTCATCTTCGGCTTTTCCTTCCAGTTCCGCATACTCTTTCAGAGCATCTGATACATCCGCAAGTGCAGCCTTCAATTTCATTGCAGAGGAACCAGTCTGTGAAGAATGTGCTTCATCTACGATAATCGCAAATCGCTTATCTATTGTATCATCTACTTCTTCATAAATGACAGGGAATTTCTGCAATGTTGTTACAATGATTCGCTTTCCGGCGTTCAAAGCATCCCTTAAATCCTTAGAAGATTTCTTTTCATCAATTGCACATACACTGCCAAACATATGGTCAAATCCCGT
>ERZ773139.4590-NODE-4590-length-10796-cov-2.795550_pt1 | contig 10796 bp, 8 predicted proteins | sample MGYA00580854_ERZ773139 | MGnify/ENA primary metagenome ERZ773139 (study PRJEB29015, sample SAMEA2737809) | human gut metagenome | biome: human gut; feature: human-associated habitat; material: faeces | place: China | collected 2012 ...
TGTATGAGGAGCGAACTGGGGCTTATGCTTACCGCGGAGAAGTACGGCTGCTTCAGCCGCAACACGGCCGAGCGGCTTTCCCGCTGCGTCAAGCACATACCACTTGCGGACGATGTCGCCCGACTTAGGCATATAAGTTGACATAAACTTACCTCCAAATAAATTTTTACTGCTCGAATATATTAACACAACCGTTTTACTAAGTCAAGAACTTTTTCTCAATTTTTTAATTTATCATTCGCGAACTCTCCTATTCTCGTTTTTTCTCCGTTTTTCATATATTTATCTCGTTAATAATTTACAAAAATTTTTTCAAAAAACAGCCGCACCCATTTGGATGCGGCATTGAAATTATTCTTTTTCTTTGTTTTTATTCTTTTTGTCCGAGTCCTCTTCCGCTTCATCGTCCTCGTCGGGGAGCGGAAGAATTTCGACCTTGACCTTTTCAATACGTCGGTTTTCGACCTCAAGCACGGTAAATCTTATGTTTTCAAACATGACCTCGCTGTGCTCGCCCTGCTTCGGGAGATAGCCGAGTCGGCTTATGATGTAACCCGCGATTGTGTCGTAATCGCCTTCCGGGAGATCCTTGCCGATTATTTCGTCAAGTTCGTCTATATCTGTCAACCCGTCAATAGTGAAGGTTGTTTCGTTTATCTTTGAGATTTCCTCTTCTTCATCGTCATATTCATCCTGAATGTTTCCGACGATTGCTTCAATGATATCCTCAAGGGTGACAAGGCCTGCCGTTCCGCCGTATTCGTCAACAACAACAGCCATTTGCGTATGCTGACTTGTCATTTCCTTGAAAAGGTCACCACAGCTCTTGGATTCCGGAACATACATCGGAGTACGCATGATTTTTCTCATGGTGTGTTTCGGAAGATCCGTTCCTATATATCTGAGCAAGTCCTTAACATAGATGATGCCGATTATATTATCCGGGTCGTCATCGAAAACGGGAATTCTCGAATATCCGGATTCAATTGCAGTTTTGACAACGTCCATTATCGGATCGTTTACGTCAACCGCCGTCATATCGGTTCTGTGGGTCATAATATCGCCTGCATCAAGATCGTCAAATTCGAAAATGTTATTTATCATTTCTTTTTGAACGTCTTCGATAACACCTTTTTCGCCGCCGACATCGACCATCATTCGAATTTCTTCTTCGGTAAGAGGCTCTTCATCGGCATGAGGATTGTAGCCGAGAAGTCGAACGACCGCATTGGTTGAGACGGACAGCACTTTAACAAACGGAGAAAAGGCCTTGGAGAAGAAAAGCAAAATTCCGACAACCTTGAAGGAGATCTTTTCGGGAGACTGCATAGCTATTTTCTTTGGAGCAAGCTCGCCGAGAACAAGCGAAAAATAAGACATGATGATCGTGATAATGACGATCGAAAGTCCGCTGACTACGCTTGCACCGAGGGCATTATAAAATGCCGTGCCCTCAAGAGCTTTGACTATCATATCTGCAAAGGTCTGCGAAGCACTTGCCGAGGTAAGAAATCCGGCGAGAGTGACTCCGATCTGAATTGTCGAGAGAAACTTGCTCGAATTTTCGGTCAGCTTAACAACCTGCTTTGCTTTCTTGTGGCCGTCTTCAGCCATCTTTTCTATTTTGTTATCGTTGAGGGATATTACCGCTATTTCACTCATTGCAAAAAATGCGTTGACTAAAATAAGTAATAAAAGTAAAATCAGCTTGAGTATAATCCCACCCGGGTCATCCATTGTGGACAAACTCCTTTCATATAAAAAATTTTAGTTATTATATCACATAATACATAATTAGTCAATAAATTTATCCTTGTCAAACCACGCATTTTAATATATAATTGTATGCAACCGGGAGGCGATAAAATGTCTATACCTTTAGCTCAACAGCTTAGACCGCAAACCATTGATGAGGTTGTCGGTCAGCGCCACCTTATCGGCGAAAATATGCCGCTGAGAAATATAATAGAATCGGGCGAACTGCCCAACATGATTTTCTACGGCCCGTCGGGAGTCGGCAAGACGACCGTCGCTTCAATCATTGCAAAGGCGACGGACAGAAAGCTCTGCAAGCTCAACGGAACGACGGCGGGAACGGCGGATATCAAGGCCATTGTCGCTCAGCTCGACACCTTTGAAGCTCCGAACGGCATCTTGCTCTATCTCGACGAGATTCAGTATTTCAACAAAAAGCAGCAGCAAACACTGCTTGAATATATTGAGGTCGGTTCAATTACCCTTATAGCCTCAACAACGGAAAATCCGTATTTTTACGTTTACAACGCCATTCTCAGTCGTTCGACAGTCTTTGAATTCAAGTCGGTTGCGCCGGCGGAGATCGTTCCTGCCGTTGAACGCGGATTCAGATTCCTTGAAGAAAAGCGCGGAATGAAATTTGAAGTAGATCCCGACGCGATAAAGCATATTTCCTCTGCTTGCGGCGGCGATGTGCGAAAGGCGATAAATTCGGTCGAGCTTTGCGCACTTTCAACAAAGCCGAACGATGACGGAATAATCAACATCACGGCGGAAACCGCCCGTTCACTGACTCAGCGCAGTGCAATGAAGTATGACCGTGACGGTGACGAGCACTACGATATTGTTTCCGCTTATCAGAAATCCATGCGAGGCTCCGATCCCGATGCGGCATTGCATTATCTCGGAAGGCTGCTTGATGCAGGCGACCTGCCCTCGGCTTGCCGTAGGCTAATGGTTTGCGCCTGCGAGGATGTCGGACTTGCTTATCCGATGATAATTCCGATTGTAAAAGCTGCCGTCGATGCGGCTCTCATGCTCGGACTGCCCGAGGCAAGAATTCCGCTTGCCGATGCGGTAGTGCTTGTCTGCACCTCTCCGAAATCCAATTCGGCATACCTGGGAATTGATGCCGCTCTGAGTGATATTAAAAAGGGCAAAAGCGGTCCAATTCCCCGCCGGCTTCAGAACAAACACTGTGACGGCGAGGACAACCCGAATAAGGGTCAATTCTATCTCTACCCTCATACATATGAGAATCATTGGATATCTCAACAGTATCTGCCGGATGCAATAAAAAATGCGAAGTATTATGAATTCGGAGACAACAAAATGGAGCAGGCAGCAAAGGCATATTGGGATAAGGTTAAAGGAAAGAAATAACGTATATTTAAGCAAAGGGGATAAATATATGAATAAAAAGATTTCCGATTCTCGAATTTTCTGGCTTGATGTGGCAAGATGCGTTGCGATAATTTCTATAACGTTAAATCATGCAGTCAATCGAGCATACCATGTCTATGAGGGTCAATCAGCGGAATTTTTCAGCATTCCGTTAGGGTCAACTTTATTTAAAACTGTTGTTTACGTTTTCAGTCGCATAGGTGTTCCGCTGTTTCTTATGATTTCCGGCGCATTGCTTTTTAATAAAGAAATCAATAATGCCGAAGATATTAAAAAGTTCTGCAAGCATAATTTGCTGAGTCTGCTTATTACTTCCGAGATTTGGATGTTTATTATGTATTGGGTAATTTATATCATGGAAGGACATTTCCGCACCGAAAGTATATTTATGTCAATTCTCGGATTGCTTGAAACTATGTTTTTTGTCAATCAAACTACTTTCCACAGCATGTGGTATATCCCGATGATTTTATGCATTTATCTTTTTCTGCCGTTCCTCATAATGATAAAAAATAAGGTTCCAAAGAAGATAATTATGATCCCAATGGCGGCAACCCTGATTTATTACTATCTTATCCCCACCTTAAATGATATTCTTCGCGGATTAGGTTCAGCGACCTTTTCTGTTCAGGAAGATGTGATTTTACCGCAATATTTATTGATTGTGGTTGTCGGATATCTGGTCAGCAAGGGCGCATTGAAAACCTTAACAAATATTTATTGATGCTCGGTGCTGTTCTTTCTTTTGCTGTTTCTGTCGGGATACAGATGTTTTTGTTCTCGCAAAAGCCGGATGTAATTCTGAGATATGAATTTGTCGGATTTTCCGTTTGTGCAGTTTTTCTGTTTGAAATATTCAGAAGATACTCGGATCGTATCGCCGGAATCAGACCGGCTGTTGAGGGCCTCTCAAAAATATCGTTCGGCATTTATTTTGTACATATAATAATTATGGAAATTCTCCGAGCAACGACGTATTCTTTTCTTGCAACCAAAATATCGCAGCCGATGATTTTGATTTACCTTGAGGTTGTTTCATTCATCGGAAGCATAATTTTTATAAAACTGGTTTCATTGATACCGAAAGCGAAAAAGTATTTGTTTATGATAAGATAAAAAAACACGGGGCTATGCAAATGCAACAGCTCCGTGTTTGGCTATATGTTTGATTATTTGATTCCCGCTGCCTTGCGAATCGGCTTGATGCTGATGAGAACAACAACCATTACAAGAGAAAGAACGGTTTCGGGAATGCTGAACGTTGCGTTGTAAATAACCGAATAAACTGCGCTGAGAACGTTTCCGCTGTAAGACGAAAGAATCTTTGAACCGTAGGACATTCCGCCGCCCTCTGTAAAGAACCATTCAGCCCAGCCGCCAAAGAGAATGTAGCCTGAGAAGAAGTGTGAAATATACTTGAGTACGCAGGCGAAAAGTGCGCCGAGTGCAAACGATGCCTGCGGATTCTTGATTGACTTCTTGAATACGCCGCTGAGACCGAGTACACCGAATGCTACAAGATAGTCAAGAAGTGCACAGAGAACTACCTGATACCATTTGAAGCCTGCACCTGCAGTTGCACCGGAGATTCCGAAGATCATCTGAAGAATTCCGTGAACAAGACCTGCACTGAGACCCCATTTTGCACCGTAGGCATAGCCTACGAAAAGAATCGGCACAAAGCTGAAGAGTGTTACCGATCCGCCATACGGAAGCTCGGAAAACTTGATGAACGAAAGCACTATTGAAAGTGCAACCATGATTGCGCTGACCGTCAATTTTAAGGTCATTTCGTTTGATTTGTCCGTTGTTTTGCTTTTCATAATAAAACTCCTTTCACAGCATTACCTGATCAAAGAAAATCGCCCGGCGGATAACCTGCCGGGCGTAGATTTTACTTCGATAGCTTCCTACGTCGGTATTATCCGAATCAGGTTAAGGGTATGATCTCAGCCGATTTCTCAGCACCCCTGCTGTTGTGAATATATTACATCAATTATATTGGTTTGTCAAGGCTTGCAAGCAAGAAAATCAATCCATTTTCGGCAGACCTGCAAAGCCCTTTTCAAGTTCGGCATCGGTCGGGATGTAATCGGACATTGTGCCGTTGTTGAATGCTTCGTATGCGTACATATCGAAATAGCCTGTTCCTGTCAAGCCGAAGAGAATCGTCTTTTCCTCTCCGGTTTCCTTGCACTTGAGAGCCTCATCAATGGCAACTCTGATTGCGTGGCTGCTTTCGGGAGCCGGAAGAATACCCTCAACTCTTGCGAACTGCTCCGCCGCTTCAAATACCTTGGTTTGTTCAACGCTTGTCGCTTCCATAAGACCGTCATGGTAAAGCTGGCTGAGAATCGAGCTCATGCCGTGGTAACGCAGACCGCCTGCGTGGTTTGCCGACGGAATAAAGCCGCTGCCGAGTGTGTACATCTTTGCAAGAGGGCAAACCATGCCGGTGTCGCAGAAATCGTAAGCAAATTTACCTCTTGTGAGGCTCGGACAGCTTGCCGGCTCAACTGCGATGAACCGATAATCGGCCTCCCCTCTGAGCTTTTCGCCCATGAACGGAGAAATGAGTCCTCCGAGGTTTGAACCGCCGCCTGCACAGCCGATTATGATATCCGGCTTGATGCCGTATTTGTCCATTGCAATCTTTGACTCAAGGCCGATGACAGACTGATGAAGAAGAACCTGATTGAGAACGCTGCCGAGAACATAGCGATAGCCCTCATGAGTTGTTGCAACCTCAACAGCCTCACTGATAGCACAGCCGAGGCTTCCCGTTGTGCCCGGGTGCTCTGCAAGAATCTTCTTGCCGACTTCCGTTTCCGTGCTCGGGCTGGGAGTGACCGATGCTCCGTAGGTTCTCATAACCTCACGGCGAAACGGCTTCTGCTCATAGGAGCATTTAACCATGTATACCTTACAGTCAAGTCCGAGATATGCACAAGCCATGCTGAGAGCCGTGCCCCACTGACCTGCACCTGTCTCTGTCGTAACGCCTTTAAGACCCTGCTTCTTTGCGTAATATGCCTGAGCGATCGCACTGTTGAGCTTATGGCTTCCGCTGGTGTTGTTGCCCTCGAATTTGTAGTAAATCTTTGCCGGAGTGCCAAGCTTTTTCTCAAGGCAATAGGCTCTTACCAGAGGAGACGGACGGTACATTTTGTAAAAATCGAGAATCTCATCGGGAATGTCGAAATAAGCCGTGTCATTGTCAAGCTCCTGCTTAATGAGCTCGTCGCAGAATACGGGACGAAGATCGTCAAAGCCCATCGGCTGATGAGTGCCGGGATTGAGAAGCGGTGCCGGCTTGTTCTTCATGTCTGCACGAACGTTATACCACTGCTTCGGCATTTCCTTTTCATCGAGGTAGATTTTGTACGGAATTTTTTCTGTGTTGCTCATAACTGACTCTCCTTTTCAAAAAATATTTTTGTCTGAGCCGTGTCGGGGCATAAAAACAAAAAACTCCTGTCCCGACAACATTGCCGGGACAAGAGATATACTCCTGCGGTGCCACCCTGCTTGACACATTCAAGTGTCCACTTAGCTCGTACCCCATTATACGACGGTTATTGTTAACGAAGTGCTCTCTCCGGCTCGCATACTTTTTATTTCTGCTCGCCCTCGGAAGTCCATTCAACTCTGATTTCCACACTGTATCGCACCAACCTACAGCTCTCTGAAGTGTCCGTCGGAATCTACTCACTCTTCCTCATCGGTTTACTGCATTGTAGTACAAAAGAATTGATTTGTCAATGGTTTTGGCATAATTTTTATAAAATTTTGTTGACAGAAAAGATCATATAATCAAAAGGTTGTCTGTAAAGCTTATCACCTTTACAGACAACCTTTTTCGACCTTTTGCTCATAATGTAATGCAAAAAACTTGAAAATAATTCTGCAAATAATAAAAATTTTTAAAAAAGGTATGGAAAAAGATTAAAACATCTGCTATAATACAAAAGTTAATAGGTATTTGTGGAAGTATGTACGCTCCAAATACCACACAGGAGGAAGTTTTTAATGTTAAAATCAGCTAACAAAACAGAAACAAACATCTACACTCTTGAAGTCAGCGTAAGCGGCGAGGACTTCAACAAGGCAATTCTTCAGGCTTACAACAAGCAGAAGAACAAGATTCAGCTTCCCGGTTTCCGTAAGGGTAAAGCTCCGCTTAAAATGATTGAAAAGTTCTACGGCGAGGGCGTATTCTATGAAGATGCGCTTGATATCGTATATCCCGGCGTTGTCGGCGATGCCATCAAAGAGGCCGGAATTGAGCCTGTTGCAGCTCCTCACGATCTTGACGTTACAAAGATCGGCAAGGACGGCGTTGAAATGACGATGAAGGTTACCGTTAAGCCGGAAATCTCGATTGACAATTATAAGGGAATCGAGGCAGACAAGGGCGACGCTTCCGTTTGCGCAGACGACGTTAAGAAAGAGCTTGCTTCCATGCAGGAGAGAAACGCTCGTGTTGTTACTGTTGACGACAGAAAGGCTAAGAAGAACGATATTGCAGTTATTGACTTTGAGGGCCTTGTTGACGGCGTAGCATTCGACGGCGGCAAGGGCGAGAACTATGAGCTTACCCTCGGTTCGGGTCAGTTTATCCCGGGCTTCGAGGAGCAGATCATCGGCCACAAGACCGGCGACGAGTTCGACGTAAACGTTACTTTCCCGACCGAGTATACTCCCGAGCTTGCCGGCAAGGAAGCCGTATTCAAGGTAGTTCTTCACGAAATCAAGATGAAGGAGCTTCCGACTCTCGATGACGATTTCGCAAAGGACGTTGACGATGAGGTTGATACACTCGCCGAGCTTAAGAAGAAGATCAAGGCAGAGCTTTCCGATAAGAAGAAGGAAGATGTTGAGAAGGACTTCGAGAGCGCAGTTCTTGAAAAGGTTGTTGATCTCGTTGAAGGCGAGATTCCCGAGGTTATGTATGACAATAAGCTTGAGGACGACGTTAAGGACTACGAGAACAGACTTGCACAGCAGGGCATTCCTCTTGATACTTATCTCCAGTACATGGGTATGGACAGAGACAAGTTCAAGGAGAGCATGAGGGACAACGCTGTTAAGCAGGTCAAGCTTCAGCTTGCAGTTGAAAAAATTGCCGAGCTTGAAAAGATTGAGGCAACCGATGAGGAGGCCGAGGCTCAGCTCAAGGAAATGGCTGATATGTATCAGCTCGACGTTGAGCAGGTCAAGAAGTGGGTTAATATTGAGGACGTTAAGAAGGACGTTGTCGGCAAAAAGACAGTTGATTTCCTTGTTGCAAACGCTAAAGCTATCGTAGCGGAAAAGCCGAAGAAGACAACAAAGAAGGCTGCAGCAAAGAAAGAGGAAGAAAAGCCGGCAGACGCTGAATAATTTCACTTTCAAATGATTATAATTAATGCGGATGGATGGCTCTTTGCCATTCATTTGCACTATTATGACGCTGAAAAAAACAACGAAACAACTCGAATGGAGGAATAAATATGGCACTGGTACCTTATGTCATCGAACAGACCAACAGAGGCGAGCGCTCTTACGATATTTTTTCTCGTCTTCTCAGCGACAGAATCATTGTTCTGTCCGATGAAGTGAACGACGCAACCGCAAGCCTTGTTGTTGCTCAGATGCTTTTCCTTGAAGGACAGGATCCCGATAAGGATATCAGCCTTTACATCAACAGCCCCGGCGGCTCTGTTACCGCAGGCTTTGCACTTTATGACACGATGCAGTATATCAAGTGCGACGTTTCGACGATTTGCATGGGTATGGCTGCTTCGATGGGCGCATTTTTGCTCTCCTCGGGCGCAAAGGGCAAGAGAATTGCGCTTCCGAACAGCACTATCATGATCCATCAGCCGCTCGGCGGAGCACAGGGTCAGGCAACGGAGATTAAGATAGTTGCCGATCAAATACTTAAGACAAGAGAAAAGCTCAATCAGATTCTTGCCGAGAACACAGGTAAGCCGATTGAGCAGATTGCTATTGACACCGAGCGTGACAATTACCTTACAGCTCAGGAGGCCATGGATTACGGTCTTGTTGATAAGGTTCTTTACAAAAGATAAATCAGGGGTGTAACGATGCCAAGAGATGATGAAAGACGTGAAAAAAGTGTGCGCTGTTCCTTTTGCGGAAAGACCGACGGACAGGTTGAAAAAATAATCGCCGGCCCGGGAGTTTATATCTGCAACGAGTGCATTGACCTTTGCAGTGCAATTATGGCAGAGGAGCAGGCGGCAGGCAGAGCAAGAAAGAGAAAAGCAAAGGACTTCAAGCTGCCGACTCCGATGGAGATCAAAAAAGGTCTTGACGAGTACGTTATCGGTCAGGATGAAGCCAAGGTCACTCTCAGCGTTGCCGTTTATAACCACTATAAGCGTGTTTTCAAGCAGGAGGATTCCGACGTTGAGATTCAGAAGAGTAACATTCTTCTTCTCGGACCTACGGGAGTCGGCAAAACCATGCTTGCTCAGACGCTCGCCAAGATAATCGACGTTCCGTTTGCGATTGCGGACGCAACAACGCTCACTGAGGCAGGCTATGTCGGCGAAGATGTTGAAAACATTCTTCTCAGGCTAATTCAGGCTGCCGATTTCGATATTGAAAAGGCGGAGCGCGGAATAATCTATGTTGATGAAATAGACAAGATTGCAAGAAAGTCCGAGAATCCGTCAATTACCCGTGATGTCAGCGGCGAGGGTGTTCAGCAGGCATTGCTGAAAATCGTTGAAGGAACAGTTGCGAATGTACCTCCGCAAGGAGGCAGAAAGCATCCTCAGCAGGAGTGCATACAGGTTGACACCTCGAATATTCTTTTCATCTGCGGCGGCGCATTTGACGGAATAGAAAAGATTGTCGAAAAACGTATCGGCGGTTCGGCTCTCGGTTTTGAAGCCGACATCAAAGATAAGGAAGCCTTTACGGTTGAAAATGCGATGGCAAAGGTCGTTCAGCAAGATATTACAAAGTTTGGCATAATTCCCGAGCTCGTCGGCAGACTCCCCGTTATCGCAACGCTCAAGGAGCTTGATGAAAACGCTCTTGTAAGGATTCTGACCGAACCGAAAAACGCCATTGTCAAACAATATAAATCGTTGCTCTCTATGGACGGAGTTGAGCTTGACTTTACTCCCGAGGCGCTTATGGCAATAGCAAGGAAAACCCTTGAAAAGAAAACCGGCGCAAGAGGATTGCGCTCCATTATGGAGAATCTTCTCATGCCGATTATGTATGCTGTTCCGAGCGATAAATCGATCGTCAGCGTTCAGGTGAACGAGGAATGCGTGGAAAACAACGCAGCACCTTTGGTAGAACACAAAAAGCGAGCTAAGCTCGATGCATAAAAAATTACTGTCGCAGTGAATTATCATTGCGACAGTTTTTATATTATCAGGAGCAAGCAACTTTTATAAACGAAAGCGCCCGAATAAAGATATCCGTTATATTCTTTATAAATTCCGGTGTTAAAAATGAAACGTCCCCATAGACGGTTGCCTGCTTCAAGGCGTTATCAACGGCGGCTTTGATTGCGTTACTGCTTTTGGTTGCCCCTGTAACGCCGTCCACGGCGGTGTTGTTTGATTCAATTATTCTGTCAATTACTGCGACTGCCCGCTTCCAGTAATTCG
>ERZ773139.4594-NODE-4594-length-10791-cov-5.197094_pt1 | contig 10791 bp, 6 predicted proteins | sample MGYA00580854_ERZ773139 | MGnify/ENA primary metagenome ERZ773139 (study PRJEB29015, sample SAMEA2737809) | human gut metagenome | biome: human gut; feature: human-associated habitat; material: faeces | place: China | collected 2012 ...
AGAGTAGATTCTTGAATGACAGAGTAAAATGATAGTTAATGTTAGTTTTGACACATCTTCATGTTTTTGCAAAGATCCCTGTTTCCGACGGAACGTGAAATGGCAATTATTCCGTAACTGTTGGCAATTCTTCCCGTTGCACCCTTTTCCGGTACTCCGACACACACTCCCCCGTCATTTTCTTGAAGAAACGGCTGAATGTCGCCAAATCCTCAAAGCCCAGAATATCCCCGATTTCCTTCGCGCTTTTTCGTGTGTAGAGCAGCAGGCGTTTGGCTTCCGCCTCTATCCGTTCGTGAATGATGCGAAGCGGAGAAGGCAGTCCGCAGGCGGAAAACAAGTTGGATAGCGTTTTAGGCGAACGGCAAAGAATACCGGCATAGTCCTGCACCTGCTTCTTCTCGCGGAAGTTTCCGTCTACCAGCACATAGAACTGCCGAATGATGTCGAAAGCCTTTTCATGCTCCCTCCCCACACTGAACTTTGTACGGGCTATACGTGTGCAGGTGATGATGAAGCGCTTCAGCATAATACGCAGCATCTCCTCCTGAAAACTGTCGCTAATGGCCGATTCCCGACAGAAGCCGCGGACTATATCGTGCAGCCCGGACGACTGTTCTTCCGATAGTTCCAGACGCATCACCTGGGATGAACCATAGAACAGGACGCCGTTGCAGGACACTTCGTCATCATGTCCGAAGATGCAATAGAAGTTACTGTTGAAAGCCAAAGTCAGGTACTCGCCTTCCACCTCTTTCACCTCCAAATGGTGCAACGGGGTAAGCGTAATGATTTCGTCCTTTGCCAATCTCATGGGTATGTGATCCACCTCAACAGCAAGCGAACCGTTCTGCACCCACAGGAACTTATACAAAGTCTTGTCCCGTTGCAGCCGCTTGTTTTCATGGAAACGGGAGGTCATCGCGATATTGCCGTTCAAGCGCGTATTTAGCTGATAGTCCATAAGTTTCTATTCGTTGATAAAGGAAACAAAGATAGGCAATATCCCGGATTTAATACTATTTCGCATAAAATACGAATGATTTTTGCAGAAATGGCTTACCTTTGCGCACTGTGTAACTAAATTAAAGATAAAGACATGAAGAAACTTGCTTTTTATATGTTGATGCTGGTTATGGGTATCGGTTATGCCCACGCACAAGGCCAGGCAGATATTAAATTCGACAAAACCACCCATAACTTCGGTACATTCTCCGAAAGCAGTCCGGTGGTGAGCTGCACTTTCACTTTCACCAACGTAGGAGATGCTCCGCTGGTAATTCATCAGGCAGTGGCATCTTGCGGATGTACAGTGCCCGAATATACGCAGGAGCCTGTAATGCCCGGAAAGAAAGGAACAATCAAGATTACTTACAACGGTACGGGCAAATACCCCGGACACTTCAAGAAGTCCATTACGTTGCGCAGCAATGCCAAGACCGAAATGCTCCGGCTCTTTGTGGAAGGCGACATGACTGCCAAAGACGCCAAATAATCGTTTTTATGATACAGAATAAAGGAGAATTTTTCAATTCTCCTTTTTTTTTGCTTTCTTTGAAGCCTATAACCGATACATATCGCAATCATAACAATAAACAATAAAACAGCTATTATGAAACAAGAAGAAGAGAAACTGACCGGCTTGCCGGAAAATGCGTTCCGCGCACTGAAGCCGGGAGAAGTCTACAACCCCTTGATGAGTCCCGACAAGAAATATCCCGAAGTAAACCTTTGGTCGGTGCTGTGGGGTATCGCTATGGCAATCCTCTTTTCGGCGGCGGCAGCCTATCTGGGATTGAAAGTGGGACAAGTGTTCGAAGCAGCCATTCCCATTGCCATTATCGCCGTCGGCGTATCAGGCGCAGCCAAACGCAAGAACGCGCTGGGCGAAAATGTCATTATACAATCCATCGGAGCCAGCTCCGGCGTCATCGTGGCAGGTGCAATCTTCACCCTGCCCGCACTGTACATCCTGCAGGAAAGCTATCCGGAAGAAATCACCGTAACATTCACGCAAGTATTCATCAGTTCATTGCTGGGTGGCGTGCTGGGTATTCTTTTCCTCATTCCGTTCCGCAAATATTTCGTCAGCGACATGCATGGCCAATATCCTTTCCCCGAAGCCACCGCAACGACGCAGGTGCTTGTATCGGGCGAGAAAGGCGGTAGCCAGGCAAAGCCGTTGCTGTTGGCAGGTATCATCGGAGGTCTGTACGACTTCATCGTAGCCACTTTCGGGTGGTGGAACGAGAACTTCACAACCCGCGTATGCGGCTTCGGCGAAATGCTGGCCGAGAAAGCCAAGCTCGTGTTCAAGGTAAATACCGGAGCTGCCGTTTTGGGTCTGGGCTACATCGTCGGACTGAAATACGCTTCCATCATCTGTGCCGGTTCGCTTGCCGTATGGTGGATTATCATTCCCGGCATGTCCCTCATCTGGGGAGACAGCGTGCTGAACCAATGGAATCCTGAGATTACCGCCACCGTAGGCGCAATGGCTCCGGAAGAGATCTTCAAATACTACGCCAAGAGCATCGGTATCGGCGGCATTGCAATGGCGGGTATCATCGGCATCATCAAGTCATGGGGCATCATCAAGAGTGCCGTAGGACTGGCTGCCAAGGAAATGGGAGGTAAGTCCAACGTGGAAGCCAGTGTGAAACGCACACAGCGGGACATCTCTATGAAGATTATCGCCATCGGTTCCATCATCACGCTGCTGCTGGTTGTTCTCTTCTTCTACTTCGATGTGATGCAGGGCAACTTGACACATACCATTGTAGCTATCCTGCTTGTTGCAGGTATCGCTTTCCTGTTCACCACCGTGGCAGCCAATGCCATTGCGATTGTGGGCACAAACCCCGTATCCGGAATGACGCTGATGACATTAATCCTGGCATCCGTAGTCATGGTAGCCGTAGGGCTGAAAGGTCCCGGAGGAATGGTTGCGGCACTGGTGATGGGCGGTGTTGTATGTACGGCACTGTCCATGGCGGGAGGCTTCATCACAGACTTGAAAATCGGTTACTGGCTGGGTAGCACGCCTGCCAAGCAGGAGACCTGGAAGTTCCTCGGAACCATCGTTTCTGCCGCTACCGTAGGTGGTGTAATGATTATCCTAAACAAGACATACGGTTTCACCAGCGGACAGCTGGCCGCTCCGCAAGCCAATGCCATGGCGGCCGTTATCGAACCGTTGATGAACGGTGTGGGTGCGCCCTGGCTGCTCTACGGCATCGGTGCAGTGCTGGCCGTCATCCTCAACTTCTGCAAGATTCCCGCACTGGCATTTGCATTGGGTATGTTCATCCCATTGGAACTGAATGTTCCGTTGGTAGTGGGCGGTGCCATCAACTGGTACGTGACCAGCCGCAGCAAGGATGCCGCTCTCAATGCCGAACGCGGGGAGAAAGGTACCCTGCTTGCCTCCGGTTTCATTGCCGGCGGTGCATTGATGGGCGTGGCAAGTGCTGCCATGCGTTTCGGAGGAATCAACCTCGTAAACGATGCATGGTTGCAGAACACCTGGTCCGAAGTGCTGGCGCTGGGTGCTTATGCCATTCTGATATTCTACCTCATCAAAGCTTCCATGAAAACCAAATAACTTTTAAATACCAAGAACATGAAAAAGATTCTACTTTTATCTTTTCTATTTGCAGCGACCATGTTATCTGCACAAAAGCCCGTTGAGCTGCCCCTATGGCCCAACGGTGCCCCCAATAACAACGAACTGACCAATTCCGGACAGAACCATAACAACGAATGGGTGTCCGATGTCACCACCCCTACCCTTACGGTGTACCCTGCCTCCCACCCCAACGGCATGGCCATCATCATGTGTCCGGGAGGCGGCTACGGGGGGCTGGCCATGAAGCACGAGGGACACGACATGGCTCCCTGGTTCAACACACAAGGCATCACCTATGCAGTACTGAAATACCGTATGCCCAACGGGCACCATGAAGTGCCCCTTTCCGATGCCGAACAAGCCATCCGCATGGTACGCGAACATGCCGCCGAATGGGGTGTCAATCCTCAGCGTGTAGGCATCATGGGCGCTTCTGCCGGCGGCCATCTGGCAGCTTCGCTTGCCACACTATACAGCAGTGACAAGACCCGTCCCGACTTCCAGATCTTGTTCTATCCGGTGATTTCCATGCAGAAAGGCGTTACCCATGGAGGTTCCCGTAAGAACCTTATCGGAGAAAATCCATCTCAGGAACTGGAACAAAAATACTCCCTCGAAAGGCAAGTGTCCCCACGCACTCCGCAAGCTTTCATCATGCTTTCTTCGGACGATGACGCAGTGCCGCCCATCAACGGCATCGGTTACTTCCTTGCCCTGCGCGACCATAAAGTACCTGCCAGCCTGCATGCCTACCCCACCGGCGGACATGGCTGGGGATTCCGGGACAACTTCACCTACAAGCGTCAATGGACGGAAGAACTGGAGAAGTGGTTGCGTGAAGGGCTCGTATTCCCGGTCTCTGAACCTACCACAAAGAAATAAAAGCAATTATGAATAAAAAGTATTTTTTACTCACTTGCCTCGCAGCGTTTCCCTTTGCCCTGACTGCTCAGGAGAACAATCGCTACGAAGAGATTACCAACCCCAAGCTGACAAGCATCAACCGGGAGCCTGCCCGCAGCACGTTCACCTCCTACGTCACGGAGGCTGATGCCGTCATCAATGACCGCAAGAACGGAACATTCCGCTTGTCCCTTAACGGGAAATGGAAATTCCATTATGTGGAAACCTTCGCCGACCGCCCCACGGACTTCATGATGGACCGTGTGGACGCCAGCCGCTGGCCGGACATCAATGTACCCGGAAACTGGGAGTTGCAGGGATTCGGTACGCCCATCTATGTGAACCAGCCTTATGAATTCTGTTCTTCGGGCTATCCTCCTTATTGGGACAAGCCCAATCCTCCATACGTTCCCCAAGAATGGAATCCCACCGGCACCTACCGCCGCGAGTTCACTCTTCCGGGAGACTGGGACGATAAGGAAATTTTCCTGAGTGCCGACGGCGTACGCGGGGCAGCCTTCTACTACCTCAACGGCAAGTTTGTAGGCATGAGTAAAGATGCAAAGACTCCGGCGCGTTTCAACGTCAGCGCCATTGCCAAGAAAGGGAAGAATGTCATTGCCATTCAGATACACCGCTTTTCCGATGCCAACTATCTGGAATGCCAGGACTTCTGGCGCATCAGTGGTATCGAACGGGACATTTACTTATATGCCCAGCCTCAAATCCATCTCACGGACTTCAAGGTGGAGTCTCCTTTGGATGAGAACTACCGGAACGGTATCCTCAAGGTAAAGGTGCAGTTTACCAATGAAAGCGGACAAAATTCCCCATTTGTCGTTGGTTACCGCCTGCTGGACAAGAACGACCAGCAGATAGCCCAGTCCTCTACTCAGGTCAGCGGTGACCAAACGGAAGTGGAATTCACCAAGAAGACCATCCAGGAACCCCTGCAATGGACAGCCGAAACGCCCAACCTCTATACCCTCGTCGTCAGCTTGAAGCGCCCGAACGGAGATGTGATTGAAGCGACAAGCTGCAAAGTAGGTTTCCGTACAGTGGAAATCAAGGACAAGCAACTGTTGGTAAACGGACAACCTATCCTCGTGAAAGGCGTGAACTATCACGAACACAACGAGAATACCGGTCACTATGTCTCCGAAGAACTGATGAAGAAAGATTTCGAGCTTTGGAAGAGATACAATGTCAATACCGTCCGCACCTGTCACTATCCCCAGCAGGAACGTTTCTACGAACTCTGTGACGAATATGGTATCTACGTCATCGACGAAGCCAATATAGAAAGCCACGGCATGGGTTACGACCTGCGTGTAGGCGGCACGCTGGGAAACAATCCGCTCTTCATGAATGCCCACCTCGACCGTACCATGAATATGTACGAACGGGACAAGAACCATCCGTCAGTCATCATCTGGTCGCTGGGCAACGAAGCCGGAAACGGATTGAATTTCTACGTCACCTACAACACCTTGAAGACGCTCGACAGCCGTCCCATCCAGTATGAACGCGCACTGTTGGAATGGAATACGGACATCTACTGCCCGATGTACGCTTCCCCTTCCTATCTGGAGAAGTATGCCCGGAACAAGGAGATGACGCGTCCCCTCATTCTTTGCGAGTATGCCCATGCCATGGGCAACAGCCTCGGCAACTTCCAGGAGTATTGGGACATCATCGAAAAATATCCCATCCTCCAGGGTGGCTGTGTCTGGGATTGGGTAGACCAGGGCTTTGCCGCCAAGACTGACGATGGCCGTAAATACTGGACTTATGGCGGCGACTATGGCGAGAACGGCACTCCCTCTGACGGTAATTTCTGCATCAACGGCGTGGTATATCCCGACCGCAGTGTCAAACCGCAGACGGAAGAGATGGGGAAGGTCTACCAGAACATCAAGTTCCTCGACTTCGACAAGCAGACTTCCACCGTGAAAATCCGCAATGATTTCTCCTTCACCAATCTCGACAAGTACGACTTCTACTACATCATCCGCGACCATGGAAAGGAAGTCTACCGTGGCAAGATTGAAAATATCCATGCTGCACCGGGCAAGACGGTAACCACCGGCTTCCTGAACGGCATACCCAAAGAGAAACAGACAACGGGAGATGTGCGTATCGAGTTCTATGCAGCCATCAAGACGGCAGAGCCTTTCCTCCCGGCCGGCACGGTCATCGCACGCGAACAGACCTACGTCCATACTTTCTACAAGAAAGAGGCTACGGCACAGCAGCCCGCCACTTCTAAGGAAGAGGGAAATTTGGTGGCGTTCTCCGGTCCCGACTTCAAAGCCACCTTCGACAAGCAAAGCGGTCTGCTCACCTCCTATTTATACAAGAAGCACGAGTACATACTGAACGGTCAAGGTCCCCGTCCCTTCTTCTGGCGTGCACCGACGGACAACGACTATGGAGCCAACCTCCCCGTCCGCCTCAAAGCCTGGAAAGAGGCAAGCTATCAGGAACCGAAAGCCGAAAGCTTCCAAGTGACTCCGGGCAGCAATGCCACGACAGTAAAGGTGACCTACCGTTTTCCGCAGACAGAGGCCCGTTGGAACATCACCTATAAGATATATGCCAGCGGAGTCATCAAGGTAGACAACCGGTTCGTGGCCGAAGGAGACCAAGCTCCGATGATACCGCGTGTGGGCCTGCGGATGCAGTTGCCGGAAAGCTTTACAGACTTGACCTACTACGGTCGCGGTCCGAAAGAGAATTACCGAGACCGCCGTACCTCCCAGTTCATCGGAGAGTACGCCATCCCGGTCAAGGATATGTACGAGCCGTATGTCCGCCCACAGGAGAACAACCATCGCACGGACATCTATTGGTGCGCCCTTACCGATAAGACGCAACGTGGTTTGCTGCTCATCGCCGACCGCACCTTTGAGCTGAACGCCTCCAACTATCCCCTGGAAAGTATGGACAGCGGCGATACGATTGACAACGGCGCTCCGCGTACCGAAAAGACCCATCACCGCCACCTCACCGACCCTCTGCCGGAAAAGATGGTCGATTTGTTCATTGATTACCGCATGATGGGTGTCGGTGGAGACGACAGTTGGGGCGCAACCGCCCATGAACCCTATCTGATTCGTCCGGGCAAAGAGAACGCCATTGAATACGGTTTCTCCCTTGTTCCGTTCGATAAAAAGGAGGATTATAAATATTTAATCCGGCAATATTGAATTTAATCCCTCCGGATTAAGCTTTTATAAAAAGGATGTAGTAAATTTGCTGCATCCTTTTTACGTTCAAGAACAATAATAATCAAAAGAAAGAAAAATGAAAACAATGACTAAATTTATGTTCAGCGCCCTCTGCGCCGCAGCCATGGTAACTTCCGTTTCTGCCCAGGGAGGGAAAGATATGTTGAGCAATGGAATAAAGTATCTGGATGTGCCATACGTAGCCCATACGCTGGAGGCAGATGGTCCCGAGGAACTCGTCATCAACTGCGATGAGGTAGACTGCACCACGCTGGTGGAATATGTGCTGGCAGAGACACTCACCCCCAAATTGGCCGACGGAGACATCTCGGAAAGCGCTTTCGCCGATAACCTGCAAAAAATCCGTTACCGTGACGGTAAAATCGACGGGTACACTTCCCGCCTGCATTATATTGCCGACTGGATAAACAATGGCGTACGCAACGGCTTCCTTCAAGATGTAACGGGCGCCATGAGTCCCGACACCGAACGGTTGTCTATCTCCTACATGTCTTCCCATCCCCAACTTTACAAGCAGCTGGCCAATTCGCCGGAGAACGTAGCCAAAATGAAGAAGATTGAGCAATCCTTGTCCGGCAAGGAAGTTCACTATCTTCCCAAAGCCAAACTTCCCGCCGATGGTCTCCCGTGGATTAAAGACGGCGATATCATAGCCATCACCACCAACACTCCGGGGCTGGACGTAGCCCACATGGGAATCGCTTTCTATGCGGATAACAAACTCCTGCTGGTACACGCTTCCTCTACCGACAAGAAAGTGGTCGTCTCCAAAGTCCCCTTGTCCCAAATGCTGAAAGACAATAATAAGTGGACGGGAATACGGGTGCTGAGGATGAAGAAATAAAATGAAATACTATAATATGGAAAAGGCGATGAAGAATCAAATCTTCATCGCCTTTTCCGTATATAGGATTGTTCGTTCCTATTCCTCCACGACAATATATTCATCAATATTCCGTGTTTCTTTACTGAAGTTCACACCTACTTTCACTAATTTCCTGCCATCCAAGGTATAAGGAATCAGATACCCCTTCTCATCTATTTGTTTCAGAGCTGCGTCGGCCGTACCGTCCAGTTTGAACTCAAAAACATAAATAGCGGTAGGGGTATGAACTACTGCGTCCGCACGGCCGCGGCTGCTGCGAACCTCGGACCGGATGAACTGTCCCAGCAAAGTAAACACTACATGAAAAATAACCTGATAATGACGTTCCGTATCATCACTCAACTCGTACGGAATACCGGAGAAGAATATCTTAAGACGCTCCATAAACGCCTCCACATCCCCACTCTTCAATTCACGCATGAATTTAGCGATGTGGAAACCAGTCTCATCATTGGATACATTGGTATAATAGGGTACCAGAAAATTCAGAAAGCCGTAACGAACCTCATCATTTGGAAAGCCTAAAGTGTATAGCTTCACATCATCATCATACCCTTTTATGGTCAAATAACCACTTTGATAAATCATCGGAAGAGGATTATTTGTTTCCGCACGATATTCAGAGAAAGCGGAAGCCAGCACTTCCACTCCATCTATCAATAGACGTATATCGTAATCACTCTGCTTCAGCAAGTCAACCAAGTAAGTAGGTGTACCGGTCTGAAACCAATAGTATCCCATCTCTTCTGCATCAAAAGCATTCAATACACTGAACGGATTGAACATTCCTACACCTTCCGGATGAAAATGATAACCATCATATTGACGTTCCATCAAATCAATCACTTCTTGTAAGGATATCCCTCTTCGTTTAGCCAGTCTCTCAAGTTCCGGCAGAAAGGTTTTCACCAACTCCTCTTTGGTAATACCACACAAAGCAGCGTAAGGAGACTTCATGCTGATATCATTCAGCTGATTCAAGTCACTGAACACACTTACTTGCGCAAACTTGGTCACTCCGGTCAGGAAAACAAAACGAAGATAACGGTCAGCGCTCTTCAAGACACCGTAGAACGCTTTCAATATTTTCCGATACTCATCCAGCAAGTTCTCATCCAAGACCGCTTGAAGCAATGGCTTGTCATACTCATCAATCAGCACAACAACCTGCTTTCCCGTCAGCGTGCATGCCTGCTCTATCACGTAAGCAAAACGCTCTTCCGGACTACGGTCTTTCTTCTCCTGACCATAGAGCAGCTCCCATTTCTCCAGATACTGATTAAGCATAGCCGTCAGGTCAGCAGCAGTTTCATATTTCCGGGCATTCAAATCCAAGTGCAAAACCGGGTATTCTTCCCATTCCTTTTCCAGCTGTTCGATGGCCAAACCTTGAAACAGATCCTTGCGTCCTTGAAAGTAGGCTTCAAAGGTAGAAAGAAGCAGACTCTTGCCAAATCGACGGGGACGGCTCAGGAAATAAGGTTTACCTACATTTGCAATTTGATAAACCATAGCCGTTTTATCTACATAGAGATAACCATCCCTACGTATTTCCTCAAAAGTCTGTATGCCTATCGGCAGTTTACGCATCTGTTCCATGTTATTATTATAACCTGATTGGTGTATGACAAAGGTACGATTTATATTTCAAAAATAAGACGAAAGGCGATGGAGATTTTAGTCTCCATCGCCTTTCATTATTCTACTAATTATCATTTCAGCATTACTCACGTAGACTGGTGCAATCCGAAATACTTCTTCATAAAACAGATATAAAGAAAACAAAGCAAAAGAATTATACCTGCCAAATACCAATAACCGTAACCTAAACACATTATATATCCTACGATGATGATTGCCTGCACTGCCATGTAAATAGAAGAAACCATTATATGGGGAATCTTCAGCTCATTCGCCATAATCTGATACAGATGCTTGCGATGCGGTAGCCCGATATTCTCATGAAGCATCAGGCGATGAATGATAGTCAGTACACTGTCAACACCATAAACGGATAAAAGAACTATCCAGCTGAAATCACCCGTTCCAATGATAAGTCTTCCTATCAAGAAAAGAAGGATGAAGGCAATGCTCACCGAACCCACATCCTTCTTTTCTTGATA
>ERZ773139.4597-NODE-4597-length-10787-cov-13.438222_pt1 | contig 10787 bp, 9 predicted proteins | sample MGYA00580854_ERZ773139 | MGnify/ENA primary metagenome ERZ773139 (study PRJEB29015, sample SAMEA2737809) | human gut metagenome | biome: human gut; feature: human-associated habitat; material: faeces | place: China | collected 2012 ...
GCGTGGCGTTTTCCTGTTTTTGAGGCGTTTCAGCACCCGTTTTGACTAATAAGTCTTTTATTTTCGGTTTGTCACCCGGCCGGCGCAGCCCGGAAAGCATACGCTTTTCGTGCGCCTGACAGCCGATGACGGAAAGGTGTTCGAGGCGAGTTGCGACGTGGAGTTTCAATAAGCGTGTCGTTGCTGTCGGGGACTGATTTCAGCGTGGGTTTTCATGTCCGCCATTTTGCGGCGCGGCGGTAAAATTTTCCGAAATCGGCGGAACTTTGTCCGAAGGGCGTGCAAAAAAGTATTAACTTTGCGGTCATGGAATCCAAAGAATCGCCGATATTACAAGGTCTGAACCCCGCCCAGCGGGATGCCGTGGTCAATTACGACTCGCCGTCGCTCATCATCGCGGGCGCGGGGTCGGGCAAGACCCGCGTGCTGACCTCGCGCATCGCATACATGATCGAGCAGGGCATTAAGCCCTGGAACATTCTGGCTCTGACCTTTACGAACAAGGCCGCCGAGTCGATGCGCGAACGCATCGCGCAGATGCTGCCCGACAACCGCAGCCGCTATATCCGCATGGGTACGTTCCACTCGGTCTTTTCGCGCATCCTGCGCGAGAACGCCGAAAAGATCGGGTTCACCGACTCGTTCACCATCTACGAACCCAGCGACTGCAAGAACCTGCTGAAGACCATCGTCCGGGAACTGAACCTTCCCGACGAGAAGTACAAGCCCAACGTGCTCTCTTCGCGTATCTCCTATGCCAAGAACTGCCTCGTCACGCCGGGCGCCTATCTGGCCAATTCGACCTGCGCGGCCGAGGACCGGCAGGCCCAGATCCCCGAATTCGGCAACATCTACAACATCTACTGCCAGCGTTGCAAGCGCAACGGCGCGATGGACTTCGATGATCTGCTTTTGCAGACCAACATCCTGTTGAGGGATTGTCCCGACGTGCTGGCCCGCTATCAGGAGCAGTTCCAATACATTCTGGTCGACGAGTATCAGGACACCAACTATGCGCAGTATACGATCATCCGCCGGCTGTCGCAGATCCATTCGAAGGTCTGCGTCGTGGGCGACGACGCGCAGTCGATCTATTCGTTTCGCGGGGCCAAGATCGAGAACATCCTCTCGTTCAAGAAGGATTATCCCTCGGCGATGGTCTTCAAGCTGGAGCAGAACTACCGTTCGACGCAGACGATCGTCGACGCGGCCAACTCGGTGATCGTCCGCAACTCGAAGCGCATGGAGAAGCATTGTTTCTCGGAGGGCGACGTGGGCGACAAAATCCGCATCCTGAAGGCATACACCGACCGCGAGGAGGCCGAAATGGTCGTTACCGATCTGCGCGACAAGGTCCGCGCGGCGGGCGACGAGTGGTCGGAGGCTGTGATTCTCTACCGCACCAACAACCAGTCGGCCGTGCTGGAGGACAACCTCCGCCGCCGGGGCATTCCCTACCGCATCTACAAGGGTTCGTCGTTCTACGACCACAAGGAGATCCGCGACATGATGGCCTATATCCGGCTGGTGATCAATCCCCGCGACGACGAGGCGTTCAAGCGCATCGTCAACTATCCGGCCCGCGGCATCGGCGACACGACCGTGCAGCGTATCGCGGCATTGGCCGCCGAGCGGGGCGTCTCGATGTGGGAGGCGGTCGACGCGCTGGTCGCCGAACCCGTCACGGACCCCGTGCAGCGTACCATCGCCCGCAAGGTGGCGGATTTCGTGGCGATGATCCGCGCGCTGTCGCTGGCGCGCAACGACAAGGGGCTGTACGATTTCGGACTGGAGATCGCCTCGCGGTCGGGCATCATTGCGGCCTACCGCACGGAGAACACCCCCGAGGCCGCTTCGGCGCTGGACAACATCGAGGAGCTGCTGAACTCGATGCAGGAGTTCAAGGAGCGGGTCGACGCCGAAATCCGGGGCGGCGAGCGTCCCGAAGAGGAGGAGGCCACCATCGAGGAGTGGTTGCAGAACATGATGCTGATGACCGACATGGATCAGGACGACCCCGACAGCAAGAACAAGGTGACGCTGATGACGGTCCATTCGGCCAAGGGGCTTGAATATAAGTATGTGTATATCGTGGGTCTGGAAGAAAACCTCTTCCCTTCGCAGCGGGCCGTCGAGTCGCCCGACGGCATCGAGGAGGAGCGGCGCCTGTTCTACGTGGCTCTGACCCGCGCCAAGGTTTCGGCGACGATCTCCTACGCCGAAATGCGTTTCAAGTGGGGCAATATGGAGTTTTCGCGTCCGAGCTGTTTCCTGCGCGAGATCGACCCCCGGTACATCGAGTCGGACGCCGATTTCGCGGAGACGCGTCCGCAGCGTCGGCCCGGCGACGACGGACCCGCGGCCATCGACGAACTGCGCCGCCGCTTCGACTACCGCTTCCAGCAGAAACAGCAGGGGGGCGGACGTTTCGGAGGCGGCGGAAACGGCGGTTCGGGCGGTTACGGAAGCCGCAGCGGTTCCGGCGGAAGTTTCGGCCGTGCGGCCGACGGCGAGTCGGGTCCCGCGCGTCGTTTCGCGCGGGCTGCGGAGTCCCGGCGTCCGGCGGCGGCTCCCGATCCGGCGCTGGTGCAGACGCCCAGGCCTTCGACCGACGGTATGCGCCGTGTCGGCGTGCGGCAGGCGATGGACGGCGGCCTTTCCTCCGGAAGTGCGGCGGCGGTGAGCGGCGAATACGTCGTGGGACAGCGCGTCGAGCACCCGAAATTCGGCGTGGGCATCGTGCAGCGCATCGAGACGCTGTCCACGGACCACAAACTCGTGGTGGCTTTCGACAATGCGGGCGAAAAGACCCTGCTGGCCAAATTTGCGAAACTGACCAAACTCTGATCGCGATGGAGACGCCGCTCGTATCGGTCTGCATGACCACCTACAACCACGAACCCTATATCGCCGAGGCCATCGAAAGCGTGCTGGCGCAGCAGACCTCGTTCGGAGTCGAACTGGTCGTGGGGGAGGATTGCAGTACGGACCGCACGGCGGCGATCTGCCGCGAATATGCGGCGAAATACCCGGACCGCATCCGGCTGGTGACCTCGCCGGAGAATGTCGGCTGGCGGGCCAACTACCGGCGGACGTTCGAGGCGTGCCGCGGGAAATACGTGGCCTACCTCGACGGCGACGACTGGTGGTGCGATCTCCGGAAATTGCAGATGCAGGCCGACCTGATGGAGTCGGACCCCGGGTGCGGCATGTGCTATACGCGCGCCTCGAACTACTGGCAGGCCTCGGACCGCACGGAACCCGACCACCCGGACCATTACACCGATTTCGGACGTCTGCTGTGCAGCCTGACCATCGCCAACTGCGCGACGCTGGCCCGCCGGGAGTTGATCGCACGGTATTACGATGAGGTTCATCCCGCGGAGCATCCCGAGTGGAAGACCGACGACGCCCCGATGTGGCTCTGGTTCTCGGTGCGCAGCCGCATCAGCTATCTGCCCGACATCACGGCCGTCCACCGGCGCCTGCCCGACAGCGTGAGCCACAGCACGGCCTACCGGAAACGGATCGCCTTCTGCGATTCGCTGATGGACATAAGCCTCTGGTTCGACGCCCGCTACGGTGCGGGCCGCAACCGCTTCCGCATTCTCCGGCGGCGCAGTTCGGTGGCTTTGTGGGTCCTTTCGTGGGAAGGTCCGGTCGGGGAATACGTGACGCGCTGGCGGCGCGACGTTGCGGCCTGCCCGCGCCTCGCGCTCTGTCCCGAAGGGCCGGGGCTGCTGGTGAAAAAGATTCTTTTCCGACGTAAAAAACAGCATTTATGACGACCAAACAACGTTATGACGGCGTAATCGCCTGGTTTTCGGAGCATATGCCCGTGGCCGAAAGCGAACTGCACTACTCGGACCCTTATCAGCTGCTGGTGGCGGTGATCCTCTCGGCGCAGTGCACCGACAAACGGGTCAACATGACCACCCCGGCGCTGTTCGAAGCCTTTCCCACGCCGCACCACATGGCCCGCGCCACGGCCGAGGAGATTTATCCCTACATTCGGAGCATCTCCTACCCGAACAACAAGGCCAGAAACCTCGCGGGAATGGCCCGGATGCTCTGCGAGGAGTTCGGCGGCGAAGTCCCGAGCGACCTGGAGCAGATGCAGCGTCTGCCCGGTGTGGGCCGCAAGACGGCCAACGTGCTGGGGGCTGTGCTGTGGCAGAAGGAGGTGATGCCGGTCGACACGCACGTTTTCCGCGTCTCGGAGCGCATCGGGCTGACAACCCGTTCGAAAACCCCGTTGCAGACGGAGCTGACCCTCGAAAAGAACATCCCCGGCCATCTGCTGCCTCTGGCCCACCACTGGCTGATCCTCCACGGGCGTTACGTCTGCGTGGCCCGTGCCCCCAAATGCGACGAATGCGGCATTGCGACCTGGTGCCGCAAATACGCCTCCGATCACCGCCAACCTAAAACCTCGAAGATATGATGAAACTCGCTTTCCGCCTTTTGCTGATTCTGCTGCCTCTGGGCGGCATGGCCCAAACGCCGCAGGATTCCCTGCGGGTGCTGTGGGTCGGCAACAGTTTCTCCTATTGCAACGATTTGCCCGGCATGGTGCAGAAGATCGCCTCGACCCAAAAAGTAAAACTCTCCTGCACGCGCTTTCTCAAGGGCGGCGAACGCTTCTCGGGGCACCTGAAAAACAAGAAGCTGTTGCAGGCCATTGCCGACGGCGGCTGGGATTACGTCGTCCTGCAGGAGCAGAGCACGGCTCCCGCGATGCCGACCGGACAGGTGGCCCGCGAGGTCTATCCCGCGGCCCGGACGCTCGACAGTCTGGTGCATGCCGCGTCGCCCGACGCCCGGGTGATCTTCTACATGACCTGGGGGCACAAGTACGGCAACCGCAAGCCCGTGGCCGAATACCCGCTTTCGAACGGATACGAGGGGATGCAGGAGCGGCTGAAGACCAGCTACCTCGAAATGGCCTACGACAACGGCGCATGGTGCGCTCCGGTGGGCATGGCGTGGCGCGCGGTGCGCAGCGAGCGTCCCGACTGCATCCTCTACCGGCCCGACTGCTACCATCCCGCGGTTCCGGGCAGCTATCTGGCTGCCAACGTCATTTTCACGACGATCCTCCAGCGTCCCTACCAGACGGCCTTTACCGCGGAGCTTCCGGCCGAGCAGGCCGAATATCTCCAGCGTACGGCCCAGCGAACCGTGCTCGACAACCTCGTGCTGCTGAATATCCGGTAGGCCGGTTGGTTTATCGCCTGTTTTTTTCTATCTTTGTCGGGTCCACCAATGCGGACCAACCCGAATGAAGTTATCGAAAGAACATATCGAACGTCTGCGGGAGATGCTCGCCCGACCCGGGCAGCGCATCGTCGTCGTCTCCCACACCAACCCCGACGGCGACGCCGTCGGATCGTCGCTCGCATGGGCCGAGGTCCTGCGTACGATGGGACATGCGGTGACCTGCGTCGTGCCCAATAAATATCCCTATTTCCTCGACTGGATGCCCGGGATCGACGAGGTGGTGATCTTCAAGACCGACACCGAAGGGCGCGCACGGCGCGCCATCGCGGAGGCCGACATGATTTTCTGCCTCGATTTCAACGCCGTTTCGCGGCTCGAAATCCTCAGCGACACCATCGCGGCCAACACCACGGCCCGCCGCGTGCTGATCGACCATCACCTCTCGCCCGACGAGGGCTTCGACCTGATGTTCTCGCATCCCGATTCGTCGAGCACGTGTTTTCTGGTGTACAGCATCGTCGAGGCGATGTGCGGCGCCGGGGCTATCACACGCCGCATGGCCGAGTCGCTCTACGTGGGCATGATGACCGACACGGGCAATTTCGCCTTCTCGTTCCTCACCCCGGAGCTGTTCCGCGCCGTGGCCGTGCTGGTCGAGAAGGGCATCTCGATCCCCGACATTCACAACAGCGTCTACAACGCCTATACCGAGGGCCGCGCGCGGCTGTTCGGCTATGCCATCAACCGCAAGATGGAGGTGATCCAGGACGGGACGGTGGCCTACATGTCCTTGCTGGAGAACGAGATGCGCCGCTTTCAGTTCCAGCAGGGCGACAGCGAGGGATTCGTCAACTACGCCCTCACGATCAAAAAGGTCAAGATGTCGGCCATGTTTCTCGCCCACCGCAAATTCATCCGCGTGTCGCTGCGCTCGCGGGGCGACGTCGACGTCAACCTCTTCGCCCGGAAGTATTTCAGCGGCGGCGGCCACAAGAACGCCGCGGGGGGCAAGTCGTTCGTCTCGATGCAGGAGACCATCGACCACTACGTCCGTTCGGTCAGGGAGTTCGCCGACGAAGGGCATCTGGGCTGACGCCTTATGGACGATTTCCGCCTCAAGGTCTTTATCGCCGCGGCCCGGACGTTGAGTTTCACCCGGGCCGCCGAACAACTCTACATTTCGCAGCCCGCCGTCAGCAAGCATGTCGGCGAGCTGGAATCCCGTTATAAGGTGCAGCTTTTCACCCGCCGCGGCAGCCATCTGGAGCTGACCGATGCGGGGCGTACGATGCTGGAGGCGGCCGGGCGGCTTCTCGACGACTACCGCCGCCTCGAATACGAGATGAGCCTCTGCGCCGACCAGACCGGGGGCGAACTCCGCCTCGGGGCCAGCACGACCATCGCGCAGTACCTCCTTCCGCCGATTCTGGCGCACTTCACGGCGCGCTTTCCCGGGGTGCGGGTCTCGATGTCGTCGGGCAACAGCGCCGAGGTTGAGCAGGCGTTGGGCGAACATGCCGTGGATCTGGGGCTGGTCGAGAGCCTCAGCCGCCGGCAGGGGCTGCACTACACGCTTTTCAGGCCCGACGAACTGGTGCTGGTGGCCCGTCCGGGCGGGAAATACGCCCGCCGGGAGACGGTGACGCCCGAGGAGCTGCCGCGCATCCCGCTGGTGTTGCGCGAAAGCGGCTCGGGGACGCTCGAAGTGATCGCCGCGGCCCTTGCGGCCAGAGGCATCCGTCTCTCGCAGTTCGATGTGACGATGCGCCTCGGGTCGACCGAGGGGATCAAGGCCTTCGTCCGCAACAGCGACGCCATGGCCATCGTATCGGTGATTTCGGTGGTGGATGAACTGCGCAGCGGCGCGCTGCGGATCGTCGACATCGAGGGGCTGACGCTCTCCCGCGATTTCGTTTTCGTGCATGCCGAAGCCGAACCTGCGCGTCTGGCGCGGCGGTTCATCGACTTCGCCCGGGCGGATTTCTGATTGCCGGCCCCCGGTTTCCTTATCCCTGCGTCATAACTTCAGGTTATCCCGGATAACCAAATCTTGTTTCGTATCCCGATAAAAGATGCGACCTTTGCCGTCGCAATGAAGCAAAAGTTATCGGTCGTCATTAAAATTGCAAGGATATGTTGGAAAAAGGTAACAGGGCGAACACCCTGCACGGAATTCTCCTGATCGCGCTGTTTTCGTTCGCGGCATTTTACATCGCCGAAATCCCCGTTGTCAGACGGCTCTCGTTCAGCCCCTTGATCGTCGGCATCGTGCTGGGCATGCTCTACGCCAACAGCCTGCGCAACCGGCTGCCCGAAACCTGGGTCCCGGGCATCCGGTTCTGCACGAAGCAGGTGCTGCGCTGGGGCATCGTCCTCTACGGGTTCCGCCTGACGCTGGCCCAGGTGGCGGCCGTGGGCGTGCCGGCCGTCGTCGTGGACCTGATCGTCGTGACGGTCACCATTCTGGGGGGCGTTCTGCTGGGCCGCCTGCTGAAGATCGATCGCGACACGGCGCTGATGACTTCGACGGGCAGCGCCATCTGCGGCGCGGCGGCTGTGCTGGGGGCCGAGCCGGTGGTGAAGTGCGAGGGGTACAAAACCGCCATCGCCGTCTCCACGGTCGTCATTTTCGGAACCCTCTCGATGTTTCTCTATCCGGTCATGTACCGCACGGGCATGCTCAACGGGATGACCGACACGGAAGTGGCCGTCTACACGGGCAGCACGCTGCACGAGGTGGCCCACGTGGCCGGGGCGGGCAACGCGATGGACCCCACCGATGCGCTGGGGATCGCCGGAACGGCCACCATCACCAAGATGATCCGCGTCATGCTGCTCGCGCCCGTGCTCGTGATCATGGGCTTCGTGCTGGCGGGCCGCCGGAAGGAATCCGGGGGCGAAACGGGAAAACGCAGGATCGCCGTGCCGTGGTTCGCCTTCGGGTTCATCGGGATCATCGGTCTCAATTCGCTGCTGCAAAGCCTTTGCGGGGTGGAGACGGTCCGGGAAATTCCGCTCAACGGGACCATCGAGTACGTTGATACCTTCATGCTGACGATGGCCATGACGGCGCTGGGGACCGAAACGAGCCTCGACAAATTCAGGCAGGCGGGGGCCAGGCCTTTCGTGCTGGCCGGCCTGCTCTACGTCTGGCTGGTGGCGGGCGGTTACTTCGTCACGAAATACGTGGTCGGCATGTTGTAGCGGCCGCTTTACAGTCTCGGCAGCTCCGGATTCTCGTGCTCGGAGTAGCGGAGCACCCGTTCCCGAATGAAGTCCGCGAAACCGCGGGCCTCTTCGTATGTAAGGGCCTCGGGATAGCTCATCAGCACCAGCCGGTGGGGATGGAACGGCCGCCGGAACGAGGGGTGGATGTACGCGTAGGGATTGGCGACGAAACCCAGCCGCTGGTAGAAATGCTGGCGGCGGACCGAGATTTCATCCTCCGGCGGGTCGATTTCCAGAATGACGCGCCGCCCTTGGCAAAAGGCCGCGAGGGCTTTTGAACCCATGTTCTGTCCCCGCAGGCGGGGCGAGACGGCCAGATGCTCGACGTAGCGGTAATCCCCGGCGTTCCAGTGGAAGAGGATGCCGATGAACTCGTCGCCGCGCCAGATGCCGTCGGCCTCGAAATGCGGGTCGCCGAAAGCGCGGTCGTAACCCGTGCCGTCCCAGCGTTCGCAGTCGGGGAAGGAGGCTTCGTAAAGCGCCCATGCTTCGGCCCAGCCCTTGTCCGAGCGTGATTTGAACGGTATGAATCGCAGTTGCTGTGTCATGGTTTCCAATTTTCGGCAAGATACGGCAAATTTCGCATAAAACCCAATTTTCACGACTGCCCGAACGAGCCGCAGCCGCTTCTGCGGCGCCCTGCCCGTTTGCCGGGAGCGGAAAAATCCCCGGAGCTTCGGCCCGGGGATTTCCGGTTTCCGGGGGGGGCGGAAAGGGACGCTCCGAAAAAAAAATCGCACGGCGGGGGTCGGTATCCGGAAAAGGCGTGTCTACCGGGTGAAGACAAAGAGAAAAAATCTGTTTTGTGTAAATGATATGCAGAAAGAGATAGACAGACTGATCAATTCGTACCGGAGCAACGCTTTGAGTAAGGAGGAGGCCGGTATGCTGGCGGGATGGCTGGAGGAGTCGGATGAAAACCGGGCTTATTTCAGGGAGTGTCTCGCCAGACGGGAGCTGCCCGCGTCGGCCAAGGCGGAGCGGGAATGGGCGCGTTTCGCAGCCCGCAACAAGATCCTGTTCGCTGTCCCCGAGGTCGCCGGACGGCGCCGGAGTCGGTTCCTGCGCTATGTGGCGGCGGCCGTCGTGGTTGCGGCGGGCGTTTGCGCCGTGTGGTTCTGGCAGCGCACCCCCGATGTCGCGTCCGAAGCCGGGGCCGGGGCGGAGATCAGCGCCGCACAGCCCTTGGAATACCGCACGGCGTGCGGCGAGAGGCTCGACATCGTGCTGCCCGACGGGTCGAAGGTCTGCATGAATTCCGAGGCGACGCTCACCGTGGACCCGGGATTCGGGAAGGCGACGCGCGAGATCGAGTTCGACGGCGAGGCGTTTTTCACCATTTCGCCCGACAAAAACTGTCCGTTCATCATCCACAGCGCCAACAACAACTATACGGTGCTGGGAACGTCGTTCAACCTGCAATCCTACGCCCGGGAGAATTTCGCCGTGGTGACGCTCCATACGGGGTGTTTGCAGGCGCAGGCCCGGAAGGACGTCATCATCCTCGACCCCCTCGACACGGCGATCGTCTTCTGGATCGCAGCCTCGGCCCTGTCGTTCATCCTCGCGCTGTTCGTCTCGAAGAAGTCGCACGCGTAAGAACCTTCAGACTGAAACGATGTGCGTGCGATTCGATCTCATGCGCCCTTGCGGCGTGAATCGCTATGCGCTGGCCCTTGTTGCCCGGGCGCCGGCCGGGGATGGGGCCTTGCTGTCAATGTGACGAGCGGTGCAAGTGGGGGGGCGAACAAAACGAAAAAGAAAAACCGCAGCCGATTGACAATCAGCTGCGGTTTTGTTTTCGTGTGCCCAGGACAAGGATTGATTTATGAAAACATATACAAACAACTAAAGTTTGAATATATTTATAATGTATTGAAATATAGTATATTAAAATTATATGCTGTGAAATGTATTTTGTCTGTTTTTAGCTGTTTTGCAAAAATGCGGACACAGTGCGGACGCGAAAGTATTGCTGTATTCGAATATAAATCATATCTTTGTGAGTATAAAATGAGGATGTATGGCAAAAGTTACATATGTTTTGGCGCAAGGGGAGAACAGCGCGGGAGAATCGCAGGTTAATTTCCGCGTCTATGTTTCCCGTGAATCGCGTGTACGAGTGCCATCCGGAATTTGGGTCGATCGGAAACGCTGGGGAAAGAAAAACGATATCAATATTCCGAATATTCCGGGAGAAGAACGCGATGCGCTGTTGGCAAAGTGGACGAAATTGAAAGAGTTGGTCGATGTGATAGAGACCTCGGTCGAGGCGGCAGACGACAAATCGACCGTTACGCGCGAGTGGCTCGAAAAGTTGATCCGGCGCACTTTGCGGC
>ERZ773139.4601-NODE-4601-length-10775-cov-3049.631530_pt1 | contig 10775 bp, 13 predicted proteins | sample MGYA00580854_ERZ773139 | MGnify/ENA primary metagenome ERZ773139 (study PRJEB29015, sample SAMEA2737809) | human gut metagenome | biome: human gut; feature: human-associated habitat; material: faeces | place: China | collected 2012 ...
TGGTTTCAGCTCAACCTTTGGCTTCAAATCCACAATCTGTTTCTTCTCAGCATCCCAAGTCTTGCCTTTCTTTGCGAGAGCGTCAAAGAGATGCTGCTTCTCTTCTTCTGTAGCAAGGTGAATATTGCGGTCTCTTATTTCCGTATCAAGTACATCGAAACAAAAATCATTGTTATTTATATTGTAAAAAATATAAGAGTTTGCACAACTTTCACCTGTATTAAAATCCCCCTTTAATATGAAAATACATTTAGAATAACACAAAGAAGGAACAGCATCCGTTACTACAACATCCCCATCCTTGAACTCAGTCTGCTTTTCAATTTTCAAAGTTTCAAGGTTTAACTTACCGCCACATCTATTCTCAATCTCTCTGATATAACCATAGGCAGTATTGTTATCTAACTTGCTATACTTAGCCGTTTCTGCATTTGGCATGCCATCAAAATAACATCCGTTGAACTTTGTATAGTCATAAGATGCCCATTCTTTGAAAATACACACAAATCCGCAATCACTGATAAGCACATCGCCTCTCTTCCAAGAAAACTTATCCCAATCCTGCATTTCCTTAGATGGTTTAAGAAGTTGCATTCCTTTGCGGAATATAGAATCTGCTCCTGTATCAGAATACACAAAACTACATCCTTTAAACTTCTCCATACCATCACAGAAGATATTGGTCTCCCCATTTCGTTTTTCGACAACATAAAGAGATACATTAATATCACGCATTGCGTCATACAAGATTGTCTTCTCTGGCTTATTCTTTAATATTTTCGCTATATTAATCTTTTCTTCCATATTACTTTACTCTTTTGAATTGAACAGCCTTTCCGTCTTTTCTAGTGCTTGCGCTACAGTCAAAATCTCCACAAACATTCTCATAGATATTGTTACATATCTCATCGAAAAAACAGCCATTACATTGTTCTTTCTCTGTCTTAACCACCTTCAAGACGATTTCTGAGCCTACAGGTAAATCTTCCATAATTACACCTCCTCGTTGTATTTATAAACAAGCCCGACAACCAGCTTTACAAGCTCATTGTTCGTCATAACTCTAGTGTCTGTATTACCAAGTCTCAGCTCATCAATGATACGTTCTGCAACCTTCTTGATGTGTCCCATCTTTGACAGAGGGAAACGCTTAATGTCGGCAGCCTTGTCAAGGTGGAAACTCTCACGAAGGTAATCTGCACGAATAATGTTAACTGTTGAAGACTGTCGAGTAACTACCCATACACCCTCTTCTATAGAGTCGTACAAGAGCATATTCGTAGGTTCATACTTTCCGTTTATCTTTCGATAGAACGTCTTCGATATATCGAGGTCAGGAATCTTGTATTCCTGATAGCGACCTTTACTGTTCTTTGTGTACAGCGTTGGAATCTTTTTCATTTTTATTACGTTTTAAGTTAGCTATTCTTGTCTCTCTAAGATACTCCTCAGATTTCTTCAATCCGAGTTTCTTAGCTTGTTTAGCGACAGCGTAAACACTTCTGCCAACTATTCTAGCAATATCTTTGTTAGAGGAGTCTGGGTAACCTGTTTTCAATGCTCTTAATTGAGCTTCATTCCAAGGAGTGCCAGTATTATCTTGTGCGTCTTCTCCATCTACGATAATTCCGTTTATATCAAGATTAAGACCACTGAATATACAAGCATTGGCTAGTGCTTTTTCGGCACGTTTATAATCAAGCACCTTTTTACCGATGATTTCGAATCCGAGAGAGAGTTTGTCAGGGCACTCTGAAAACACTTTCTTATCTACAGATTCAGGATATATAGCTTCCACTGCATTACGCATACGAGAATGAACGCCCTTAATTGGGATAATAAAGTATTCGGCTATATTTGTTGCCCAAGAACCATTATATTCATCCATTGTCTTTTTAAATGCAGAAACAGAAGATTCAAGCATTCCGCTCAATATTCCAGACATAACAGCCATTGTGTACATCTTATGCCTTTCGATATGATGCTTTAGAAATTGGTTATCTAACGCATAATAACATTTCCTTACATCATCTTGTAGATTGAACTTGATGATAAAAGTAAGCTTATCCCATATCTCAGACATGCCGTCAGCTTTCATTCGTTCTTTGAACAAGTCAATCAGTTCATCGGAAAATTCCTTCGCCTCTGTCATTCTTCTCTTTACATCATACTTAAATAGCTTTTCATCTTCCGATACTAGTTTGAATGTTTCATCTATGTTAGACTTGACAATTTTAGCAAAGCCGCCTACCATAGAATAGAAAAGCATGTAGAGTTTACTTATCTGTTCTTTAGATGGAACTGCAAGAGGAACACCTGCGAGTACACACGAATTATTTGGAGTCCAATTTGTCTGCATACTACATATCCTTTTCAATAGCAAACGCACAACAGATGCAGAACATCATCAGCAATGCGAGTGCTACATGTCCAACCATAAAGCAGAGAAATCCGTAACCTGCGATAATTACTGCTATTATAAGCAGAATCATCAGTATTGTATGTTTGTACTTTTTCATATACTACTATTTGAGAAAAATGTGAAACGGACTATCAGATTTACTGATAACACGAATACCTTTAGTCAAGAAATCGCTTTCTAGAATATCATCAATAGAAAAACTCCAGCAGCAACTACCAGTAAGACCACCACATGGATGGAAAGTCTTGAACTCAGACGATACATTATTGGCAGAATTATAGCTATACACATATTCATTGTAACGTTTAGCAACAATTCTGTCGTGTTTAGACAACCCATCCAAAGGTATCTTAGAAACGTAATATGTTAGAGTTAATACAATTTCATCACATATAACCTCAATATTGAAATCACATGAACATCCTCCAAAAATATCATGGGTAACATGTACGTTTCCATACATATCTGATATTACATCTATCTTTTTGGATGCCAATCTTTTCATTAAGCCTTCTTTAATACCTTTTTGCTTTTCAGCCTCAACAAACGATTTGAGAAGTTCTTGTTGCAGCAGTCCGCATTCTGTTGTTGCTTGTGCAGACAAATTATTGATTACCATTCCGTCCATATTACTTTGATTTTAAGTTTCCGTATGCAGCATAGAAGCTGTCAAGCTGCTGCGTAGCGTGAACTAGTTTCTTGTTGTAGCTATCTCGCTCTGCCCTAGCCTTAGATATAAAGACGAAGCTAACGATGAATGATATTACAACCGTTACCACGATGAACAACCAGGGCAGCTTGTGTACCGACTTGTTGATTGCTCTTCCTAGGTTTCTCACAATAACCCAGGAGTAGATACAAATGAACACTACCGCTTGCTTTGTGGTTGCGTTCTCAATACGTTCTTTCTGTGTCATAATTCTAAAAATTTACTTGGTTCGGTTACACCAGTTATCAGTTGATTTTCAATAACCAGCTAACCATATTTCTTTCTTGGATGCGTCATGATGCTCACTGAGCCATTCCTCTGCCATTTTACTTACGTCTGCCATAATTACTTTCTCAAAGAATCACCTGTAAAAGGAACTGCTTTTGTTGTTGCTATCAGTCTATCCACAACTCTATCTCCATATCTCTCAGTAAGCTCGTCAATACTTAGGTTTGTGGTAAGAATAAGCAATTTTCCATTCTTCTCAGCATCGTCACAAAGTTCAGCAAATGGCATACGCTTGTTGCCATAAGAGTTAAGATTATCCTCTGTACCAACATCATCAATATAGATAATATGAAGTTTGAGAATTTCATCAATCTTTTTGTTCAACTCTTGTGCGCTAAAGATGTTTACCACCTTTTTATGTACATCTTTAATAAGAAGAGGAAGGATATACATTCCGATTACCGACTTACCTAATCCGCAACCGCCGAACATCAATAACCCTTTTCCTTTGTTGTCTGTCATCCAATCAACAATAGGGCGGTAATTGTGTTCGTTCCATTCTGCATTGCATCCAGACTTCATATTGACTACATATTGCAAGCCTCCACGCAAACGTTTCTCTGCATTAGGAATGCTTATTTGTACTCTGTCAATTTCTTGCGGATAACCAGTATCTCGCATCTGAGATATAAGGTTCTTAAAATATTCGCCATCTATTTGTTCCATCTATCTAGTCCTTTTGTGTAATCTTTATTTTTACTATTCTGTAAATTCATACCAACAGGAAGATTGTTGGCTTTCTTATAATGATATTTGTTGTTATTGTTCCACGTAACCAATCTGCTTGCAATTTGAAATACTTTCTCCATTTCAAACCGCATTTTTTTTCCACCATTATTCATTTCCGTCCAGTACCGATAGAAATCATTCAGCATATCCTTTCCGTACTCTTCGAGGTAAGGTTTCAAACTTTCTGCGAAATCTTTCTTTCGCTCATCGATAGTTTTTTGTGTGTTAGCAAGTGTGTTACTTGATGTGTTAGCAGCACGTTTCCTACCTTTGTAACTTTTTATATCACAAATAGTTATTACGCTACCTTGGTGTGTTACTTGGTGTGTTAGTATGTGTGTTATATACCAATGTTTAAGCAACGTTCTTACGGTTTGCACTCCAATACATAGTTCACTCGAAATCTTGCGGATGCTAACAATCAATGTTCCGTTATCGTCTGCATTTGCTAGAAGATAAACAAACAAGTTTACGGCATTTGTCCTATCAAGTTTCATTAAATCACAATATTGTTCTTTGCTAATCTTAAAAGAATCCATTTCTTAATCTTTAATATTAACCACTACATTTGCTATTATATTTCCATTTATAACCACACGCTCTACTTCTGTAACCAGTCAATGCACACCTTATAGCAGAAGGAGTAACATTATAAAATGACGCTGCTTCTTTTATCGACTTCCACTCTTTTATAAATTCTCCATTTTCTTTCATTTGTATTATAGATACTCCAGCAATAAACCTCATAGGAGGAATAGAGTCTTTTTTCTCGTAGCTCCAAAGAAAACCAACAGAGTGTCTTGTCTTGCCTTTACAATTACAGATTATATTACTCCTATCAGTGTTATAGAATCTTGCAGCGTCAGATATACTATCCCAAGCCCTAATAAACGTCCCATCTTTGTTATATTGGTAAACATTTTTATGTTTACCATTTTTGATTCCAAGTTTTCCGCAATTTGCCCTCTTGGTGGCATTCTTCATTTTAGCGAAAGAAATTGGATTATGGGTATTTTCCATAGGGGTGCACCATCTAAGATTTTCAACACGGTTATCTGTTTTTATTGTGTTAATATGGTCTATATATGGTTTACCCTCTGGGTTTGGAATAAATGCCATGGCAACAAGGCGATGAACTCGGTATTGTTTACCGCATAAATTTACAGACAAATATCCACATATTTTGCCAGGCGAGAGCAATCTTTTGCTTATGATTGAAAAAACTTTACCGAAATTAGAAATTCTGTATTTCCCCTCATACCCTACAATATCCTTCCAAATTTCTTCTGTCATAAGTATTTCTGATTTCGTTGAACTTCATGTTGCATGTGTAGGATTGCGATATACTCGTCAGATGGAGCGATGTAAACGCCTTGCTCGGCTGCGAACTTCAAGAATCGGTCTATTGCAAGACTCATTTCGTCCTTTGTCAGTTCCGTTGTCGAGCGAAGATACTCACGTTCCACATTTAGAATCTTGTCATACCTCTTGCGAGCAAAAAGTTCATGGTTACAATAATTCTTGAAATAGGCATCCTTGACTTCTTGCATTGGCAAACCGATTTGAAGAGCAAAGTATGATATTGCTAAATGACAATAGGCGTTCTGATTAAGAGAACGAGCCTTCTTTTCAGTCAACTCTACCATACTTTTACTCTCTTCAAGTTTCTTTACCCTAAGTTTGAATGATTCCAACTCCAAGCTGTTAGATAAATCGTACATCATATCTCAACCGCATTAAACGCTTGTTTTATCATTTCAACCTTACGCCTTACCTCAAAATGGTAAATCCGAACTATCCCCTTGCTGTTGTGCTGACTGCTGTGCAGGTGGAAACAGATTTTGCTGATTCGTCGGGGTTGCCACGCCAGCAGCATTAGCAGAACTTGCCATAGCTTGTTGCGCTGCTTGTGCGCCAGACTGAACATTGCCACTAAAACCGCCACCTTGTGCAGTAGCTTGTTGTGACACCTTAGTAACATTCCAAGCACGAATCTGATTAAAATATCTGCCTTGATATTCATGTGCATCAATATCAAAGCTAACGTTAATAACCTCACCGAGCTGAATGCCGAAACTAGCAATTCTATCCGCTCCAAAAACATCAAAAGCCATCTTCTTAGGATATTGCTCTTGTGTTTCTATTACATAGGTCTGCGATTTCCACTCACCTCTTGCAGATACGCCGCTTCTTTCAGGTAAAACGGCAATAACTTTTCCTTGAATTTCCATTATTTTTTATTTAAAGAATTTTGTAAAACCAAATCAGCCAACTCATCAAAGTAGGCAACATCCTTAATAGCGGAATCTTGTTCACCAGTAACCTTTGATGCTATAGAACCTTTCTTCATAATCAAGCTATAAAGATAACTGTCAATAGTATCAATTCCCATCAGAATCCACGATGTAACAGCATTCTTCTGTCCGTTACGATAAGCACGGCATTCACACTGAGATAAGTCTGCCATCGTCCAAGGTAGCTCTGTGAATACGACATTCGATGAAGCCGTAAGAGTTAATCCTACACCAGCAGCCTTAATGGAACAGATAATGATTCTCTTCTTCTTAGCTTGGAAAGAGTCAATAGCCCATTGTTTCTGCTGCTGATTATCAGAGCCTGTAACGGAACATACCTCATTAGGAAACTCCTTTTTGATTGCATCAACAACATCACGATGTTCTGCGAACACAATTATCTGTTCTTCCGTATCATGTAGGAACTCGATTGTTGCTTTCATCTTTCCCTTTCCAGATATAGAACGAAGATTCATAAATTTAACTAATGCCTTCATTCGTAGCTTTTTTCTAGCTTCATCCTCAGAGCAATTCTTATATTCAAGAAGGAATGTAAGCAAGTCTTTCTGACAAGTATCATACTCTTCTTGTGTTTCAGAATCAAGAGCAACACTAATTGTTGTTCTTGTTAGTTCAGGCAAATCTTTGAGCACATCTTTCTTTTCCCTACGGAAGTAACATGTTTCGTGAATCTTTTGATTAAGCTCTTCGAGATTCTCGTTTTCTCCATATCTATTACAGAACTCGCCATATCCACCAAATTCATCAATTCTACCAAGAATAGCCAACTGACAAGCCATATCAGTAGCATGATTAACCACAGGCGTACCAGTCAGCTCGTAGATATATTCCTTGCCTTGGCAAATACCCATTATTATTTTTGACTGCCTTGTAGTTGGGTCTTTGACTCTTGCAGACTCGTCAATAATGACCGATTTCAGAATATCGACCTCATTCCTAAAAATGAAATTTTTAAGCTTTAACGGCTTTTCTCCGAGTGATACAACGAAATATTTAGCAAGAGACTCGTAATTGCATATAACCACATCATACAAATCCATCTTAGTAAGATGATAGCCGTATGTTGCGTTTACAGAATCCGTAAGGATAAGCGGACGAAGATTTGTGAATCTCTTGATTTCACGTTCCCAATTGACTTTTAGGGCAGCAGGGCAAATAACCAAACAAGGAGTCGCTTTTGCACGTTCAATGGCAACAATAGACTGAATCGTTTTACCCGTTCCCATGTCATCCCCATTTATGCAACGCTTCATAGCAAGTTCCATGCGTACACCCTCTTCTTGATAATCGTATAATTTTGGTTTATCTGACATAATGATAATTATAATAAACACCACATTCTGAAAGCCCATTCAAGAGCCTTCTCTCTACCACGCAAATACAACTCGTCACCACGTTCAATCTTTTTATAGAATACTTTCTTCTTAGTCTTAGAGACTGCAAAGATAAAGTCTTGATTTCCGTATCTATGGTCAATGCTGTGCGTCAAGTCCATATACCATGCACGGCTTCTATCCCAGTCCACGAAATCAATCTGCGCTTCAAATTGTTCTTGTGACGTAGCTGCGGTAGTCTTCAAGTCACCGCCAAACTCGCCAAGCCACCAGTCGAACTTACATCGTACAGGCAGTTCAAACTCGAAACCTTGGTATTCCATCTTCATGTGTGGATTGATGAATGTTTTCTGACCGACCGCATTCTTTAGAACAAAATCAAGAAATCTGTCCTTTGTTGCTTGTTTCTTTAATACCGCAAGTCTGTCTAATCCCCATTTCCAATCCTTCTCAGTATATTTCTCATCATCAACCGTCATAGCATAATGATTACACTTTTCTGGTTCAGTAACGAGAGCATCAACGAGAGTGCCAAGATGGAATGCATTTTTCTTGTCTGATTCCTTAACGAAGTTAAGTTGTGGGTTAAGAGCGAACTTCAATGCGGTGAGGTCTGAGTTGGAAACCTCACCACGTGAATAATAAGGGTCAAACGGTTGCTCTGCCATATTACTTAGCTGTTACTTCATCCTCATATTTAATATAAGGAGAAACGATATACTCTTCCTCATTGTTAGCATGTTTCTCGCAAGCCTTGCGCATAAACTCCAACTTAGATGCAAGTTTGTCAGGTGACATAGAAGAACCCTCAATCGTCCACCACTGCTGAATAATATCGAGCCAAGCGTTTTTGTCAGTAACAACAAGACGTTTTGTGACCTTTATTTTCTGCTTACTTGTGTTGTCAACAGAAGTCTGAGCGAAGAGCGATTGGGCTTGTGCAGTAGCATGTTGTGCAGCGTTTTCAGCATCACGTTTCTCTTGCTCTGCTGCAAGCTTGCGTTGTTGCTCTTCCTTGGCGGCTTCATCAGCCTTACGGATAGCTTCTTCCTTAGCCTTACGTTCAGCTTCAGCAGCGGCAGCTTCTGCCTCCTTGCGTTTGCGTTCTTCCTCGGCAGCTTTCAGTTCTGCCTCTTTGCGCTTGCGTTCCTCATCGGCAGCTTTCAGCTCTGCCTCTTTGCGCTTGCGTTCCTCCTCATCTTTGATGCGTTTGATTTCCTCTTGCTTTTTGCGCTCTTCCTCGGCAGCCTTGCGAGCTTCCTCTTCCTTGCGCTTACGTTCCTCTTCTGCCTTACGTGCTTCCTCTTCCTTACGTTTGCGTTCCTCTTCTGCTTTCTTGATTTCAAGAAGTTCAGCAATCTTAGAGTCAAACTTCATAAGGAGTTCGTCACGTGTAGCAGTGACAGTCTGCTTATAAGACGCAAGCAACGATGCGGAAATTTCCTTGTATGCGCCGTTCATAATATCCTTTGCATCATTCTCTTCAATTTCAGAAGAATATGAAGGCTTGTTATTAACGAACAGATGTCCGAGGTCAAGAACATCAGAGCACTCTGTAATACGTTTCTTAACTTCATCCTTGTTATCAAGGGTGAGAAGAGAGAACGTATTATTAAGTGAGTTGATAGCAGCAGAAGAATGCTCAGTAAGAAGATTGTTGAGCGTATCAATAGTATCAGTCTTCAACTTAATCTTAGCCTCCTTAATGCGCTCTTGTCGCAAGCGTTCTTGCTCTGCTTTCTTCTGCTGTTCTAGCTTGTAGGCAGCATACTCATTGCGCTTCTCCTGAATCTTATAGACAACAGAATCTGTATTCTTGGCAGAGATAAGGCTCTCCATCATCGTAAATCCTTTACGGACAATATCGAACACCTGGGTAACACCCTTACGTTTCTCCGTCATTGCTTTCTCTGTCAGTTTAGCCTTCTTGATAAATTCAGCAGCTTTCTCGTCAAGAGCATCATTCATACCAGACGCACTAATATCAGACAGAAGAGATTCACCTGCCTGAACACATGCCTCATAAGACTTTCTGTTAGCTTGCACCGCGTTTTCCGTATCGGATTTGAGCGTTGCAATCTGTCTTGTAATATTGTTTGCTTGTTGTTGTACCAACTGCAATTCTGTATTTTCAGCCATACTTTATAAATTAAAATGGAGAATCATCGTCAACCTTTGCCTTAACACCATTTTTCTGTGTCTCATTTTGCGAAGCACCAAAAGCCTCTTGTTGTTGCTGTTGTTGAGGTTGGCTATCAACATCAGCTTGCAACATACCACCAAGACCGACAGGTAACTTAGGATAAGTCTTAAAAGCATGCTTACAAGTCTTAGAGATAAGGAATCCTGTATCAATATCCTTGAAGTACATTTTACCATCTTTACCAGTATAACAACCGCCATATAGAGCGTTAGCCTTGTGGTCTTGACCGCCAAATTTAGCAGAATATTCACGCAATCTGTCGACACCTTCACGGTCAAGAACGAAGTAATCGTATGAGTTATTTGGAAGGATAATCTTTACGTAACAAGCAACGATACGTGAATTTGCTGGTCGTGGATAGGTCTTCACATAATCAACAAATTTATGACCGTCACGCTCACCGAAGCGGAAATCATCGCAATCATATACCACTACAGGGTTGTCACATCGAAGAATCTGACCAGCCCTTTGACGAAGAAGAATCTCACCATATCCTGTATATGTAATCTTAGCCGTATAAGTTGATTGTCGGGTGTTCTTGTCGTAGTTGCTATAACCCATAAGGTAACAGAGTGTTGCAGTTCCCTTTTCGAGAGACAATCCGTTAATCGCCAAGTTCATGAAGGCATCGTGAATATTCAACGATGTAGCTTTTTCGAGATAGCCCTTAAATGAGCCGTTGAGAAGCTCATTATTAAACAGAGCCTTCTGTTCTTCAAAGAACACTTCTCCACCCTCTCCGAACTTCTGATTGTACACCTCAATAAACTTATCT
>ERZ773139.4607-NODE-4607-length-10762-cov-3.386009_pt1 | contig 10762 bp, 6 predicted proteins | sample MGYA00580854_ERZ773139 | MGnify/ENA primary metagenome ERZ773139 (study PRJEB29015, sample SAMEA2737809) | human gut metagenome | biome: human gut; feature: human-associated habitat; material: faeces | place: China | collected 2012 ...
GGAAGGAGGCCCTTTTGGCGCCGGCAAAGGGCCTCCTTTCCCCCTCAACAAAAAACCTCTCTCTTGCTTACGAGCGGTAATCGGCGTTGAGGCTGACGTATTCGTGCCCGAGGTCGGAGGCGCGCAGATCGTAGCAGCCGTCGCCCAGGCCCATATGGATCTCCACCGGGATGTCGGTGGCCTTGAGCAGCTCGGAAAGCTCGGCTTCCTTGTCGCCGTTGACGGGCTGGCCGTCGCGGAAACGCTCGATGCCGCAGAGCACCAGGCGCACGCGGCTGGGGTCCACCTGGGCCCCGCTGCGGCCCACAGCGGCCACGATGCGGCCCCAGTTGGCGTCCTGGCCGTAGATGGCGGTCTTGACCAGCTGGGAATGGCCCACGGTGCGGGCGATGCGGCAGGCGTCCTCATCGGAGGCGGCGCCGCTCACGGTGATGTGCATGACCTTGCTGGCGCCTTCGCCGTCCTTGACCAGCATGTAGGAGATCTGCCCCAGGATGTCGGTAAGGCCCTTTTCCAGCAGGGCGGCGTCCTCACCTTCGGCACGGATGCCGGAAGCGCCGTTGGCCAGGCCGAGGATGGTGTCGTTGGTGGAGGTATCGCCGTCCACGCTGACGCGGTTGAAGGTCTTGTCCACGGCGCGGGCGAACATGGCCTGCCAGGTCTCGCGGTCCACATCGGCGTCGGTGAGCATGACGGCCAGCATGGTGGCCATGTTGGGGCAGATCATGCCAGCGCCCTTGGCCATGCCGGTAAGGCGCACGGTGCCGCCGGACAGGGGCACCGTGATGCTGGCGAACTTGGGAAAGGCGTCGGTGGTCATGAACGCGCGGGTAAAGCCTTCGGCATCGCGGCTGCCCAGGCTTTTCACCAGGGAGGGCACGGCCTCGCGCCAGCAGTCCATCTTGAGCTGGTCGCCGATGACGCCGGTGGACATGGGCATGATCTCATGCGGGGCCAGCCCGGTGAGGGCGGCGACCATGCGTCGGGTCTCGAGGCAATTCTCCAGGCCTTCGTCGCCGGTGCAGGCATTGGCCTGGCCGGAGTTGGCCAGCACGGCGCGGCAGGTGCCGTACTCGCGCAGGGTCTGCTGGCAGACCTGCACGGGGGCGGCCTTGAAGGCATTGGTGGTGAACAGGCCCGCCAGTACGGCGGGACGGTCGGAAACAATCAGCCCCAGGTCGTCGCGGCCGGCTTTTTTGAAACCGGCGGCAGCGGCCCCGGCGGAGAAGCCGAGGGGCAGGTCGTTGCGCGTATCGCTCATGGGAACATCCTTTCCGGTCATGGGCTTCCGGGAGGAAAACGATGAAAAAAAGGCGGGGATCTTGCCTTGCAAAATCCCCGCCGTCATATCAAGCAACCAGCGCTGTCCGGTCTTTGTGGGAACGGACGTTCAGAACGCTAGTTTTTGCTCTTCTGGATCTCGTCGGCGATAGCCTGGGGCACACGCTCGTAGTGATCGAACTGCATGGTGAAGGTAGCGCGGCCCTGGGTACGGGAGCGCAGGTCGGTGGCGTAACCGAACATGGAGGCCAGGGGCACCTGGGCACGCACGCTCTGGGCACCGCCGGCGCGGGCTTCCATGCTCTGCACGCGACCACGACGGCCGTTGAGGTCGCCCATCACGTCGCCGAGGTATTCTTCGGGGGTGACCACTTCCACGTCCATGATGGGTTCCAGCAGGACCGGGCCGGCCTTCTGCATGGCGTCCTTGATGGCCATGGAACCGGCCACGTAGAAGGCCTGTTCGGAGGAGTCCACTTCGTGGTAGCTACCGAAGACCAGGTTGACCTTCAGGTCCACGCAGGGGAAGCCGGCCAGCACGCCGGACTTCATGGCATCCTGGATACCCTTGTCGATGGCGGGGATGTATTCCTTGGGGATCACGCCGCCGGTGATGGAGTTGATGAACTCGTAACCCTTGCCCGGGTTGGGTTCCACCTCGATCACGCAGTGACCGTACTGACCGCGACCACCAGACTGCTTGGCATGCTTCATGTCGGTCTTGGCAGGCTTGGAGATGGTTTCGCGGTAGGCCACCTGGGGCTTGCCCACGTTGGCGTTGACGTTGAATTCGCGGGTCAGGCGGTCAACGATGATTTCCAGATGCAGTTCGCCCATGCCGGCGATCAGGGTCTGGTTGGTTTCTTCGTCGCCCTTGACGCGGAAGGAGGGGTCTTCCTTGGCCAGCTTGTTCAGAGCGGCGGACAGAGCATCACGGTCGGCCTTGGTCTTGGGCTCGATGGCCACTTCGATGACGGGCTCGGGGATGTTCAGGGATTCCAGGATCACCGGGCGCTTTTCGTCGCACAGGGTGTCACCGGTGGAGGCGTTCTTCAGGCCCACCAGAGCCACGATGTCACCGGCGCCGGCCCACTTGATGTCTTCACGCTTGTTGGCGTGCATCTTCAGGATACGGCCGATGCGTTCCTTCTTGCCGGTGTTGGCGTTGTACACGCTGGTACCGGATTCCAGGCAGCCGGAGTAGATGCGGAAGAAGGACAGGTGACCGATGAAGGGGTCGGAGAACAGCTTGAACACCAGGCCGGCAAGGGGTTCCTTGTCGTCGCAGGGGCATTCGATCAGGTGTTCTTCGTTGCCGGGCTCATGGCCGGTCATGACGGCGATGTCCACGGGGGAGGGCAGGTAGTCCACCACGGCGTCCAGCAGGGGCTGCACGCCCATGTTGCGGAAAGCGGAACCGCAGAGCACGGGCACGATGTTGCGGGCGATGGTGGCCTTGCGGATGCAGGAAATGATCTCTTCGCGGGTCAGATCTTCGCCGCCCAGGTACTTTTCCAGCAGGGCTTCATCTTCTTCGGCCACGGCTTCGATGAGCTCGTGGCGCTTTTCTTCGTACAGGTCCTTCAGTTCGGCGGGCACGTCTTCTTCGGTGAACTGGGCGCCCTTGGAGGACTTGTCGAAGCGGTGGGCCTTGCCTTCGATGAGGTCCACGACGCCTTCGAACTTGTCTTCAGCGCCGATGGGCAGCTGCAGGGGCACGGCCTTGGCGCCCAGGCGTTCGTGGATCATGCCCACGCAGCGGAAGAAGTTGGCACCGATGCGGTCCATCTTGTTCACGAAGCAGATGCGGGGCACGTGGTAGCGGTCGGCCTGACGCCACACGGTTTCGGACTGGGGCTCAACGCCGGCCACGGCGTCGAACACGCACACGGCACCGTCCAGCACGCGCAGGGAACGTTCCACTTCGATGGTGAAGTCCACGTGGCCGGGGGTGTCGATGATGTTGATGCGGCAGTCCTTCCAGAAGCAGGTGGTGGCGGCGGAGGTGATGGTGATGCCGCGCTCCTGTTCCTGTTCCATCCAGTCCATGGTGGACTCACCGTCGTGGGTTTCGCCGATCTTGTGGGAAACACCGGTGTAGAAAAGGATGCGTTCGGTGGTGGTGGTTTTGCCGGCGTCAATATGGGCCATGATGCCGATATTGCGCTGTTTGTCTACGGGGGTGGTGCGGGACACGTTATCCTCCAGAAAAGGGGCAGTGGGGCGGGGGGAAAAGCGCCGCGCCCTTGCGGGCGCGGCAGCAGTCACTCGGAATCGAGCTTACCAGCGGTAGTGGGCGAAAGCCTTGTTGGCTTCGGCCATACGGTGGGTATCTTCGCGCTTTTTCACCGCGCCGCCGCGACCGTTGTAGGCGTCCAGCAGTTCAGCGGAAAGCTTGGAGGTCATGCCCTTTTCGCCGCGCGAACGGGCATAGTTGATCAGCCAGCGGATGGACAGGGAAATCTGACGTTCGGGACGGACTTCCATGGGCACCTGGTAGGTGGCACCGCCCACGCGGCGGGCCTTGACTTCCAGATGGGGCTTGACGTTGTCCAGGGCCTTTTCAAAGGCGCGCATGGGTTCTTCACCGGTCTTTTCGCCCAGGGTTTCCAGCGAGCTGTAGAAAATCTTTTCAGCAGCGCCCTTCTTGCCGTCGTACATGAGACGGTTCACGAACTTGGTGACCAGACGGCTGTTGTACAGCGGATCGGGCAGCACTTCCCTCTTCGGGACAGGACCTTTACGGGGCATGATATTCTCCTTGAGAATCTCTGTGTTTCGGCGTCACCAGCCCCGCAGCGCCCCGGCGCGCCGTGAGAGGGCAGCCTGGGTGCGTTGCATGACGTACGCCGGAGTTAGCAAAAAATAACCTATTTGGGACGCTTGGCGCCGTACTTGGAACGGCTCTTGCGACGGTCGGCCACACCGGAGGTATCCAGGGTGCCGCGCACGATGTGGTAACGGACACCGGGCAAGTCTTTCACACGACCGCCGCGGATGAGCACCACGGAGTGTTCCTGCAGGTTGTGGCCTTCGCCGGGGATGTAGGCCGTCACTTCGATGCCGTTGGTCAGGCGCACACGGGCGACCTTACGCAGAGCGGAGTTAGGCTTCTTGGGGGTGGCAGTTCTCACGGCGGTGCAGACACCACGCTTCTGAGGAGCGGAAAGGTTGGTTTCCTTGTTCTTCAGAGTGTTCAGGCCCTTCTGCATAGCGGGGGAATTGGACTTGTAGGTAGCCTGTTTCCGGCCCTGCTTGACCAGCTGATTGAAAGTAGGCATGCAATGAACTCCTTTCTAAAGATTTGTGGGATGACTCCCTATATTTTCCACGGAACAAAGAATTTTATTCCGTTGGAAGCGGTTTTTCCTTTGCCAGCAGCGCCGCGGCGGCGGTGCCCACGTCGATGCCGCAGGCCCGGCCCAGCTGGGCCATGGTGTGCGCCCCGGACACGGGAACGCCCCGTTCCCGGCAGCGGTCCTCCAGCGGCCGGGTCAGCCGGGGATCGGCGTCGCAGGCCAGAAACACCCGGCCTGCCCGGCCGGCGCTTACTGCCCGCTGCACCTGTTTCAGGCCCACCACCTTGTCTTTGGATGACAGCTCTTCCAGCACGTGGGAACCTCCTCGGCACAGTGTGTCTGCCGCATGGCAAAATTCGCGGAATCCATATCCGCGCAGTTTGAAATTATAGCACAGTCCCCCGGGATACGTCAAGAGGAATCCGGGTAAAACTTTTCATTTTCCTTTGTGCATTCGTCCATACTTTGTGCACATATCAGCAAAATTTGTGTCAAATCTGCAAATAAAGCTGGAAACCGGCCCGGCGGTATGGTAAAATGAGAATACCTGTGGGGCGGAAGCTCCGGGAGAAATTAAAGGAGGTAATAGCTTGATGAAAACACCTGTTCGCACCAGACTTCTGTCTGCGCTGCTGTCACTGGTCATGCTGGTTTCCCTGCTGCCGGTGTCGGTATTCGCGGCAGAGCCTGCGTCCGGGACCTGGGAAAAGGTCACCGAGGCGCAGGAGGACTGGTCCGGTCAATACCTGATCGTCTATGAAAAGGGCAGCCTGATCATGGACGGCTCCCTGTCCGCCCTGGACAAGGAGGGCAACAAGGTGGACGTGACCATCACCGACGGCAAGATCGTCGGTGATTACGCCAAGTACGCGTTCACCATCGCGCCCATGACCGGCGGCTGGTCCATTCAGTCCGCCAGCGGAAAGTACATTTCCGGCAAGTCCGGCAGCAACAAGATCATCACCGGCTCCACTCCGGAGCTGAATACCATCACCTTCGCTGATGGTAATGTGAAGATCGCCAGCAACAACACCACGCTGCAGTATAACGCAGCCGCCACCAACGGCACCCGGTTCCGCTATTACAAGAGCGAGAATCAGCAGCCCGTGGCCCTGTATAAGCTCAGCACCGCCCCCACCCGCCAGAGCGGCATCGTCACCGATCTGACCACCCTGCAGAACGGCGACAAGGTGGTGGTGTTCAACCCCGCCAACAAGAAGGCTCTGTCCTCCGTGTACAACGGCTTCTATAACACAGGCGTGGATGTGGAGCTGACCGGAGGCAAGCTCACCGGCTACACGGATGCAGAGCTGTGGACCGTGAACCGCACCGAGAGCGGCGCCTATACCTTCTCCACCGCCGACGGCAAGAAGCTGTCCATGGACGAAAAATACTCCAGCACTCCCCTGGACAAGGCCCACACCGCCTGGACACTGGAGCAGGCTGCCACCGAGGGCTGCTACTATATTAAGAACGTGGGCCGCAGCAGCTATCTGGAGTGGTATGCCGAGAAGAACAACTGGAGTGCCTTCGGCACCATCGGCAGCAACGAGGCTCTGTTTGCCCAGCAGCTCTATCTGGTAGGCGACGAGATGGACCAGCCCGCCGGCAGCCTGCCCCAGGAGGGTGCGCAGGTGGTGCTGTTCAACCAGAATGCCCAGGGCGTCCTGGCCCAGCAGAATGACAACACCGACAGCCCCGCCATCAATAGTGTCTCCGCCCAGATCACGGACGGCAAGGCCATTCCCGGCAACGGCGGCGTGGTGTTCACCGTGGAGCGCAGCGGCGAATACTATCGCTTCCGCAACGAGACCTACGGCTACCTGTGCTCCAACGGCACCGGCAACAACGCCTTCTATTCCCAGACCGCCAGCGAGGACGCCGACTGGACCGTGGAGCCCTGCAGCGGCGGCGTGGGCGGCTATCAGCTGGAAAGCCGCACCGCCAAGTTCAACGGCCGGTACAGCCAGTATCTGGAGTATTACAGCGACAGCTATAAGACCTACAGCATGAACAAGGCCACGGACTACACCATCTACTCCTTCTTCTTCTATGGCGTAGCCGACAGCGTGAAGCTGGACGGCGGCATCGTCAATGATCCCGCCGTGAAGTTCACCTCCGCCGACTCCGTGAAGGGGGGCCAGGATTACACCCTGACCTTTACCGTGGACGATGCGAAGGCGGTCCAGAAGCTGGAGATCCTGGTGGACGGCAGGTCTGCCGGTGTCATCACCGATTACACCGCCGACGGCAGCAATTACACCGCCAATGTGCCTGCCGCCATGCTGGCTGGGTCCGATCAGGTGACCTTCACCGTCCGCGTGACCAATGTCTCCGGTGCCAGCTACAGCGGCAGCCTGGTGGTCACCGTGGTGGACGAGCCCTCCATCGGCGCCGTGACGCCGCTCAAGGGCAGCCAGACCGGCAGCAACAAGCGGCCTGTCATCTCCGCTGAGCTCATCAACGCCGGTGAGAATCCCACCGTGGAAATGACCGTCAACGGGGAGAAGGTCAAGGCCGTCTGTACCGGCGGCAAGGCCACCTACACCCCCGCCGCCGACATGACCGACGGCCGCACCAATGTTACCGTCACCGTCACCCGCGCCGACGGCAAGTCCGCTTCCTTCAGCTGGTTCTTCACCGTGGGCGAGTCCCGGTATCAGCTGTACTTCGGTCAGCTGCACAGCCACACCCAGTATTCCGACGGCGCAGGCTCTCTGGAGTCCGCTCTGAGCTATGTGAAGAACCTGCCCGACAGCGCCAACGTGCAGTTTGTGGCCTTCACCGACCACTCCAACTACTTTGACACCACCGGCGCCGCCAACCCCGAGGGCGCCCTGTACGACATGAGCCTGGCCAGCGCCTCCAGCCAGGAGACCTGGAACAGCTATCGTTCCTCCGTGGCCGCCTTCAACGAGGCCAACGCCGGCTCCCTGGTGGCTCTGGCGGGCTTCGAGATGACCTGGTCCGGCGGCCCCGGCCACATCAACACCTTCAATACCCCCGGTATCGTCTCCCGCAACAACTCCACCCTGAACAACAAGACCGACTATGCCGGTATGCGCGCCTACTATGCCCTGCTGAGCCAGCAGGAGGGCGCAGACAGCCTCAGCCAGTTCAACCACCCCGGCAACACCTTCGGCACCTTCGGTGACTTCGCCTTCTGGGATCCCGTCATCGACAGCCGCATGTACATGGTGGAGGCCGGCAACGGCGAGGGCCAGATCGGCGCCGGCGGCTATTATCCCAGCTATGAGTATTACACCATGGCGCTGGATAAGGGCTGGCACCTGGCCCCCACCAACAACCAGGATAACCACAAGGGCCGCTGGGGCAACGCCAACGACGCCCGCGACGTGATCCTCACCGACGACTTCTCCGAGGAGGGCATCTACGACGCGCTGCGCGCCATGCGTATGTACGCCACCGAGGACAAGAACCTGGAGATCGGCTACACCGTCAACGGCATGCTCCTGGGCAGCAGTCTCACCGAGGTCCCCGAGAAGCTGAACATCCACGTCACCGTCAACGACCCCGACGCCAGCGATTCCATCTCCAAGGTGGAGGTCATTGTCAACTCCGGCAAGACCGCCTATACCTGGGACGATCCCGCTGTCCTGGCCACCGGCGACCTGTCCGTGACCCTGGACCCCGACTACAGCTACTACTACATCCGCGTCACCCAGGGTGACGGCGACCTGGCGGTCACCGCTCCCGTGTGGGTGGGCGAGACCCTGAAGCTGGGCATCTCCGATGTGACCTGCGGCACCTCCACCCCCGTCACCGGCGAGGCCATGACCGTCACCACCACCCTGTTCAACAGCGAGAGCACCGACGCCAATATCAAGTCCATCACCTACGCCGTGGGCAGTCAGGTGCTGACCTCCGCCACCGACGCGGGCACCGTTCCCGCCAGCGGCACCCTGGACCTGAGCTATGATATCTCCTTCGATACCGCCCGGGTCTATAAGGTCACCGCCACCGTGGTGCTGGAGCAGGACGGCAAGGAGTATGTGTTCACCAAGGACATCACCCTGGATGTCCAGAACGCCGACGACCTGGTGTATATCGGCATCGACGCCTCCCACTACAACGAGTATGTGGCCGGTAACTATAAGGATTCCATGGGCAACTTCGGCAGCCTGGCGGGCCAGTACAGCGTCCGCACCGTGGAGCTGAAGACCAGCGACGATCTCATCGCCGCCTGCTCCAATCCCAAGTTCAAGGCCCTGATCCTCACCGCTCCCTCCCGCCGCCTGGCGGACGCCCAGACCGATCCCCGGACCTACAGCGCCCAGGAGCTGGCGGCCATTGCGGCCTTCAACGCCGGCGGCGGCACCGTGATCCTGGCCGGCTGGAGCGACAACTACGAAAACTATGACGTGATCCAGAACAACCCCGCCATCAAGCACATGGCCGCCACCCAGAACGAGGTGCTCCAGGCCCTGGGCTCCAGCCTGCGCATCAGCGACGACGCCACCTATGACGACGTCCGCAGCGCGGCCGACGGCGTGGACAAGTGGCGTCTGTACTTCAACACCTATGGCCAGAGCTTCCTGACCGACGGTGTCATCGTGGACGTCGAGCACCCCTATGACCGGCTGTATACCGAGGTATTCAGCCACTACGGCGGCGCCTCCGTGTATGCCGTGGACGCCGATGGCAAGCCCACCTCCACCCTGCCCGCCGCCGTTTCCCCGGTGGTATACGCCCACAGCACCACCTATTCCGTGGACGTGGATAAGGACGGCCTGGGCGGCGCCAACGTGCCCAAGTACGCCTATGCCGAAAACGACAGCCGCCTGCTGGCCATGGCCAGCGAGCAGCTGGAGGGCAAGGGCCTGATCATCGTGTCCGGCGCGGCCTTCATGTCCAACTTTGAGGTCCAGGCCACCATCAGCGACAACGGCTCCGAGAAGAACTACTCCAACTATAAGATCTGCGAGAACCTGCTGCGGGCCATCAACCCCGTGAAGGTCACCGACATCGCCACCGTCCAGGCCCAGACCGAGGCCGGTCACAAGTACACCATTGAGGGTGTCGTGACCTCCAACGCCTCCGGTTATGACAAGGCCACTGCCTTCTTCGACTGCATCTATGTTCAGGATGAGACCGGCGGCATCAACTGCTTCCCCGTGGCCGGCGAGTTCAAGATCGGCGATGTGGTCCGGGTCACCGGCGTGACGGAGACCTATCAGGGCGAGAACGAGCTGCAGGTTTCCTCCATCGAGAAGATCGGCGAGACCACCCCCGTCACCCCCAAGGTCGTCACCTCCACCCAGATCAACGACGGCTCCGTCCTGGGCCAGCTGGTGACCCTGAAGGGCTTCGTGGTGGGCTATGAGATGGCCGACGGCCTGGTGCAGACCATCCTGGTCCGCGACAGCGAGGGTAAGATCGCCCGGGTGTTCATCGACGGCTATATCACCACCTCCTATGACGTGAAGAACCTGGAGATCGGCTGCGAGATCTCCGCCACCGGCCTGGCCTCCTACGACAACACCTTCGTCCTGGCCGACGGCACCGAGATGGCCCCCCGCATCCGCATCCGCGACCGCAATGACGTGGTCTGCACCGCCCATGAGCACACCTTCGGCGAATGGGTGGTCACCACCGCCCCCACCTGCACCCAGGACGGCCTGGAGACCCGCACCTGCTCCGCCTGCGGCGAAGTGGAGACCCGGGTCATCCCCGCTGCCGGTCACGATTATAAGGACGGCAAGTGCACCGTCTGCGGCGCAGCCGATCCCGGCTACCAGCCCACCCAGCCCGGCGTCAAGACCGGCGACGACAGCAACACCACCCTGTGGGTCATGCTGCTGACCGTCTCCGCTCTGCTGGCTGCCGCTGTGGTGGTCCTGCCCCGCAAGAAGCACACCCGTTGAATATGACGCCTGTCTCTGATCCGGAGACAGAGTGACCCGCGAGACCCGGAGACCGGAAAAGGCCTCCGGGTCTCCGGCGTTTTGTACAAAAATAGTTCACAATCCCCGTTCAACCAGGCATGCATAAAAATCCACATGATTCAAATCTCGACACACGTTAATGAACACTCTGTCGAAATAAGCGAGATAAAACGACGCCAATCCGCCATACACGGAGAATGGTCCAGAATTTAGCCGAGTAATTCGCTGAACTTTATCGCATGAAAGTGTTGAAATAACCAAACCAAATGGTTCATG
>ERZ773139.4611-NODE-4611-length-10758-cov-13.533308_pt1 | contig 10758 bp, 9 predicted proteins | sample MGYA00580854_ERZ773139 | MGnify/ENA primary metagenome ERZ773139 (study PRJEB29015, sample SAMEA2737809) | human gut metagenome | biome: human gut; feature: human-associated habitat; material: faeces | place: China | collected 2012 ...
AATCAGTTTTACAAGCCCGCCAGCGCCAGGAATTTTTTATCCGACTGAATACTCTGTGTCAGAAACTGACCGTCCCGGAACAGGGCATAGGTCGTGACCGGTGCGGGTACATTCTGTGCAGATTCTTTGTCAGTGATATGGATGGCCTTGAACGGGATACCATGTTCCTTCGCCACCTCCTGCACCCTTGGTACCCAATAATAGGTGTAGGGACACTGATCGGTGTAATACAGAACAAAACCGTTATCTTCAATCGCCGGATGCTTCGCGCATTCCCGGAACTTCGGCATCTGTGCAGTCGGTTCAATGGAAAGGTACATGAGATTGATCCCGCAGTCGGATATGTCTGCCACACGGAACCCTTTGTAGGCAAGGAATTTCGGGTCAGCAAGAAATTCCCGCTTCCTGCCCTCCGCGCACAGAATGCAAATACCTTTCTTCCCCTGCGCCTTGGCATCACGGATGCACGCCTCCAGCAGATCATTTGAGTATCCGTGTCCCTTCATGGAACCGGATACCCAGAGACAGTCAATGTAGAGATAGCCGTCTGCCTCAATAGGCACCCATGCGTTTTCAGCCGGAATGTATTCGATAAAGCATTTACCGCGTTCTTCGCTGCGATAGAAAACAAGTCCATCATCAAAGCGCTGCCGCAGCCATTCTTTTTTTGCGACGCTCTGCTTACCGGACATGGCGCAGCAGATATGTTCCTTGTCAATATTTTCTTTTGTGATCCGAATATAGTTCATCGGTTATTCCTCCAATGCCGTTGTTCTTTCGTTTTGGCGATGGCAATTCATCGAACATTGCCTCAAAGAGCTCTGTAAGAAACACTTTGCTATCAACTTCATCCACCAGCAGCATTTCTTTCGCTCCCTCATACGGGAGCTCACAGATTGCCGCAGGCATAAGTTCCAGAGCGGATCTTGTTTTCTTTACAAGCAGTCGATCATCATAGATTCCACCGACGATTTTACCTCGGTAATAGAGGATAAATTCTCCCATCATAGGACGGTAAGAAATATCGTCCAGATCGGATAGCTGTTCCAGAATGAAATGAAGATACTCTTTACCGGATGCCATTTTTTCCTCCTGTTCAGAACAGTTGCCCCGTCAGCTTCCGCTTTTCCTTCTTCGGAAAAGTCGCTTCAAATCGTTCAAAGCCCTCCGGGTCTTTCTCACAGACAAAATATCCCACTGGGTCTTTGTAGGTGCCGGAGATACCGTCCAAAAAACCGGGCGTCAGCTCCTTGATGAGAAAATAATCCGCTTCAGGGTCGTCGGCATAGCGGATACCCTTTATTTTGGCAGGCACAAAGCCGGACTTGCCGTAAAAGTCAATATTGCCGGTGATGGCAAGTGCTCCTGCACCCATTTCCTTGGCTTTTTCCATGGAATAGTCCAGCAGCTTCTTTCCGTAGCCCTGCCGCTTGTATGCGGGCGCAATGCCGATGGGGCCGAAGGTCATGATCGGCACCTTTCTTCCGTCATCGCAGTCGATTTCCGACCACACGTAGATGACCTGCCCGATCAGCTCGCCGTCCAGCTCCATGACGAAGTCCAGCTCCGGCACAAATGCCGGGTCATCCCGATAGCAGTGCAGCACATAGTACTCCATGCAGCCGGGGCGGTAGACATTCCAAAAGGCCTCGCGGGTCAGGTTTTCAACATTGCGATAGTCATCTTTGGTTTCCAAACGAATGGTGATCTTCTTTTCTGACATGGCGTTTCTCCTTATCTCTTGTCAATAATTTTGTCGATCAGCCCGTAAGCAAGGGCTTCCTGCGCCGACATGTAGTTGTCGCGCTCCGTATCGGCGGCAACCTGTGCAAAGGTTTTTCCCGTATTCTCGGAAAGAATGCGGGTCAGCCGCTGTTTGGTTTTCTGCATTTGTTCGGTCACGATCTGAATATCCGTGACCGGGCCGTGTACGCCGTTCCCAGCGATCAGCGGCTGGTGGATCATGTTTTCCGCATTCGGCAGTGCGATCCGCTTGCCCTTTGCGCCGCCTGCTAACAGGAAAGCGCCGAAGCTCGCGGCCAGACCGATGCAGATGGTGGACACGTCGCACTTGAGATACTGCATGGTGTCGTAAATCGCAAACCCGGCCGTGACCGAGCCTCCGGGGCTGTTGATGTAGAACTGAATATCCTTGTCTGGGTCTTGTGCTTCCAGAAACAGCATCTGCTCGACGATGGAACTGGCGGATGCGTCCGTTACTTCCTCACCGAGAAAAACAATTCGGTCGGAGAGGAGCCGGGAAAAATGTCGTAGCTACGTTCGCCGCGACTGGTTTGTTCGATCACATAGGGAATGATGCTCATATATGTTTACTCCTTGATTTCTTTTGGTTTCATACAAAACAGGTGAATGCCAAGCGCCGCATTGAAGCCTGTTGCAGCAAACACGCTGAAACGCTCGACCACGCCGAAATACTCGGCAGGGACGATTTTCATACCCATTGCGCCCACAAGCATCATGGCCAATGCGACAGCGGCGCAGACACCATAAGAACGACAGTTTTTGCTCTTGGCTCCTGCGACGATGATCATGGTCAGTGATACGATGGACAGCAGCACCACCAAAGCGGTTGTGACCATGTGCATCACATCCTGAAAGGCCCCGGCATAGCCGCTGCTACTGAGCGGGAACATCCGATACCCGACCGCCGAGATCCACTCCATGATGGCGAACAGATAAATGCCCGAACGGAGCAGCTTGGTTTTCTGTCCTTGGATGCCGATACAGACGACGGTCGCGCAAACGACCTCGCACGCATTGTAAAGGGCGCTCAGCTGATTCCAGAGTGCCAGCGATGGCGCATTGGCGGCACTCAGGTCGCTGACAGCCTGTGCCATCCAGTTATAGCCGGGATAGGTCAGCGGCGCAAACACGACCGCCGCCGTGTACGAAAGAAAGCTGACAACGCCCAGCAGCCCTAATTTTTGAGTCAAAGATCGCTTCATTTTATCGCTCCCTGTGCTTATCAAGTTTGGCTTTCCCAAAAGCACCGATAGGGCTGAAAGCCTGCTGCCGCATAGAATTTCTGCGCCGACTCATTGAATGTCCAGACATCCAGTGTCACCTGATCAAAATCTCGATGTTTTGCTTGCGCTTTGCAAATGTCAGCAAAAGGATTGAATCGACACGGTGAGATGTGCCGCATGGGCAGCGCAAAGATCACAAGCCCGATCCACGAAAAGGATACCTTCAGATTCATAAAGCAACACCGGCTTTCACAGCAAATTCAGGCAGCTTTGCGGGCTTTCCATAAATGGCAATCAGCGCGCGGAACTCCCGGCGGAACGCCTCACGCAGCTCTGTCTCCGTCAGGTGCAGATGATCCGTATTGGCGAGAATCGCCAGTCCGTAGGTAAAGTAGATCATATCCTGATGAAAGCGGCGTGCGACGTCCTCCGCATATCCGAATTCATCGACGATCACGCCGATGACCTCCTGCATCAGAACATCGCTTTGATATGCCCCTGGCTGTTCGCCCTCCAGATAGAGCCAGCGGAACAGCTGCTTTTCCTCGGCAGCGAATTTGACGAAGCCCATGCCGTAGCTGCTGTAGCGGCTGTCGCTCCCCTCGTGGGCGCACAGAGAATCCCGCACGCGCTGTGTGTGCAGTTCGATCGCACGCTGCGTCAGCGCGGCCTTCAGTTCGTCCATGTTCTTGAATGAAAAGTAGATCGGCTGCGTGGAGCAGCCCAGTTTTTTGGCGACGCTGCGGGCGTTGATGGCAGAAAAACCGTCGTCACGCAATACCTCCACCGCAGCGTCGATGATCTGTTCCTTTGAAACTTTTCTGACTGCCGGCATAAGCACCATCCTTGTATAATAACACTGCGTTATATATAACGCAGTGTTATTATATCTTGTGGGACGTGATTTGTCAAGCAGCATGTTATTCTCCTGTTTCAATGGAGAAAACCCGGAAGTTCCACCCGGCATAGCTTGACACCGCCGCGGTAAAATGCTATAGTAACGACGGTCATCCCATGATCATAGAACATTCATTGTCCTATAAAGAATGCAGCACATGGGAGTTCAACACAAGGGAGGAATGTATAACATGAAACGAGTGATCGCACTGCTACTGACGCTGGTCATGCTGCTGGGCCTGGTGCCCACGGCTCTGGCCGCCGAAGCCGCCGCCCCCGACGGGACCGTGGTGAAGGCGGAGGAGGTCAGCGGCACCCCCCGGCTGGACGCCATGGCGGAGAACGGCTCTGCGGCGGAAACCACCCAGCCCACCGGGCATCAGCCCGATGATATGGTGACCATCCTCGTGGAGCTGGAGTGCGCTCCCGTGCTGGAGGGCTTTGCCGCGAAGAAAACGGCTTCCACCAGCTCTGCCGGTGCGGAGATCGCCGCCTATCTTGCCGGCGGCCGCGCGGAGAAACAGGATGCCGCCATTCGCCGGGATCAGAAAAAGGTCTTTGCCGAGATCCAGGCGGCCCAGCCCGCCGCTCTCCAGGCGGAGGGCACCTGCACTGCCTGTGCCCCTGAGCTGATGGAGCAGTGGACGGTGCTCTTTAACGGCATGGCCGTCCGCGCCCCCTATGGCATGCTGGATACCATCCGCAATCTGAAGGGTGTGAAGTCCGCCCATGTGCAGCATGTTTACAGTCAGCCCACCTCTCCGGCCACCAATGCCGGTGTGGCAGGCTACAGCTATGACATGGTCCACCTGCAGGAGGTCTGGAACAAGGGCTACACCGGCAAGGGAATGCTGGTGGCCGTGGTGGATTCCGGCCTGGACATGGAGTATTCCAGCTGGTGGAGCGATGAGGAGGGCGCCAACGTCACCGGTCTGCGCCGGGTCCACGAGGCCTTCCGGGACGACTCCTTCTACTCCCAGCTCAGCAACAGCGACCTGCGCTATACCAAGGAGTCCCTGCTGGCCTTCCTGAACGGCCGCCAGCTCAATGCCAATAGGCTGAGCCCCGCCTCCAACGAGGCCATGTACAAGACCCGCAAGGTCCCCTTCGCCTTTGACTACGCCGGAGACGCCGACCCCTATACCGGCGAGATCATCAGCGGCGACGTCAACGTCCGCAACAGCGGCAGCAACCACGGCACCCACGTCTCCGGCACCGTGGCGGGCTTTGTCCAGAGCCAGGAGGGCGAGGTCCTCTTTTCCGGCGTAGCCCCCGATGCCCAGCTGATGATGATGAAGGTCTTTGCCGACGGCGGCAACTCCGGCGCCACGGAAAGCGCCATTCTCAACGCCCTGGAGGACGCCATGACCCTGGGCGCCGACGCCGTGAACCTGTCTCTGGGCTCCGACAACGGCTTTGCCTATGACGACACCGCCATCCACGGCGTTTATGCCCGGCTGGAGCAGGCCGGCGTCATCCTGATGACCGCCGCCGGCAACAGCGAAAACTCCCCCGCCCAGGGCAATGAGCGGGGCGGCCTGAACCTGGCGGAGGACCCGGATATCTCCATGATGTCCTCTCCCGCCGTCTACCCCTCCAACCTGGCGGTGGCCTCCATCAACAGCACCATCAACATGCAGAGTGTGCTGAGCTGGACCGACGCCCAGGGCCAGAGCCATACCGTGCCCTTCTCCGACCCCAACGAAGTGGCCATGAAGGGGAAGTTCCCCGAGAGCCAGAGCTTCGTTGTGTATGACGCGGGCTACGGCACCTACATGGACTACTACAACGCCGGATTCAGCAACGGCTACAACGGCGGCAAGACGGGTATTGCCCTGGTCAAGCGCGGCAGCGCAGACGGCAGCACCCTCTCCTTCGCCGACAAGATCAACAATGCCAGCAGCTTCTCCGGCACCAACTACATGGGCGAGAGCTACGGCGTGCTGGCTGTGCTGGTTTATGACAGCGACCCCGCCGCCACCACGCTTATCAACATGAACACGGACAACACCTCGCTGACCTCCGCCTTTATTTCCGGCGTGGACGGCGCGGCCATGATCGATGCGCTGAACGCCGGGCAGGAGGTCCGCATCACCGTTCACCAGCAGGACCAGCTGTCCGACTGGGAGGAGGGCGGCCAGATGTCCTCCTTCACCTCCTGGGGCAGCGGCTCCGGACTGGAGCTGAAGCCCGAGATCACCGCCCCCGGCGGCAACATCTGGTCCACCGTGATGGACAGCAGCTATGTGGAGGGCGCCGGGAAGTACGATGACTATACCGGGTCCTACAGTCTGATGAGCGGCACCTCCATGGCGACGCCCCATATGGCGGGCCTGGCCGCGCTGGTGGAGCAGTATGTCAAGTCCCAGCATCCCCAGCAGGACGCCGCCGCCAGCGCCGACCTGACCAACCATCTGCTGGTGAGCACCGCCGTGCCCCAGCAGGAGAACGGCGTATACGTCTCTCCCCGCCGCCAGGGCGCCGGCCTTGTGAACGCAGCCGCGGCCATTTCCACCCCTGCCTACATCGATGTGGACGGCAAGCTGGTGGGCAAGCTGGAGCTGGGCGACGATCCCGGCTGGAGCGGCAGCTATGATCTGGACTTCCGGGTGGAGAACCTGGGCAGCGACGCCCTGAGCTACAGCATGAAGGCCGTGCTTCTGCGGCCGGATACCGCAGAGCAGGACGGCAAGACCATGGTCCTTGCCAGCGATGTGCTGATCCGTGAGGTGGATCTGGGCAGCGTCAGCGTGCCCGCCGGCGGCACACAGGTCAGCCGGACCGTTTCCCTCACCGCTTCCGACATCGCCGCCATCCGCGACCTGTTCCCCAACGGCAGCTATGTGGAGGGCTTTGTGATCCTCACCGCCGCCGACGGCTCCGCGCCTCAGATCGGCATGCCCCTGCTGGCCTTCCTGGGCGACTGGACCTCTGCCCCCATCCTGGACCGCGCCAACTGGTTCGACGAGCCCCAGGACGGCGAAAACGTGATGAACAACGACTGTACCCTGGGCGTCAACGTGGTGGGCAGTACCATCCGCAGCGCCGGGGAAGTGGTGAACTTCCTGAACCTGGGCCAGAACATCTTTGATACCGACATTGCCGCCGAGAGCAAGCAGACAGTTTTCCACCAGGAGAACTTTGCCATCTCCCCGGACGGCAGCGGCTATTTCGACGCCATTGACGACCTTGAGCTCTATCAGCTGCGGGATGCCAAGCTCTTTGTCACCGAGGTCCGGAACAAGAACACCAACGAGCTCTATTTCCGCACCTTCAACACCTATGTGCCCCGCAGCGTCTATCAGGCCGGCTACGGCGTGGTCCTGCCCATGTCCCTTTACTACTTCACGGATGCCTGGGATGGAACGGACCTGAACGGCGACGTCCTGCCCAACGGCACCCAGTGCGTTTACACCATTACCGCCTATGGCGAGGGTGACTACGGCGACACCGTGGACAATGAGGAGCTGGGCCGCCCGGTGACGGACTTCGAGTCCTTCGTGGACGGCAAGGAGCCCACCTTCAACGGCCACAAAATGGACAAGACCGGCGACGTGCTCTCCTTCGACGTGCTGGTGGACACCCAGGCCCCCAAGCTGGAGAACAACGCCGTGACCTTCTATCAGAAGGATGGCCGCACCTATATGCAGGGCACCGTCTATGACGAGGACGGCTCCCTGGCCTCCGTGGCGGTCCACGCCCAGGTGAGCCGGACCTATACCGACTCCACCGGCCGGGAAATCACCGAGTACAACATCGATCTGCTGAATCCCCTGTATTCCCAGAGCATTTATGACGCCGATACCCACACCTTCACCTTCACCGCAGATGTGACGGAGTATCGCGGCAGCTACAACTGGACCGGCAACGTGTATCTCTCCTGCGGCGACTATGCGGCCAATGACCGCACCTATGCCATCAAGGTGGACGCCTCCCAGGGCCTGACCCTGTCCCAGACATCCGCCCGCCTGCACCCCGGCCAGAGCTTTGACCTCAGCGTGAACAACAACACCGGCTCCACGGCGCCCATCACCCGCACCTCCAGCAACCCCGAGGTGGCCACGGTGGATGAGTTCGGTCATGTGGTGGCTGTGGCTCCCGGCCAGGCCATCATCACCGTGTCCAACGGCACCTACTCCGCCCTGTGCGTCATAGCGGTGGAGGCATCCTCCACGGAGGTGAAGGACTTCAAGCTGTCCATGGACCACTTCTCCGGCCTGAAGCCCAACGGCGCCATCACCGTCCGGGTGGTGGACCTGCAGCCCGCCGATGTGGAGATCTATCAGAATCAGTGGCTGGTATATGAGGACGACGAGGACTGGGCGGGCCTGGTCAGCGTCTCCCAGAACAGCAGCGACGCGCTGGAGGGCCTTATCGACCTGAACTATCAGGCCTCCGCGGACAAGATCCCCTCCGGAACCGGCCATCTGGACGTCACCATCAACGGTGTTACCCGGACCATGACCTTTGACTGGGAGGACGTCTATCAGACCTCCGACCAGGAGGACCTGCAGTCCGACGCCTACTACAACGAGCAGACCTATTACGTCACCGCCGGTGAGACCGCCAGCCTCATCGCCCGGTACCGCCAGACCCACTCCTTCTCCGATGTGAAGCTGTACACGGCCCAGGGGTATGTTTCCGGCGGCAGCGACAATCCCACCACCGCCGCCACCGGCCTGGTGCTGGACGGCCCGGACTTTGTCCTCTCCGGCAGCGAGCCCTGGCGCGGCAGATTGGTGAACACCGAGGGCTATGCCCTGCCGGAGTCCATCCATGTGGTTTACCGCTATGATTACGGCTATGAGTATGAGCTGACGGAAAACGCCATGTACAATGGCTATACCTATGACCGTACCACCGGCGATATCGTCGTGTCCGCCCCCTACGGCTCCTCCACCACGGTGGTGATCCGGGCAGACGGCACGGAGAAGGCCGGTAATCCGGCGGGTGCCCTCTCCGGCGTCACCTATGACCGTCCCGACAGCACCTACGGTCCCTTCAACTGGACGGTGACGGAGGGCGGCGGCAAGCTGGAGACCGCCGAGGACGTCAACGTTAACGGCACCCGCAAGAACGTTGCCTATTACACCCCCTCGGAGCCCGGCGTCAGCTATCTGACCGCCACCACCAAGGACGGGCAGTATCATGTGAACTTCGCCGTGGTCTGCCTGCCGGTGCAGGCCAATACCCTGCGCCTGGATGATACCCGGGCCACCCTGCATCCCCTGGAGACTCTGGCGCTGAACGCGACGCTGACTCCTACCCCCACCCGGGCGGAGGACGCCGCGCTGACCTGGACCTCCTTCAACCCCGAGGTAGCCACCGTGGATGAAAACGGCGTTGTCACCGCCCACAAGCCCGGCTACGCTTACATCAAGGTGTCCACCGATATCAACACCAGCGTCACCGCCTACTGCGTGGTGGAGGTATTGCCTGGTCAGGGCTATACCGTGACTCTGGACGCCAACGGCGGCATGGTGAAGCCCGACTCCGTCAGCGTCCAGTACGGCATAGCTGTGGGCCAGCTGCCTGTGCCCGTCCGTGAGGGCTATACCTTCGACGGCTGGTATGACGAAAACGGTGCGCAGTACACCGAGGACACCATATATGCCATCGCCGGAGACGCCACCCTCACTGCCCGCTGGACCGCCAATATCTACGAGATCACCCTGGACGCCAACGGCGGCGTCACCGACGTGGCCCTGGTCCAGGTGACCTTCGGCCAGGCCGTGGGCGCCCTGCCCACACCTACCCGGGAGGGCTATGTGTTCCTGGGCTGGTTCGACGAGGTGGGCAGCCGCTATGATGCTTCCACCGTCTACAGCACAGCCGATGGTGTGACCCTCACCGCCCGCTGGGGTCAGGAGGACAGCACCTTCACCATTACCCTGAACGCCAATGGCGGCAAGGTGGAGCCCTCTGCTCTGGCGGTGGTATACGGTCAGGCTGTGGGCACCCTGCCCGTACCCACCCGGGAGGGCTATACCTTCGGCGGCTGGTACGACAAGGACGGCAACCGCTACGACGCCTCCAGCGTGTACAGCGTCAAGGGTGACACGACCCTGACGGCCCGCTGGATCGAAAACAGTGTCCAGACCGGCGACGGGTTCCCCATCTTCCTGCTGAGCGGCGCGATGATGGCGGCTGCCGCAGGCGCTGTGATGCTCCTGCTGAAGCGGCGGAAGCTCATGGGCGAATAAACAGACCGGAAGTGCTTCTGCACAGGCTGTTATAAAAGGCTCTCCGGCACATGTGCGCCGGAGAGCCGGGAAACGAAACAAGCCAAGGCCGGCAGGTCATTGACCTGCCGGCCTTGGCTTGTCAAAAATCCTTAATGGGACATTCTCCGCTGGGGAGCGGCTCCATCAAAGCGCTGCGGACACGGGCGGAGTGAATCCGCCCTGCGGCAAGGTTTTGCTGGGCAAAACGCTTGGGACGCGGCTGCGCCGCGGGGGAAAAGCAGCAGGGGAGCCGACTCAGGAACCGGCAGCTTACCGTTCCTCTCGGAAGTAGCTGAGGCCCAGGCTTGCAGGAGGCTGCTTTGATTCCCTGTCCGGCCAAGGCCGGACAGGGAACCCGGATTTCATTTTCCTCCGGGCGGAGTGAATCCGCCCTGCGGCAAGGTTTTGCTGCGCAAAACGCTTGGGACGCAGCTGCGCTGCGGGGGAAAAGCAGCAGACAGACGCCGGATGACGAAAGCCTTACCGTTCCTCTCGGAAATAGCTCAAGCCCAGACTTGCAGGCGGCTGCTTTGATTCCCTGTCCGGCCAAGGCCGGACAGGGAACCCGGATTTCATTTTCCTCCGGGCGGAGTGAATCCGCCCTGCGGCAAGGTTTTGCTGCGCAAAACGCTTGGGACGCAGCTGCGCTG
>ERZ773139.4613-NODE-4613-length-10754-cov-4.795215_pt1 | contig 10754 bp, 9 predicted proteins | sample MGYA00580854_ERZ773139 | MGnify/ENA primary metagenome ERZ773139 (study PRJEB29015, sample SAMEA2737809) | human gut metagenome | biome: human gut; feature: human-associated habitat; material: faeces | place: China | collected 2012 ...
AATGACATGCCGGTGGCATGTCAGAGCCGCGCCGTGACCGAGCCGCAGCGAGACGATGGCGCGTCAGCGCCTGAGGGGTCGCCAGAGTTGAGTATAGAGCAGAGCGGAAAAGAAAGCACACGCGCCAAATCACCCTGTAGGGGACGGCCTCTGTGCCGTCCCGCCCCACCCGAAGAAGAAAACAAATTCAGGAGGAAACAACATGTCGAAGAAGAACAAGGATAAGACCAGGCAGCCGCCCGTCCCGACCGGACATGACCACCGCGCGGGCGAGCCGGAGACAAAGAATATCCTGCATACGCCGCTGCCCGGCGCGCCTGACGGCGTCTCCGGCAATTGGCGGTGACACGGGGAACAGAAGCGGCGAGGCTTGCTCGACGCGCTTCTCCATGCGGCACAAAAAACGATGCACCGCACCCTTGGCGCCCCACACAACACCGAACCCCCGAGCCGCGGTCGATGACCGCGGCTCGGGGGTTCCTCATTCACATACCAATATAAACCTGATCCCTGCGCCTTACCGCCCGAGGATCGCCCTGATCTCATCCAGATCGGCGGCGAAATATATCCCGCGCTGGCGCTCTTCGGACGACAGCCCCGCGTCGATCATGCCGCGCAGCAGCGCGCGCAGCGGCTCGTAGTACCCGTTGAGATCGTACAGGATGCACGGCGCGCTCAGGTGCCTGAGCGACACCTTCGACATCACCTCCGTGATCTCCTCCAGCGTACCGGTGCCGCCGGGCAGCGCGATGAACGCCTCGCCGAGCTCTATCATCTTTGCCTTGCGCTCGGACATGTCGCGCGTGACGATCAGCTCCGTCAGCCCGTCGAACTCGTAGCCCTCGTCGATGAAAAACTGCGGCTCCACGCCGATGGCCTTGCCGCCCGCGCCGAGCACGCTCTTCGCCAGCACGCCCATCAGCCCGCTTGCCGAGCCGCCGTACACCAGCGTGTTGCCGCTCTCGCCGATCCAGCGGCCAAGCTCCGCCGTCGCCTGTGCAAGCGCGGGGTCATTGCCCGCGTTCGCGCCGAGATAAACCGTTATATTCATTGCAAAACCTCAATTTTTGTGGAACAGCTTCTTCGCCTGATACTTCGGCTCGAAGGTGATGTTCACGCCCAGCTTCTTGAACAGATCCTCGTCGACGTGCGAGAGAATGACCGAGGAGTGCGCCTCGCAGCCGCGCAGCTTGCCGAGCTGATCAATGGCGTAGCCCGCCATGGGGTTCGTGACCGCGCATATCGACAGCGCGATGAGCAGCTCGTCGGTGTGGAGACGGGGGTTGTGGTTGCCGAGATGCTCGACCTTGAGATGCTGTATCGGCTCGATGACGCCGGGGGCGATGAGCGGCAGCTTCTTGTCGATGCCGGCGAGCGCCTTGAGGGCGTTAAGGAGACAGGCCGAGGACGCACCGAGCAGGGAGCTTGTTTTGCCGGTGACGATGCTGCCGTCGGCCAGCTCCAGCGCCACGGCGGGCGCGCCCGTCTCCTGCGCGCGCTGCAGCGCCGCGCCTACAACGGGGCGGTCGGCGGCGGTCAGGCCGAGGGAGTTCATGATAAGCTCGATCTTGCGCAGCTCCTGCGGCTCGGAGGTACCGCGGCGCACGCCGCATGCGGCGGCGTAGTAGCGGCGGATGATCTCCTGCTTGGAGGCTTCGCAGCAGGCGTCGTCGTCGAAGATGCAGAAGCCGTTCATGTTCACGCCCATGTCGGTCGGGCTCTTGTAGGGGCTGTCGCCGTAGATCTTCTTGAACATGGCCTCGAGCACGGGGAAAATTTCGACGTCGCGGTTGTAGTTGACGGTGGTGACGCCGTAGGCCTCGAGATGGAAGGGATCGATCATGTTGACGTCGTCGAGGTCGGCGGTAGCGGCCTCGTAGGCGAGGTTGACGGGGTGCTTGAGCGGGAGGTTCCAGACGGGGAAGGTCTCGAACTTCGCGTAGCCGGCGCTGACGCCGCGCTTGTGCTCATGGTAGAGCTGGCTGAGGCAGGTGGCCATTTTGCCGCTGCCGGGGCCGGGGGCGGTGACGACCACGAGGCTGCGGGTAGTTTCGATGTAGTCGTTGCGGCCGAAGCCGTCGTCGGAGACGATGAGGGGGATGTTGGAGGGGTAGTCGGGGATGATGTAGTGGCGGTAGACCTTGACGCCGAGGGCTTCGAGCCGGTGCTGGAACTTGTCGGCGATAGCCTGACCGCGGTAGTGTGTGAGGACGACACTGCCGATGTAGAGGCCGATGCCGCGGAATGCGTCGATCAGGCGGAGGGTGTCGTCGTCGTAGGTGATGCCGAGGTCGCCGCGGCGCTTGCTGCGCTCGATGTCGTCGGCGGAGATGGCGATGACGATCTCGGCCTCGTCCTTCATTTCGAGCAGCATTTTCACCTTGCTGTCGGGCGCGAAGCCGGGGAGGACGCGGGAGGCGTGGTAATCGTCGAAGAGCTTGCCGCCGAATTCGAGATACAGCTTGCCGCCAAATTTGCTGATGCGGTCGCGGATGTTCTGTGATTGCAGCTTGAGGTACTTGTCGTTGTCAAAGCCTATCCTGTGCATGATGTTCTGTCTCCCGAAAGTTAGTATTTTTGTATGTAAAAGCTTAGATAGTTAAAGAATGATGGGGGAAAGGTGTCGACAGAGTAACGATACGGGCAGAGTTGAAAAGACAGAGCGCAGTAAAACAACCATTGTCATTGCGAGGAGCGAAGCGACGCGGCAATCCGCATCCCCTTTACGCCATGTGTAAATATACTGCCGTCAAAAAAGAGAAACGGATTCCCACGACCAGTGTGAGCACTGGTCTCGGAATGACAGTGGTTTTCTATACTCTGCCGTCTCTTTTCTCAACTGGCACTTACTATCAACTGGAGCAGAGTGCAAAAGACGCACCCAGCAAAAATCACCCCGTAGGGGACGGCCTCTGTGCCGTCCCGCGAGCACTGCCTGTGCACCCAAACACTACACCACTCTACCATATTTCACAATGAATCATTATATCATACTTTCCGCGAAGCACAAGCCACGAAAAAACCAAATAAGACTTTTTTTATTCATATTCATGTGTTATAATTCACTATGTATTGGTATCATCTTATATTTTTACGAAAGGCATACGCAATGGGACTTTTCAATAAGATTTTCGGCAGCTACAATGACCGTGAGCTGAAAAAAATATATCCTATCGCCGATGCGATAGAGAAGCTGGAGCCGGAATACGCCGCCCTGACGGACGACGCGCTCCGTGCCAAGACCGAGGAATTCAAAGCCCGCTACAATGACGGCGAAACGCTGGATGAGCTCCTGCCGGAGGCCTTCGCCGCAGTGCGCGAGGCCGCGTGGCGCGTGCTGGGCATGAAGCCCTTCCGCGTGCAGCTCATAGGCGGCATCGTGCTCCATCAGGGGCGCATCGCCGAGATGAAGACCGGCGAGGGCAAGACCCTTGTCGCCGTCCTTCCGGCCTACCTCAACGCCCTGACCGGCGAGGGCGTACATATCGTCACCGTCAACGACTACCTCGCCCGCCGCGACAGCGAATGGATGGGCAAGGTGCACCGCTTCATGGGCCTGTCCGTCGGCCTGATCGTCCACGGCCTGACCCCGACCGAGCGCCGCGAGGCCTACGCCTGCGACATCACCTACGGCACCAACAACGAGATGGGCTTCGACTACCTGCGCGACAACATGGCGCTCTACAAGGAGAACATGGTGCAGCGCGGGCACGCCTTCGCCATCGTCGACGAGGTGGACTCCATCCTCATCGACGAAGCGCGCACGCCGCTCATCATCTCCGGCCAGGGCGACGAGAGCACCGACCTTTACCGCCAGGCGGACGATTTCGTCAGCCGCCTGAAGAAGGTCGTGTACGCCTCGGTCGACGAGAAGGAGGAGGAGAGCGACGACCTCGACGCCGACTACGTCGTGGACGAGAAGGCGCGCACCGCGACCCTGACCGCCCGAGGCATCGCCAAGGCGGAGCGGGCGTTCAACCTCGAAAACCTCGCCGACATCGAGAACGCGACGCTGGCGCACCATATCAATCAGGCGCTCAAGGCGCACGGCGTCATGAAGCGCGACATCGACTATATCGTCAAGGACGGCGAGATCATCATCGTCGACGAGTTCACCGGCCGCCTCATGTTCGGCCGCCGCTACTCCGAGGGTCTGCATCAGGCGATCGAGGCCAAGGAGCACGTCGACGTGCAGAAGGAGAACCGCACCCTCGCGACCATCACCTTCCAGAACTACTTCCGCCTCTACGGCAAGCTCTCCGGCATGACAGGCACCGCCGCGACCGAGGCCGAGGAGTTTGAAGCCATATACAAGCTCGATATCGTTGAGATCCCGACCAATAAGCCCGTTATCAGAATCGACGACCCCGACGTCGTGTATAAAAACGACGCGGGCAAGAACCGCGCCATTGTCGAGCAGATCGTCGCCTGCCACGAAAAGGGGCAGCCCGTGCTGGTCGGCACGGTGTCCATCGAGAAGAGCGAATATATCTCGTCGCTGCTGAAAAAGCGCGGCGTACCGCATACGGTGCTCAACGCCAAGTACCATGAGAAAGAAGCGGAGATCGTCGCGCAGGCGGGCAAGCTCGGCGCGGTCACTATCGCGACCAACATGGCCGGCCGAGGCACCGACATCGTCCTCGGCGGCAACGCCGAGTTCATGGCCAAGACCGACCTGCGCAAGGCCGGCTTTGACGAGCGCGTCATCGCCGAGGCCACGGGCTTTGCCGACACCGACGACGAGGACATCATCGCCGCGCGCAAGCTTTTTGCCGAGCGCATGGCGGAGCATAAGAAGGCGACCGACGCCGAAGCCGAGAAGGTGCGCGCCGCTGGCGGCCTCTTCATCCTCGGCACCGAACGACACGAATCGCGCCGTATCGACAATCAGCTCCGCGGCCGTTCCGGCCGTCAGGGCGACCCCGGCGAGAGCCGCTTCTTCCTCGCCATGACCGACGATATCATGCGCCTCTTCGGCTCCGAGCGCATTATGAACATGATGGAGACGCTGAAGGTCGACGAGGACACCCCGCTTGACGCGAAGATGCTCTCCGGCGCGATCGAGCAGGCGCAGAAGACCGTCGAGAGCCGCAACTTCCAGGTGCGTAAGAGCGTGCTCGAGTACGACGACGTGATGAACCAGCAGCGCGGCATCATCTACGGCGAGCGCCGCAAGGTGCTTGACGGCGAGGATCTGCGCGAGCAGATAACCGGCATGATCCGCGAATTTGTGTCCTCCACCATCGCCGCCGCGATGCACGGCGAGCCGGCGGAGACGAGCCAGCAGCTCGACGACGTGCTCGCGCCGTTCGAGAAGCTGTTCCTCCCGCACGGGGCGATAACGCTCGAGCAGTTCGGCGGCAAGGTGAAGCAGGACGCGCTCACGGAGCGTGTGGACGATATCGCCATGAAGGTCTATGAAGCGCGCGAGAAAGCCTTCGGCGACGGGCCGAACGGCATGCCGCTCATGCGCGAGCTGGAGCGCGTCGTGATGCTGCGCGTCGTGGACGAGTACTGGATGGAGCACATCGACGCGATGAGCGACCTCAAGCAGGGCATCGGCCTGCGCGGCTACGGCGCGACCAAGCCCATCGACGCGTATAAGCAGGAGGGCTTCGAGATGTTCGAGGCCATGGTGCAGGGCATCCGCGAGGAGACCGTGCGCCGCATATTCACCGTCCGCGTCCGCAAGGAGCAGACGATAGAGCGCAAGGCCGTTGCGAAGAACGCCGCGGCCAACGTCGGCGGCGCGCCGGTCAAAAAGCAGCCGGTCAAGAAAGCGCCGAAGCCGGGGCGCAACGATCCCTGCCCCTGCGGAAAGATGAAGGCGGACGGCAGCCGCCGCCTGAAATATAAGGAATGCTGCGGGAGAAACGAATAAATGTTTTCGGAAAATAACAAAAACGGCCTTGTCTATATGACCTCCTCCGTCATCACCGCGCGCCACCTGTTCACGACGCGCTATGGCGGCGTCAGCACCGGCGACTTTGCGAGCCTGAACCTCGGCTCCAATCGGGGCGACCCGCAGGAGAACGTCGCGGAGAATTACCGCCGCGTCGCCGCCTTCTTCGGCGTCGGGCGGGACGACTGCGCCGTCACAAAGCAGGTGCACGGGAACGAAGTGCGCGTCGTGACGGGTGCGGATAAGCACGTCTGCGGCTCGAAAACGCCCTACGAGGCGGACGGCCTTGTCACAACGGAGCGCGGCCTGCCGATATTCTGCTTCGTGGCCGACTGCGTGCCGGCGCTCCTGTGCGACGCGGAGCACGGCGTCATTGCCGCGGTGCACTGCGGCTGGCGCAGCTCGGTCGCGGATATCCTCGGCGTGACGGTAGAGAAGATGTGCGCCCTCGGCGCGGAGCCGGAGAGCATATGCGCCGCGATGGGCGCGTCGATCGGCCGCTGCTGCTTCGAGACGGACGACGATGTGCCGGATGCCGTTAAAAAATATCTGGGCTGTGACGCGGAGGAGCTCTTCGACCGCCGCCCGGGCGGCAAAACGATGGTCGATCTCCGCGCGGCGAACGCCATGCGCCTGCGGCAGCTCGGCCTGCGGGCGGAGAATATCGACGTATCCCATGAGTGCACGATGTGCAGCCATGAGAAATACTGGTCGCACCGCTATACCCAGCGCATGGGGCAGGGCAGAGGCAGCCTCGCCGCCGGCATAGTTCTTGACTGAGGTGATGCAATGAAGATACAGAAAAGGATCGCCGCGCTGCTTCTTGCGGCGCTCACGCTCGTGGGCTGCACCGGCTGCGCCGGGGTGAGCAGCAGCACGAATCAGAACGATATGGAGTTCGTCTCCACCGGCGGCAAGGACATCGAGCGCGCCGTGCAGGCGGACGATGTGTTCTCCCTCAACAGCAACCCCAATTACAGCTTTAACCCCCTCATCGCCACCAACCTCTCCAACCAGCTCATATGCGACCTCGTGTATGAGAACATGGTCGAGGTCGACGACAGCTTTGAGGTCATCCCGAACGTCATAACGACGTGGACCCATTCGGACGACTGCAAGACCTGGACGCTCAACATCGGCGAGGGGCATGTTTTCCATGACGGCACCCCCGTCACCGCCAAGGATCTGCGCTATTCGCTCGACCGCGCCATCACCGCCGACCGTTATCTCGGCCGCTTTGCGAGCTATCAGGGCGCATATGTCGCGAGCGATACGCAGCTTGTCGTCTCCCTCGGCCTCGGCGACGGGCAGTTCATAAAGCTGCTGAATATCCCGATAATCAAGTCCGGCTCCTACGGCGAGAAGTACCCCATCGGCAGCGGCCCCTATACCTATAATGAGGACCATACCGAGCTTCACGCCTATGAGGGCTACTCCACCGAGTATGCCTCCTACGGCAGCCTCCCCGTGGACGTGATATATATTAAGGAATACCCCGCGCAGGAGGAGATAATCAGCGCCTTTGAGGACGCGTATATCGACGTCACCGTCAACGACCCCTCGAGCTACACGAACCTCGGCTTTGCCAGCGCAAACGAGATCCGCAGCTTCGCCACCACGAATATGCACTACGTCGCATTCAATGAGAAGACGCTGCTCGGCCGCTATAACGTTTTCCGCTACGCGCTGAGCTACGCGTTTGACCGCGCGTATCTGGAGGAGCTGCTTGGCGGCAATGCCGCCGCCTCGCCCATCCCGATGTACCCCACCTGCACGTCCTATCCGCAGGAGCTGGCCGACAAGCTGGCGTACAATATGGATACGTGCAAGAGAATACTTGAGGGCGCCGGCGTGCTGGATCACGATAACGACGGCAGGCTCGAGTATATGAGCGGGTCGATACAGGAGATAGAGCTGAGCTTCCTCGTGTGCAGCGACAGCAGCGCCAAGGCCGGCGTCGCCAACCGCTTCGCCGAGATCATGGACTCCATCGGCCTCACCGTCGTCGTCAACTCCCTCCCGTGGGACGATTATGTCGAAGCGCTGCAGAAGGGCGAGTTTGACATGTACTACGGCGAGATAAAGCTCCGCAATAACTTCGACCTCACGGAGCTGCTCGATCCTGATAATAAGTATGACGAGGAGAAGAATCCCAACGGCATCAACTTCACCGGCATCACGGATCCCAATTACGTCATGTACCTCAACGACTATCTCGCCGCGGGCGACGTTGAGCGCGATTATAAGTATAACCAGTTCTGCTCCTACCTCACCGAGAACTGCCCCATCGTGGTTATCGGCTTTGAGAAGCAGGAGATAATTACGCATCGCGGCTGCGTCAAGGGCGTGGACGCGAATGCGGGGAACCCATTGTATAATTTCCAGAACTGGGAGATAACCCTCGGTTAAGCGCGCCGCCCAAGCCGCCGGGCGCTGCGCCTACTATTATAATAATATAACAGCGGCAGAATGGAGAACAGTATGACTGACAGAGAGCTTATGTCCATCGCAAAGAAGGCGTCGATGAACGCCTACGTGCCGTATTCCCGCTTCCCTGTGGGCGCCGCGCTCGAGTGCGACGACGGGACGGTGTTTTCCGGCTGCAACGTTGAGAATGCCGCGCTCGGAAGCACGATCTGCGCCGAGCGTACCGCCTGCTGCAAGGCGGTCAGCGAGGGGCACCGCAGCTTCCGCCGCATCGCGATATATGCCGACAGCGAGAGCTGGTGCACGCCCTGCGGCGCATGCCGCCAGTTTCTGGCGGAGTTTTCGCCGGATATGGAGGTGCTGTGCGCCAAGGCGGGCGACAGGTACGTCAGCTATAAGCTCAGCGAGCTGCTGCCGCACGGGTTCAATTATTGATGGAGCTGGAGCAGCTGCGCGTGTTCGCCGCCGTCGCGGATGAAGGGAGCTTCACGGGCGCGGCGCGGCGGCTGTATATCAGCCATTCCACGGTCAGCCGTACGATCACGGCGCTGGAGGAGGAGCTTGGCGTGCGCCTTGTCGAGCGGGATAATCGCTTCATCGCCCTGACAAAAGCGGGGGAGACCCTCCGCGAAGAAGCGGAGCAGCTGCTCTCCGCTGCGGACACCGCCGCTGCCCGCGTCAGAGCCGCCGCGAAGGAATGAGCGCCGCCTCAAAACCGGAACGGTTCATAAATACAGACAAACAGGTGATGAAAAATGCGGTATTTCAAACCCTATGAGGGCGACAAGCCCTACATATTCATAAGTTATGCCCACGCGGACTCCGACGCCGTGATGAGCGTCGTCACGCATATGCACGACCGCGGCTACCGGATCTGGTACGACGAGGGCATCGAGGTCGGCAGCGAGTGGCCGGAGTGCATCGCCAGCCACCTGACCGGCGCGCAGCTCGTCATTGCCTTCATCTCCAACAGCTACATGCGCTCCGACAACTGCCGCCGCGAGATGCACTACGCGCTCTCCAAGCGCATCCGCATCATCAACGTCTTCATCGAAAACACGGACATGACCCCCGGCATGGAGATGCAGATCGGCAGCATTTTCGCGCTGATGCGTCATAACATGAGCGACGCGGAGTTTTACGGTAAGCTCTATTCCGCCCCGCTGCTGGACGCGGAGCTGTTCGCCGATGGCGGCGCACCCGCCGAAGCGCAGCATCCGGAGCCGCCGAAGCCCGCCCCCGCACCCGCGCCGAAGCCCGAAAAGCCGCGCAAATCGAAAGAGAAGCCGTCGGAGACGGAGCGCCGCCGCAAAAAGCGCCTTGCCCGCCGTATTGTCTGGGGCGCAGTCGGCGTGCTGCTGCTCGCCGCGGTCATCACCCTCGGCACCATCGGCTACTTCACCGGCCTCATTGAGCGCCTGACCACCGATGTCGTCACGGTCGAGCCTCTGCCGCAGAGCACGGCCGCCAGCTTCGGGAACGCCATTTTCGAGCGCGCCGCGCGTGACTATACCGGTATCGCGGACGGGGACATCGCCGTCTCCGACCTCGCAGGGCTGCACGAGCTGTACATCGTCGGCGACGAGTACTATTTCGAGGATCCGACCATGTCGCTCCTCCTGCGCTCGGCGCTGCCCGAGCAGGGGACGATACGCAGCCTTGACGACCTGAAATATTTCACCGGCCTTGACACGCTCTGGATCTGCGGCCAGCAGCTCTCGTCGCTCGGGACGCTGCCGACGCTGAACATCGAGCGGCTGAATATCTCGAACTGCCGCGTCGCCTCGCTCCAGGGCATAAGCAATCTGCCGAAGCTGCGCGAGCTGACGACCGACGGCTGCCCGCTGGGCGACCTCGGCGATATCAACCGCTGTCTCCAGCTGCGCAGCGTGAGCTTCATCGGCGCGAACGTCTCGGACTTCTCGGTCATGAAGCCGCTGACGAAGCTGACCGAAGCCGCGGTGTCCAACTGCACGCTCGACGAGCTGCGGCCGATCCTGCGCCACAGCGGCCTGACCAGTCTGGCCTGCTATAGCTGTGACCTGCGCGGCAGTTTCTTCAAGAGCTTCGACCGCGAGCGCGGCATCGTGAGCCTGACGCTGGAGGACTGCAAGCTGGATTCGGCGAATAATCTGCATGATTTCAAGGGTCTGACCGAGATGTACATCATCAACAGCGGCGAGAATCTGGATTGGTCGGAGCTTGCGGATATCGACACGCTTGTCCGCGTGTATGTCAGCGCCTCGACCGAGCAGACCGTCCGCGCCGCCCTCGCCGGCACGGATGCCGCCATCGAGACCCTCGCGTGACGGTATATTATAATAGTAGGAAAACAGAAAAGCTGGGAAAATATTTTTGATATCAGCTGCTCTTTTGAAGATGAAGTACATCCACATCTTAGCACCCAGGCAACCATGTGGGAAAT
>ERZ773139.4620-NODE-4620-length-10747-cov-19.866255_pt1 | contig 10747 bp, 7 predicted proteins | sample MGYA00580854_ERZ773139 | MGnify/ENA primary metagenome ERZ773139 (study PRJEB29015, sample SAMEA2737809) | human gut metagenome | biome: human gut; feature: human-associated habitat; material: faeces | place: China | collected 2012 ...
TAAGAGGGAAAATTGTTACTGATATAAATACTTCTGAAGAGGATATGAAATCTTTAGCTCTTAATCTTGAAAATGTTAAAAAATATATTTGTGGTAAAGAGATAGTAAAAGTAATAGTAATTCCTAAAAAACTTGTAAATATAGTTGTAAAAATGTAGATAATGTTTCTTTTCTACATTTTTTTGTTGTATAATTAAATTATGGAAAATATAGATAATTATGAATATGAAAAAAAATATTGGAATATGGGATTTAATAATATAGCTGGTGTAGATGAAGTAGGGAGGGGGCCACTTATTGGACCTGTTGTTACAGCATGTGTAGTGTTGCCTCACAATTTTAAGTTAGAAGGTCTTACAGATTCTAAAAAGTTGTCTGAGAAAAAAAGAAATGAATTTTGTGAGTATATAAAACAAAATGCACTTGCTTATTCGATTGGTGTAGTAGGTCCAGAAGAAATAGATGAAATTAATATATATCAAGCTAGTAAAAAAGCAATGTTACTTGCAATCGAGGATATAAGGAAAAAAATAAATGTTGATTATGTATTTACAGATGCAATGCCTTTAGAACTTGATATTCCAAGTCTTTCAATAGTTAAAGGTGATTTAAAGAGTATAACAATATCTGCTGCAAGTGTAATTGCTAAAGTAACAAGAGATAATATGATGTATGAACTTGATAAAAAATATCCACAGTATAAGTTTGGCTCTCATAAAGGATATCCAACTAAAAAACATATTGAAGCAATTAATAAATATGGTTTAATTGAAGGATATAGAAAAACTTATGGACCAGTAAAAGAATTAATAGAAAGGAATAAATAATATGGATTTTTTTAGAAAAAATACTACTCCAAAAATTGTTGAAAAGCATACAACTTTTAATTACTCTAGAAAAACACCAAAACAAATAATAGAAGAAAGAGAAAATAAAAAATTAAATGTGTTATTTAATAAAATTAATGAAAATAGAACTCATATAAATAATAATTGCAAATTAAATAATAAATCATTTAATAGTAGTAGTTTTAATAATAAAAATTTTTTTAATAAATAATTAATTTTATAATAAGATTTTAATATCTTATTTTTTTTACAATTTTAATAAATTAAATGAACAGAAAATTAATAATTTAATGTATTTAAAAAATATATATTAAATTATAAAAAAAATGCAAGCTTTTATTTACGAAAAGTATAAAATGTGGTATTATTAATGTAAATACAGTGTAAAAAATATTGCTATATAGTAGGAGGATTTATATGAATTCAAAAAAAGGATTTACGTTAGTAGAATTATTAGGAGTTTTAGTCGTTTTAGGATTGATATCTGTTATAATTGTACCAAAAGTTATTGATTCAATTACAACTTCTAAAGAAGCTGCTTACCAAACACAAGTAGAAACAATAGAAAATGCTGCAAAAAAATATGGTATTTCAAATGATTTACTTTATCCAAAAGAAGGAGAAAAGAAATATATTGCAGTAAAAGATTTGATTGCTGTTGGTGAATTAAGTGATAAAGAAATTATTAATCCAAAAACAGGCAATAAAATGAATGGCTATGTACTTGTTGAATATAATAGCGGTTATCAACAATATGAATATACATATGTTGAAGAAATAGATGAAAATACGTTGGGAGCTATGGGACCAACATATGAAGTAAAAGATCCTGATAAGTGGACAACAAGTAAGAACGTGACTATCATTTATCCAAAAGGAAATGGTAAATATGAATATGAGTTTATATTTAAGGGAATAGTAGAAATTGGCGGTCATGAGTATAACCATACAGAACAAGATTGGAAAGAGAAGTGGAGTAGTACACCTGAACTTAGAAAAAATATTACTTTTAAAACTAATGGTAGTTTAATAGCTCGTGTTAAAAATAAGGATGAATATATAAACGGTTCAACTTTAGAGATAGAAAAAATTGATAATACAGCTCCAAGTGCAGTACTTGGATATGATAAAAATACATTAACTACAAATAAGATAGATCTTGTAGCTACTTGTACTGATGATGAATCGGGTATTTCAAAGTATTTATTTAAATTAGGTAATGGTAATTGGATAGATAATGGAACTAGTAATAAATATACATTTTCAAATTTAAATAATACTACTTCATATAACTTTTCAGTAGAATGTATTAATGGAGTAGGAATGACTAGTCAATCAACACTTCCTATAAAACTTAATGATATAGATAAAGATAAAGATAATATATGGTTTGAAGTAAGTGATCCTAGTATATGGAAAACTAATAAAAATGTAAAAATTTTTTATCCTGGAAATTATACAAGATATGAATTTAGTATAATTGATGGAACTGCAACTAGAAATGGTCAAGAATTAACACCTGGTACCTGGTATATAGCATCATCATTACAAGAAACTGTTAATTTTACAACTGAAGGTACAATAGCGGCTAGAATTTATGATGGAACAAATTTAAGTTCTATCGCAAATCAAGCAATTACGTATGTTGATCCTACTAAACCAACATGTGAAATACTATTAACTGGTGGTACATTAGGTACAAATGGATATTATACAGTTGTACCAAAAGTTCAATTAAAAACGTCTATTGCAGGTGGAAGTGGAATTTCTTTTGGACAATCTACAGAATATGATAATAGTGTAACAAAAAATAATTCAGGGTTAATTAATATAACTAGTTTTTCAGAAGGAAATAATGCATATTATGGATTTGTTAAAACTGGTGCAGGTAATACTTCAACATGTACTGCTTCGTTTAAAGCTGATACATTTAAACCTGTTGTTGCTATTAATGGAAATGCATCAGTTAGTTATGCAAATTCATCTACAACAATAACAATTCCATTAAAAGTTAGAGATCTTACAAGTGGAATAGATACAAATACATTCACTGATTCTGATATAACAGTAAAAGTAGGAACTACAACAGTAACACCTACAAAATCATTAAAATATAATTCTGTATCAAATGGTGTATATAGTTATACATTAACATTGTCCGGTGTAACAGGTAATGGTGCTCTTAATCTTTCAGTGGGTGCTGGTATGGTTGTTGATAAAGCTGGAAATAAAAATAATACAGTTTCAATATCTACAAATGTAATTATTGATAATACAGCCCCTACTTTAGAAATAACTGGAACTAATGGTACAACTTATAAAAAGGAATCAGATGCTACTATAACACTTAAAGATACAGGTGGAAGTGGTTTAACTGCTGGTAGCTATACTATTAAATATGGTTGGGCTACTAGTAGCCAATCTTGTAGTAATCTTACATCTTCAACAACTATAACTGTTGCTGCAGGAGCAACATCAGGTTCTGTTAAAGTAAATGTTAAAGATAAAACAGGAGCAGGAAAACTATATGTATGTAATAGCACTTCAATAACTGATAGAGCTAAAAACACATTAAGTGCTAATAGTATTGTGTCTTCAAATATGTATTTAGATAATGAAGAACCTCAAATAGTTATTAATCCAAATGGTGGATCCTATACTATTTCTGTTGGAAGCACAAGTACGGCTGTTAGAAAAACAATAACAGTAACAGATTCAACATTAAATAAATCTTCACTTAAATATGGTTGGTCATCATCTAAAGATGTAAAACCAACAATGTCATCATCTTTTACGAGTGGAACTTCATTTAATGATTCATTAAGTGGTGGAGATAATTATTTGTGGATAACGGCAAGTGATAGTTTATCAAATACAACAACAATAGTAAGTAATTCGTTTAATGTTGGATACTCGGTAGAATATAATGCGAATGGTGGAACAACAACTTGTTCTGTACAAAGAAAAGAGCACGGTAAAAATTTAACTTTATGTTCTACTACACCAATTAGAAGTGGGTATACATTTGCTGGTTGGTCTGATAGTAGTACAGCAACTAGTAAAAAATATGATGCATCTGGAACATATACGGATAATAGTCCAGTAAAATTATATGCTGTATGGAAAAGAACAACTACTGTAACAGCTGCAACGAAAAGTAAAGTGTATGATGGAAAAGCGTTAACTTCGAATGAGTGTAGTGCATCAAATTTAGCCTCAAGTCATACAGTAACCTGTACAAATAGTGGAACAATAACTGATGTAGGAAGTGTGACTAATTCGGTAAATACAGTAAAAATAACAGATTCAAATGGTAATGATGTTACAGATAATTATAGTGTAACAAAAGTTAATGGGAAATTGACTGTTACAAAAGCGAATTCTACAAATCCTACATTAACAGCATATGAAGGTATATATGATGCAACCAGTCATACATTTACAATGAGTGGTGGATCTGGAGGAACTATTAATTATAGTACTAATAATGGAACAACATGGACTACAACCAAACCAACAAGAACAACTGCTGGAACAACAACAGTACAAGTTAAAATAGTTGGTGACAAAAATCATAATGATACTAGTGTGATTTCAACAACAATAAAAATTGATAAAAGAGCTATAACAGTTAAAGCAGCAGTGGCAGAAAAAATTTATGATGGAACAGTATTAACAAAAACAGATGGGTGCGAAAGTTCAACAAATTTAGTGTCAGGTCATGAGGCTAAATGTACTAATACAGGTGCATTATTAAATGCAGGAAGTTCAGGAAATACATTAAGTAAAGTTTCCGTTGTAAGTGCAACAGGCGCAGATGTAACAGATAACTATGAAATAACAAAAGAAGGTGGAAGATTAACTGTTAAACCAAAAAGTTTAGCAGTAACATGGGGAAGTACCACAACATTTACATATAATGGAAATGCTCAAGCACCAACAGCAAGTGTAGCAACAGGAATATCAAATGAAACAATGACAGTAACAAGAACAACAGGAACAAACGCAGGAAGTTATACATCAACAGCAAGTTGTTCAAGTGTAACAGGTGGACAAGCAAAATGTTCAAACTACACATTAACTGGAAATACAAAAGCATTTATTATAAATAAAGTAATACCAACAATAAAATTTGCTACAACTTCTGGTAGCGTAACATATCATACTGGTAATGGATTTAGTGGAAATTGGATATATTCTCCAGCAAAAGTTTCTGGTACTGTAACTTTAACTAGCTCAAATACAAATTATGTTTCTATACAAGAAAACTACGTAAGCACTAAAGTAGATTCTTTTACATCCCAACCTTCATCTTATTTTACAATAGTAGTAAATGGTGTTAAAGCAACTTCAACCCCAATTCCAATAACTGTCAAATTTACGCCAGATAATGAAAATTTTGAAACTGTAACTGAAACGTATAATGTTACAGTAAACAAAGCAACTCCAACAATAACATTAAGTGAGGAAAGCGCTTGGTTAAGTAGTAGTAAAACTTTTACTGAAAAAGCAAATGTTTCAGGAAAATTTACTAATACAAGTGGAACAACAAGTGTAGCAACGGTATCACCTACAAGTAATAGTACCGCCGTTGCAGCAAATACAGCCCAAACAGTAACAGTAACAGGAGTTAAAGATGGAAGTAGTACAATTACAGTAAAATTTGAACCAACAGATACAACAAATTATAAGACAGTATCAGCTAAATATACAGCAAAAGTGGATAAAACAAGACCAACAATAACAGCAAATGGCTATGCATATTCAAATCAAAATGGATCTCATGATTCAACAACATATAATGACACTGGAGACCCTGCGATTCATACGCATAGTTCTAATAGTGCTACTTCAACGTATACATATGATTGGAATAATACAGGAATAAATTTTAGAATAAAGTTTTCTGATTCTGGTTCGGGAATAAAAAGTGCAAAATGGTGCTGGAATGATAGTGGTGATTATAATACAAATACTGAAATAAATAACTGTTCTACTAACGTAATAAATTATAAGCAAATTGAGTTGATAGCCGCTGGATATAGGAAAGGAACTTTTACTGTAGAAGATAATGCAGGAAATAAAACGATTTATAATGTTATTGTAAAAATAGATAAAACAAGACCAACAATAACAGCAAATGGCTATGCATATTCAAATAAATCTGGATCTAATACATCAACAACATATAATGACACTGGAGACCCTGCGATTCATACGCATAGTTCTAATAATGCTACCTCAAGTGATATTTATGATTGGAATAATACAGGAATAAATTTTAGAATAGGTTTTTCTGATTCTGCATCTGGAATAAGGGATGCAAGATGGTGTTGGGATACTATATATTCTACTACTGATCCAACAACAAAAGTTTTTAATAGTACAAGTACTTCAAAGTGTAGTGCCGGTAATATATCAAATTATAAACAAATTGATATAACTGGAACAGGTTACAGAAGGGGAAGACTAACTGTAGAAGATAATGCAGGAAATAAAACAGTTTATAATGTTGTTATAAAAATAGACAAAGAGGAACCTGTAATAAAATTAAATGGTAGTGCAAGCTCAACATCAATAAATAATGGTAGTGGTAATATAACTATTCCAATTAAAATAACTGAACCTCATAGTGGTATAACTTCTTCTGCTTTTACAGCAAGTGATATAACAGTGAAAATAGGAACTACAACAGTAACACCAGCGGTAAAATCATTAAAATATAACTCTGTATCAAATGGTGTATATAGTTATACATTAACATTAAAAATAGGTGATAAAAATGTTGGCGGAGCAGTTAATCTAAATATTGCTGCATCTGCAATTAAAGATAGTGTAGGTAACGGAAATAAAGCTACTACTTTAAATACAGGTGTAACATATACAACTGCCTATCCTACATTAGGGGCAACTGCAACATGTACGAAAACATCTACAGGTTACAGGGCACAAATAAGTTGCCATAATTGTAAAGAATTATATTATGTATATTATAATTCACCATATCCAGCATCAACAGCGGCATTAGCAACTGATGCTAAGAATGCTGGTACATATACATCAAGAAGTTCAGCAGGTGACTTATCAAAAACATCAACATATACAACTTCATCAACATATTCAAGACTTTATTATGGAGCAAGCAATGATAAAGGTAATTCGGTACTTAAATATGTTACTTGTGGTAGTTAGAAAGGAAGTTTAAATGAAAAAGATTTTAATAATATCATTATTATTTACAAGTTTATTTGTAACTAGTTGTGGTAAAAAGGCAGATAATACTGAAACATCAAATAATAATGAAAATATAATTTCACAAAATACTAATCCAAATGTTGTAAAAAAACAAGAAATAGAAGGATTATTATTTGATAATATAATTTTAAAAACAAATAATAATATGTCATATTTTACAGCAAATGTCACAAATACAACAGATGAGAAAATAAATGTGAAATATATAAAAATTACTGTTTATGATAATGAAAATAAAGAATTATTTAGTTTTAATAATTATATAGGTGATTATATAGAATCTAAATCAACATTAAAACTTTCTTCTAATATTGAAGGTGATTTAACAACAATTTATTCAGTAAAATACGAGGTTATAAAATAGTTAGGAATTATTCCTAACTTTTTTCTTGATAAAAAAATGTATATAGAATATAATACTTAAGAGGTGTAAAAATGTATAAAACTATTGTTATTCCAAGTAATAAAGAAATGATTAATAATATATCTTCAGATGCAATATTATTGGGTATAAAAGACTTAAGTGTTAATATGCCATTTTATATTACTTTAGACGAATTAAAAAAAATAAAAACTAAAAAAGAAATATTTATATCTTTAAATAAAAACTTTAATAATGGTGAATTAGAAGTATTAAAAAAAACATTATTAGAACTTAATGATTTAGATATTAAGGGTGTGTTTTTCTACGATATAAGTATAGTTAATTTAAAAGAAAAATTGAATTTAAAATATGATTTAGTATGGAATCAAGAACACATGACTACTAATTATTTAACTGTAAACTATTGGTTAAATAAAGGTGTAAATTACACTTGCTTGTCAAATGAAATAACAACAAGAGAAATAAAAGAAATTACTCAAAATACGAAATCAAAAATAATAATTCAAATGTTTGGATATGTTCCAATAATGAATTCAAAAAGACATTTAATAAATAATTACTTAAAAGAATTTAATTTAAAAAATAAATCAAAAATAAATTATATAGAAAAAGAAGAAAATAAATATCCAATAATAGATAGTGAAAATGGAACAGTAGTATATACAAGTAAAATACTTAATGGAATAAAAGATGCCATAGATACAGATTTAGAATATATACTTTTAAATAGTTTTATGATAGATGAATCAAAATTTAAGGAAGTGTTAGAAATGTTTAAGACAGTAAATAATGAAAATAAAAATGAATATTATGAAAAAATAAATAATATGTTTAATGCAGATACACTATTTCTTCATAAAGAAACAATATATAAGGTGAAATAATGAAACCAGAGTTACTTGCTCCAGCAGGAGATTTACAAAGACTTAAAATAGCCTTATTATATGGTGCGGATGCTGTATATATAGGTGGTAGTTTATTTGGTCTTAGAGCTAATGCTACAAATTTTACAATAGAAGAAATAAAAGAAGGTGTATCTTATGCACATTCATTAAATAAAAAAGTTTACGTAACAGTAAATATAGTACTTCATAATAAAGAAATTAAACACTTATTAAACTATTTAAAACAATTAGAAGAAGTTAAAGTAGATGCCATTATAGTAAGTGATCCTGCAATAATGGATATGGCTTTAAAAAACACTAACTTAGAAGTACATCTGTCAACACAACAATCAACGCTAAACTATGAAGCAGTAGATTTCTTTAAAAAACAAGGGGTTTCTAGAGTGGTTTTAGCTAGAGAATCTAGTAAAGAAGATATAAAAAAAATAAAAGAAAATGTAAATATAGAATTAGAAGTATTTATACATGGTGCAATGTGTACTTCATATAGTGGCAGATGTGTACTTTCTAATTATTTTACAAACAGAGATTCAAATAGAGGTGGATGTAGTCAAGTATGTAGATGGGATTTTGAGTTATTAGATGATTCTAATAATAAAATAGAGGGTAATAAACCATTTACATTTTGTACTAAAGATTTATCTATGCTTTCATATATACCAGAATTAATAGATTTGAAAGTTAACTCATTTAAAATAGAAGGAAGAATGCGTTCCTTATATTATATAGCTACTGTAGTAAGTATATATAGAAAAGTAATAGACGAATATTGTAACGATAAAAAGAATTATAAATATAATATAGAATATGAGAAGATATTAAGAGAATGTGCGAATAGAGATTCAGTACCACAATTTTATAATAATATATATGACAATACTTGTAGTTATTATAATGGTAGACAAGAAGTTTCAAATCAAGACTTTTTAGGCGTTGTAGTAGATTATGACATTATAAATCATTTAGCAATCATAGAACAAAGAAACTACTTTAAAAAAGGTGATATAGTAGAAACTTTTGGGCCAAACACAGAACTTACAACATTTACAATTGATGAAATATACGATGAAGAAAATAATTTAATAGAAATTGTAAATCATCCAAAACAAATAGTAAAAATTAGAATAAATAAAAAATTAGAAAAAAATGATATTATTAAAGTTAAACATTAGGGTTGACAAAAATATTAAATTGTAGTATTATTTTGTGGACTTACAAGAAGAGGTGAAATGCATGGATAAGAAAGAAATTTATCTAACTGAAAAAGGATTAGATGAAATAAAAAAAGAATTAGATTTCTTAAAATTAGAAAAAAGACCAGAAGTCATTTTAGCACTTAAAGAAGCTAGAGCACAAGGAGATTTGAGTGAAAATTCAGAATATGATGCAGCAAGAAATGAACAAGCTTTAGTTGAATCAAAGATAGCTGAACTTGAAAAAATGGTTGAGAATGCAGTAGTAATTAAAGAAGTAGACACAGATAAAGTATCAATTGGTACAAGTGTTAAAATAGAATATGTTGATGATGGAGAAACAGAAAGCTACATGGTTGTAGGAAGCAAAGAAGCAGATCCATTTGAAAACAAAATATCTAATGAATCTCCTATTGCTCAAGCAATAATGGGTAAAAAAATTGGAGATGTAGTTAGTGTAGCAAGTCCTAATGGACAATATAGTGTAAAAATACTTGAAATAGCATAATTTATTATGCTTTTTTTATTATCTATGGTAAAATCATATTAGGAGGATGATTTATGCCAGAAAAGTATGATATAAGTGGTGAAATAGATATGATAGTAAAAAACGTTCCTTACAATTTAGAACCTATTGAAATTGTAAGATGGATATATTTAAAATTAGGATCAATTTTTTCATATAATTTAAAAATATTAACAGAATATGAAAAAAGTATTGAACCATTAAATTATAAACAAAACCCAAATATACCTATAAGTAGATATCAAACATGTATACAAATATCAGAAATATTTTCAACAATTATAAATAATTTAAATATACCAAATTTGAGCGCTAAAATAATACCTCTTAAATTAGAAAATAAAGCATATGCTCAAGATCATAAAGCTGTAGAAGTTGTGTATGGTGAAGAAAAATACTTAATGGATTTAACACTTGACTTATATTTAATTCAAAATGAATTTCAAACAAAACATTTTGGATTTACAACAGATATGGAAAATACTTATGATATTATTCCAATTAGTCTTGTAAAAAAGATGGATAAAAATATTGGAATAGAAAAAGAAAAAGAATTTTTTGAACAAAAGTTAGAAAAATTTCTTTTTTGTAATTTCAACCGCACCATTATTTGTAATAATTTAATTCTACATCAT
>ERZ773139.4624-NODE-4624-length-10738-cov-3.210428_pt1 | contig 10738 bp, 8 predicted proteins | sample MGYA00580854_ERZ773139 | MGnify/ENA primary metagenome ERZ773139 (study PRJEB29015, sample SAMEA2737809) | human gut metagenome | biome: human gut; feature: human-associated habitat; material: faeces | place: China | collected 2012 ...
TTGATGAAAATACTGGTGAAAAAGAGTATATAATGACGTGGAAACGGAAATAAAACTTCCAGTTTGCCAGAGAAAGGTATGGTGAGCGAATGAGAATATTATACGAACTTTCATGGTTATGGGAGACGCTGGTCATTGTGCTTGCGGCTGCGGCTGTTTGCGTGGTTTGTGCCATGCTAATCTGTAAGGCAGTAAAGAAGAACTTCAGCAAAAAAACGGCGGCAGTTATCGGCGCAGCAGCGTTTGCGGGTGCTGTTTTGGCAGTCATTGTGATTGCCCGGACTCCGATGCCGCTTTGATTAAACGGGATGCTTGATTGCCTGTGCATAAGTACAACTTCCAGTTTGTAAAAACGAAAATTTCTCCAAAGTTCCCACTGCTCCTGTATACAATAAGCCAGACTTCCGAGCTGTCCCGGACTTCTGGCTCATTGTATACAGGAAATACTGATGTATCCTGCTTTTCCATTCCACAGAAATCACTGATCTATTCTGCTTTTCTATTCCACAGAAATCCTGATTTTCAGAGATTTCCTTTTCTGTGACTCAAGCGGAATATTTTTATACCGATAAACACTCAGCACGAGTCCCATCAAAATATAGGAAAGCAGCGTTCCACTTCCTCCATATGACAAAAATGGAAGAATGACAGGCATTTCCGGTACAATATTTAAGCAGATCAGAAAACTGTATACAATCTGACCGGCAAATACCAGTCCACAACCATATCCGATCATTTTCCCAAGTTCATTTGACTGATTTCCCGAAATCCGAAAAATTTTCCATATCAGCATGACATATAAACCTGCCACAATCATTCCCGCTATAATACCAAAGCAGGCAATCAGGCTCATCCAGATCAGCTCTCCGTTAAATCCTGCAAGGCTGCTCTCAAGGATCTTCATACCTGAAATACTTTTTCCAAGCATTTTACTTTCTCGAAAAACTCCTGCAATCTGATTCTGCATATAGCCGTAAATACCTGTTTGATCAAAATATGCCTGAATCCGCTCCTGCTGATACTCTTTCAATATTTTTTCAAAAATTATGACACTTCCTGTTATAAAAAGTGCGGTACCGCCTCCCCATAAAGCAAATAGGGTTCTCTTTTTGGATATATCATACCAGCTTCTTTGAACTGCGATCGTAACCATCATCAGAAGAGCCAGTGCCAGGAGAGCGGCATGAATCAGCGATGCACTCTGCACTACCAGTCCTACCGGAAGAATCATCCACCCAGCGATCTTCCATAATGCTTCATAGCCTTTTCTTCTATAGGAATATAATACTGCTCCGAACAAAGGAACATAAAGGTACATCAGCAGTGGTACAGACACTGCCATATTTCCGAGCCGGAGATACGTTCCCGCTCCTCCCATATACAGTCGGCATGGAATGGTAAGCCCCATCAATGCAAGAAAGACCCCTGCCATCCATTTTCCATATTTTCCAAGTATACTGTAGTCCAGATAATAAATGCCCAACATCAGAACAAATCCAACTACAGTAAACAGTAACTGCCTCTGTGGAAATCCCATTTCATATCCATGACTTTTCAATCCATACTGCAAAACGATACTGATGATTCCCAGTATCCCTGCCAGCAATACAAGTCCCCAGGACATCTGTGGTCTGTGGATCCGGTCAAGCTCTACCCCAACCTGTACCGGATCTCCCATTTCCGCGATTGCTTTTTTTAATGCCTGCTCTTCTGTCATCCCTTTTTTCAAATACATTTCTGCCTGATCAGTAATATGATCCTCTAGTTCTTTTTCTATGCCTGGGCATGCCTTTTTACAACGGATCTGATCCGTCACACACCGCAGATATTCTTCTTTTTTCATCCCAGTCCCTCCATCGCCAGTACATCGGTCACCGCTTTCTGATATGCCTTCCACTCTTCCTTTTTTTCCTCCAGACGTCCATGTCCTGCTGCCGTAAGTCTGTAATACTTTCGTTCCTTTCCCATTACTTTCTGCTCATAGGACGTTACAAAATTTTTCTCTTCCAGCCCATGTAAGAGCGGATACAGAGTTCCCGCTTTCAGTTCAAAGACATTCTGCGATTTTTCCCGCAAAGCTTCTATCATCTCGTATCCATACATATCCTTCTCTTCCAGCAGCCGCAGGATCAACAGCATCATGCTCCCTGAAACTAATGATTTTTCAATTTTCACTACAATCTCCCCTTTCCTGTATATCGATTGTCTATATATCGTCTATCTATATATTATATCGAACATCTATCTATGTCAAGGCATTTTATCTCCTTACTTAACTTCTTTTTTTCACTTTAACAGAAAAAAATACGCACAGAACAGTTCTTTTCAAAACCGCTCTGTGCATTCTTTTCTATTTTCGTTCTATTTTTCTTTTTCAGTCCTGTTATTTACCAGGATTTTCCAGCTTTATTCTGCTGTCATGCAGAGTTCTCCGGCTTTCAGTAAAACTTCTTTCTCACTGCCTTTTCCAATACGCACAGTAACTTTCTTCTCTGTATCAGAAGAAAGCCAGGCTTCTGCTTTTCCATTTTCCCAGCGAATGCTCACAGTAATATTACCTCTTGCTTTCAGACCGCTTATTTCTCCTTTTGTCCATTTTTCAGGCAATGCAGGGAGAATCGTGATCACTCCGTCATGGCTTTGAAGCAGGGCTTCTGCCACACCGGCAGTATAACCGAAGTTTCCATCAATCTGATAAGGCGGATGGGCACAGAACAGATTTGCATAAACTCCGCCCCCGTTCGCCATATTCATAGACTCTTTTGGCTCTACCAAATGGAGGATCTCATTCATCAGCTTTCCGGTATGTACTCCGTCTTTCATTCTTGCCCACATCAGAATCTTCCATGCCAGACTCCAGCCTGTTCCGGCATCCCCTCTCCGTAAAAGACTGGTTCTCGCAGCCTCATAAAGCTCCGGTGTTTTCTCGGTAATCCCTCTTCCCGGATGCAACTCATAGAGCTGGGAAAGATGGCGGTGATGTGGATCTGCTTCTTCAAAATCTTCATTCCATTCAAGGATCTGTCCGTTACTTCCAACAGCAGGTGCTGCCATCTCTTCAAAGATTTTTTCTGCCTGTCCGGTCAGCTCATCCCGGATTCCCAAAATCCTGCCCGCCTCCAGATAATCTCTCAAAAGATTTCTTACAATCGCGTTTTCATTTTCCGTATACTGTGCTACCGTGAGCTTTTCTTTCTTTTCCTCTCCGAAAAGGAAATCATTCTCCGGTGACGTTGCCGGTGACATCGCATAACCCTGTGCTGTCCCCACAACACTTTCCACACAGAAACGTACATTTTCTTTTAATACCGGATAAATCCGCTCCAGATATGCCCGATCCTCTGTGAATAAGTACTGGTCATAAAGATTCCGGCAAAGCCAGGCATACCCCATTGGCCAGAAGTTCCACTCAGCTCTTCCATCAGCAGGTGTCGTCTTTCTCCAAAGATCCGTATTATGGAAACTGCAGACTCCCTCTTTTCCGAAATAATGCATCGCAGTCTCTTTTCCATCTGCTGCCATCTCTTCACAGAGCCTTACCAGCGGCTCTCCCATTTCCTCCAGATTACACGGACCTGTCTGCCAGTAATTCATCTCGGTATTGATATTGATCGTATAATCTGAGAACCACGGTGGCACTAACTCTGCATTCCAGATTCCCTGAAGATTGGCTGCCTGCGTTCCCGGTCTTGAAGCTGCGATCAGAAGATACCTTCCATACTGGAACAGCAAAGCATTCAATCCTACATCTTCCGGGTGATCCTGAAAATCTGTCAGACGCTGCCGGAGGTCTTTTTCTGCATACTCATCCTTTTCTCCAAGAGAAAAGGACACTCTCTTATAATACTTCTGATACTCTTTCAGATGCTCCGTTCGCAAAGCCTCATAACTTTTCCCAGTACAATCAAAATCTGCCTTTAAAAGTTCTTCCGGACATCTGCCCTCTATAACCGGATGTCTGTCAAAGCCTGCAAAGCTGGAACGGATCCCATAATAAAGCGTTACTTCCTCTGCATTTTCCACAATAACTGCATTGCCTGCTTCGTTTACTTTTCCGTCTGTGACGATCTTTCCCCAGCCTTCGTAGCACATTCCTGCTTTTCCGGCTCTTCCGGGAATACGGGAACAGCTTTTTCCGAGCCACCTTCGCCTACGGTAAATGGAACTCTGCCCGGACACTGCCCTTTTGTCTTCAGAATCCCATCCGTGCAACAGCTTTCCCTGGCATAACCTCCTTCCACATACAACTTCAGTGAAAAGGCTTTTTCAGAACGGATCTTATAAACCAATACCTGTGCAGGCTGACTGACAATACAGGACTTTTCCACCAAAGCTCCCTGATTTTTATAAGTTATCCTCACTTCTGCTGTATCCAGGCACAGTTCCCGGTGATAATCCGAAATTTCTTCTGTCCCGTCCAGCATTTCCATATATACATTTCCAAAAGGAACATACATCTGAACGTCCTCTGAACTGCTGAAGCACTCTTCAAGATATTCCATCGCCTTCTGATATTCTCTTTTTTCCGTCAGTTCTCTTACTTTTTCAAGATATCCTTCAGGAAGTTTTTTCTGCGTCTTTTCAGGATACCCTGACCAGAGTGTATCTTCATTTAATGCAAGTATTTCCTTCTTCGTTCCACCATAAACCATGGCACCTATCCGCCCATTTCCAAGCGGAAGACTTTCATGCCAGTTTTCTGCCGGATGATCATAGTAAAGTTTCATGTCAGTCCCTCCATCTGTTCTGGTTCAAACCTGATTGTTATAGATGAAATATTAGCATACCTTTTTGTTAGAAACAACTCTCTGTTTATAAATTTTCCTGTTGAGAAACATTATTCCAGGCCGCCAAATCCTCTTGCTGTCAGATCCTTCCAGGCATCTTCATCAAACTCATTCTTTTTATAATAATATTTCAGTTTTTTCAAAAGAAAAGGAAACGTCACAACGTACGTTCCCAACTTCTTTTATTGCCTTTCATTTTTTACTTTTCTTCTCAGGCTCTATACTTTTTCTTTTTCCAAATTACAACTGATCCTGCTATTACCGCTCCGCTAAGATACAGCATTGCAAGCATCAGTCCTGCATTTTCATGATCGCCAGTCTTCGGAATGCCTGAACTATCTGCTTTCGGATTTGTCTTTGTATTTGTCTTTGTATTTGTCTTCGTATTCTGATCTGTCTTACTTCCTGCCTGTGCCGGTTTCTTCTCAAGAGCTGCAATAGCATCTTCGATTGCTTTTGCCATCTCATCTACTTCTGCCTGCTCCTTGATATTCTTACCACGGACAACTGCGTTGATTGCTTCTTCTACTTTTGTAAAATCTTTGTAGTCCTCTTTGTTCAGGCCATTCGCCTTTTCGATTGCCTCTTCGACTTTACTGTAGTCCGCATCTTTATATTCCAATGCTGCGATTGCTTCTTCGATCGCTTTCGCCATTTCATCTACTTCTGCCTGTCTTGCAATCACTCTTCCTCTGACAACACTTGTTGTCGCTACATTCAGTCCTTCAACAGACTCATCAGTATATACTGTCAGATCTGATGGAATAGATTCCAATGCTGCATCAACAGCACTGTAATCTGCAGGTTCTGCTCCACAAATTGGTGTTCTGCCTTCTACAAAAGTCCAACCATTATTTTTATCATCCGCATTCAGTGCGGCAGTAAAATCTTCTGTTTTCATTTCAGTCAAAGATTTTGCGACCGCAGCTTCATGTGCATTTTTAACTTCCAAATTACCGTCCGCAAAATAGCAGTTTGTAATTTCACTTCTCTCTGTTGCATCCTGCATAGCAAACGCATACCGATATGCAACAGTTCCGATTACACTTCCCGTCGAGTAACAGTTTTTAACAGAACCATATCCATACCCTGCTGAAGCATCTGTTCCAACAAAAGATGCCATGGAAGCAACTGCCTGTGTCACATTTCCGGTAGCATAACAATTTTTGATATTCAGCCCCCAAAGACTTCCGGCAAAGGCTCCGATATAGGAACCGCCCGTTACATTTCCGGTGGCATAACAATTCTTGATAACAGTTTCTTCATTTTTGTTACCATTTCCCTTGCCGATAAAGCCTCCGACATCTGCACCACCACGAGCATTTGCTTCAACATCCAGTGAAACATCCGCTCTGCTGTATGAAATTTCCGACGCTTCTCCCAGCTCACCAATCAGGCCACCAATTGAACCTTTACCTGATGCTTCATTAATATTACCGGATACACTACATTCTTTAATTCCCTGCGTTCCGTCAAAAGCACCCACAAGTCCTCCAATCCAATAGGCAGCCGCATTGCCGTTCTCCGGTGTAGTCATATTTATTGAAAGGTCCGTCACATGACAATTTTCAATTCCTCCACTTGCAGAACCTGCAAGTCCTCCAGTCAGTCCGATTGCATAACCGGAAACTTTTTTTGCCACACCGTTTATAGAAACGTGATTCAGATTCACGTTACTGATTTTCCCATCTGCTGCACCAAATAATCCAAATACATCTCCTTCTGCCGGTGTACTTGCTGTTCCGATAGTCAGATTGGAAATCATATGTCCTTTTCCATCAAAATTTCCGGAAAACATAGAATAATCTGAACCTCCGAACAAAGCATCGGAAAAAGAGTTTGCGATTGGTGTCCAGGATAATCCGTTCAGATCGATATCTTTCGTCAGGACAAAATATTTATCCCCATAACTCTCTCCGCTATTTACCGCACTTGCAAGATATGCCAGTTCTGCCCCACTGGAAATCTGATATGGATCTTCCGCCGCACCGGTTCCACCTGCAAATGCAGTAGCAACACTGCCATCCCAGGTATCTGAATCCTGCACCTCATCTGCTGCCAACACTGTCATTGGAATCATTGCCATGACAAGGCATACCGTCAGCAGAATCGTTAAGAATTTCTTCTTTGTCTTCATTAACAATTCATCTCCTGTTCTTTTTTTCTTTCACTATGAGTAATTTGCATAGCATATGTAACTATACATACTATGTTATACACGACAAACTGACTTTTTTCAAGAACTTTTTGAAATACATTTGCATCAGGTCAGCAATTTTCTCCTTAAAAGAGATCCAGCATATTGTCCAGATAAACCTTTTCCCTGACGTGGATCTGATACTCGGGTTTCGTCATATAATAAAGCAGAAATTCAAGGATCAATGCACTGCCAAGTCCTCTTCCTTCAATTTTAAAGTTAGTAAATCCCATTGGCAGATAGGTATTTTTTATATCCTGGATCCCTATAAATTCTGGATTTTCCATCGCTTTGGAAAATTGATATCCTTCCGTCCCATCCGGTGCGGCACATCGGTGATCCGGACAGTCCTCTCCTAGATTCTGCCGACTGACCACTTCATAACATTGCTTTCGTTCTTTACATCCCGACCAGCAACACTCATTGCATAAAAATTCTACTTTGACTTTCTGTGATTCTGTCAGCGTATCTAACTGACGCAAAGATTTGTTCAGACGAAAATCCGGTACAACATAACGGAACTCTTCCCTGTTGACTTCTTCCACAAACTGCTGAAAATCGGTCAATACTTTCGTAGTAGAAGAAACAAAATACAGATTCGGATAAGTCCGTTTCAGATAATTCAGTAATAAATCAGAATGGACGATCACTCCATTTTGAACTGCATCACTCTCTGCGAACATAGCACAAAGGCTGTTGCATTTCCCATCTGAAAGATGTTCTTTCCGAAGCAGGGAATTGCTGAAAGTCAGACGGGCAGAAATACCATATTCCTTCAAGAGTGCCAGAACTTCCCGTGGATCATAATCTCCTTCCCCGATACGTCCACCACCCCACAGGCAGTCGGCTGATGCACCGTAGATTGAGCCGATCTCGCACCAGTCATAAAAATATTCTCTATGCTCACGGAATAGTGGCAGAAACACACGATACAATTCGTAAAATTCAAATAACCCCGGAAGATGGTAAATCGCAGTGGGAAATTTCATTTTTTCATTTAATTTTTTATCACACATAAGCTTCTCTTCTTTTCTTCTTATCTAAGATGATAAGACAATCTTTCTCCTTGTTATTATATTTTGTAATTTCCGCATTTTCAATCAAAAAAGAATCCCTTCCACCGGTCTCTCATCCGGTAAAAGAGATTCTTTTCTTCCATTCACTTTATCAAATTCGTTTATCGCATCATTCAAATATTTCTTTTGAATCGAACTGTTCCATAAATTCTACATACTCTGCTGAATTTTTGAAGACCGGCTCATACTGATCCACCAGTTCTCTGCTACGCTGTGCTTTTTCTTTCAGAAGACCATACGCTGCCAGTGCAAACATTTTCGCAGTCACGATATATGCCTCTTCTTCATCTGTCACCTCAAAATCAATCTGATGCAGTCCGCCTTTTACGCCTCCGGTATTGAAGGTGTAAACCGGCATCAGATGCTGCACATCTCCTACATCGGTTGATCCTCCGGCATGACCGGAAGCTTCTATCACCGGTATACCTGATGCACTGATTTCTGCCGCATGCTTCAGTTCCGGAAGTGCCTCTTCTGCCAGCGTCGGAAGATAACCCGGTAAAGTACTGATCTCAACCTTTGCTCCCATTGCAATCGCTCCTGCCTTAAAGGAACGGTCTGTCTTTTTGGCTGCATCTGTAAATGCTTCGATCGTCTTTCCTCGAACCAGCGTCTCCACGACAACTTCATCCGGAATCACATTGACCAGGTTTCCGCCTTTTGTAATGATCGGATGCACCCGCACGCAATCTTCATCCCGGAAAGTTTCCCGGTTCAGTCCCAAAGCCTGAAGTCCAAGGGATGCTGCTGAAAGTGCATTCACTCCTTTTTCCGGTGCCCCGGCGGCATGCGATGCCTTTCCAAGTACCCGGATTACTTTGGAAACGAATCCGTTTCCTGTCCCGCTTCCCACGAGGATCTCATTTCCCGGACGGATATGATGTGTCAGGCAAAGATCAATATCATCAAATGCACCGATTCTCAACAGTTCACATTTTCCACCACCGTAAGCGATCTTGCCATCAGCGATCAGCTGATTCTTGAATTCGATCTCACCGTACTCTTCCGCCGGTGTGGCGAAGAAGATCACCTGTCCATCCAGCTTCTGTGCCACCTCTGCATCCGTAAGTGCCAGCGCCGCTCCGATGACTCCTGCCAGTTGTGCGTGATGTCCACAGCAGTGAGCTGCCTGTGTCTCCTGATTTGCATGTGCATGCTGCGGAATCCTCAGGGCATCCAGTTCTCCGATCAATGCCAGGGATGCATTTCTGGCCTTTTCTTTATTTAAATAGGCTTTTGCTCCGGTGATGGCCAGATCTGTCTGTACCGGCAGCTGTAAGCTCTTCATAAAATCCACGAACTTTTTCGAAGTGCGGAATTCCTTGTAGCCCAGCTCTGCATGATCGTAAATATCTCTTGCGAACTCTACGATGGTCTCCCGGTTGTCATCTATGATCTTAAGGATTCTCTGTTCTGTCGTATCAAATGTTGCCGCCACGGTGTCATCCTCCTCGTCTTTTATATCCTAGTAAGTCTATATGTTTTCTATGTTTTAGATGATATTACCTTATATTTCCTAGTTTGTCAATAGGGTTAGTATGCATTTATGCAAAAAAGTTAGGTAACAGTTCAGCACGCGCCATTCGCAAAGTCGCGTTATCACGCTTTCCGTCACTTCGTGACTGCCTTTGCTCATAGATCGTAGCTTAGCTCATGAACATATTTGCCCGCAAAATCATGCAAGCATGATTTCTGCGCCCAGATATGTTCAGAACTGAACTGTTGTGGAAATTATTTGAGATTCCGGTATATTTGTGTTAAAATGTTTTGTAACTGTTCTGGGACGTTCATTCCACGAAGACCTCGCCGGACAGTTATGAAATTTATCAGAAAATACAGCATGAGAGTACAAAAGTGAGTATCTCATGTGGAAACGAGGGATAGTATGTTACAGATGATCTTGCCGGAGGGAAGCAGTTCTCTCCTTGCTTTTTTTGGAATCCTTTTTGCTTTTGGTGCTACGGTACTGGCAACGGCGAAATTAAGTCCGTATCTGCCCAAGGATGCCGGAAGAGAATTTGCCCATGATGGAAAATTGTCCGCGGGGAAACCCAGAGGCGCCGGAATTATTTTTGTCCTGGCATTTGTGGCATCTGTTCTACTGTTTTCGCCTTTAAGCGCAGAGCTGGTGATCTACCTGCTGCTGATCGTGGTATGCATGATGACGGGATTTCTGGACGATGCTTCCAAGACTCCATGGGGTGAGTACAAAAAAGGTTTCTTAGATCTGTGCGTGGCGGCACTGGTAGCCATCACTTTTCTGAAATATAATTCCAACGTGGTGGAACTGGCGCTGTTCCATGTAAAGTTCACTCTGCCGCCTGTGGTATTCGCCATTCTCACGGTAATTCTGGTATGGACCTCCGTGAATGTGACCAACTGCTCCGACGGTGTGGACGGACTGTCCGGAACCCTGTCGATCATTACCATCATGTCCATCTATATTGTAGACCGCATGAAGGAGGTCGACGAGACCTATTCCTTCCTGATCCTATTATTTGCCGTATGTATTCTGGGATATCTGTGGTACAATGCGACACCCAGTAAGCTGATGATGGGGGATGCCGGTTCCCGGGCCATGGGATTGTTCATCAGCATCGCCATTTTGAAGAGCGGCTGCCCGCTCCTGTTTATCCCATTGGCACTGGTGCTGATCCTGGACGGAGGACTGGGACTTC
>ERZ773139.4632-NODE-4632-length-10720-cov-3.466385_pt1 | contig 10720 bp, 9 predicted proteins | sample MGYA00580854_ERZ773139 | MGnify/ENA primary metagenome ERZ773139 (study PRJEB29015, sample SAMEA2737809) | human gut metagenome | biome: human gut; feature: human-associated habitat; material: faeces | place: China | collected 2012 ...
TGAAGCGGTCCTGATAGGCCCACTGCCACGAGTATTCGAAATGCGCCTCGTCCTTGGGCTCGTAATTGGCCGTATCGAGGTAGTTGCAGCCGCATTCGAGGCAGGCGTCCATGATCGTCAGGTCCTGATACGGCAGCGCCACGTTGACCACGATGTCGGGTTTGAACGCGCGGAAAAGTTCGCAGAGCTGCGGCACGTTGTCGGCATCGACCTCGGCGGTCTTCACGCGGTTGCCGCCGATGGCGGCCGCCACGGCATCGCATTTGGATTTGGTGCGGCTGGCCAGCATCACATCCGTAAACACGGGATTGGCAGCGATCTTCTGGGTCACCACGGTGCCGACGCCTCCTGCACCGATAATCAGCGCTTTACACATAGAATTATTGGAATTTTAGAGTTAATTTCGCGTTAACGCCTACAAAAATATCTTTTTATTTCGGCAAATCAAAATCGGCGCAGCAATTTTCACGGTCCCGGCGGACCGAAACACGAAAAAGCAGGTTTTGCGCAAATTTTGCAGGTCAGGTGTTGCAAATTAAAAATAAATCCGTACATTTGCACCACCAAAACGGAAGCGATTCCTATTTGGTACACGGAGAATCCGTAGCTCAGCAGGTAGAGCACAACACTTTTAATGTTGGGGTCCTGGGTTCGAGCCCCAGCGGGTTCACGGAAAAAGCGGCTGTCATGCGACAGCCGCTTTTTTTGTCTTTATACCCGGTTTGTACTATCTTTGCTTCGACTAACGGAAACGAATCATGGCAGACAACTATCTGGAACGGAAAATGGAGGAGTACCGGGCCCGGACGGCGGCCGCACAAGGCAGCCGCAGGCCCCTGGCGACGCTCAGCCGACTGCTGCTGAAAAACCGCAGCCACCGCGGTTACGACGCGAATTTCATCGTCCGCGAAGACCAGCTCCGGCGCATCATCGCCGTAAATGCCAAAATCCCCTCGGCACGCAACCAGCAGGTGCTGCGGTTCCGCCCCGTGCTGTCCGGCGAAGCGCAGAAGGTGCTGGCGCACATCCGTCTCGGAGGGGCCCTGCCCCACCTGCACCTCCCCCTGCCGGGCACCGAGCCCAACGCCTTCATCATCGTCTGTTCGACCGCAGCGGAGGACCGCTACGTGGACATCGACCTCGGCATCTCGGCTCAAAGCATGTTGCTGCAAGCCGCGGAAATCGGGCTGAACGGCATCTGCATCGGGGCTTTCGACAAGGAGCGCATCCGGCAGGAGTTCGGGCTGGAGTGGGAGCCGCTGCTGATCCTCGCCATCGGCCGGGGCATCGAGAAGATCGAACTGGTGCCGATCGGTGCGGACGGCGACCGCGCCTACTACCGCGAGGGCGGCACGCACTACGTTCCCAAAGTCCGTCCGGAGGATCTGACGATCGAGTGATGGAGACGAACGAACCCATATATATCCGCAACATGGTGTGCGACCGCTGCCGGATGGTCGTGCGGGAGCTGTTCGCGGAACTCGGCATCGAAACCCGCTCCGTCGAGCTGGGCGTGGTGCGCACGGCGGCTCCGGTGGCGGAAGAGTTACGGAAACGGCTGGGCGAACGGCTGCGGGAGCTGGGATTCGAACTCCTCGACGAACCCCGGCAGCGGATCGTCGAGCAGGTGAAGACCGAGATCATCCGGCTGGTGCACCGCGACAACGGGGCCCTGCGGGTCAATCTCTCCGACCGGCTGTCCGAAATCACCCGACACGAATACAGCCAGATCAGCAAACTTTTTTCCGAGACGACCGGAACGACCGTCGAAAAATACTTCATCGCCCAGAAGATCGAGCGGGTGAAAGAGCTGCTGGCCTACGGCGAGCTGTCGCTCGGCGAAATCGCCGACCTGATGAACTATTCGAGCGCCGCCCACCTCAGCGCGCAGTTCAAGAGCCTGACGGGAATGACCCCTACCCGCTTCCGCGAGCAGTCCGAAGGCGGCCGGAAACCCCTCGACAAGGTGTAGCGGCCGGAATCTTGTAAATCTATTCCATAATTCTGTAACGGCTCTGCGGCCCCGTGGCGTTACCTTTGCAACGAAGCACGAACAAGGTAACGGAGATGGAAAACCACAGCGTAAAACAGACCTTCCCGGTCGCCGACATGAGTTGTGCGGCGTGCGCGGCGAAGGTGGACAAAGTTCTGAACAGCGTTCCGGGCGTGAGCCGGGCCGCGGTGAATTTCGCGGCGGCGACCGCCCTGGTGGAGTACGACCCCGCGCAATGCTCCCCCGCCGCCCTGCGGGAGGCCGTGCGGCAGGCGGGTTACGATCTGATCGTCGGAGCCGGGGATGCCGCCCGGGAGGCCGAAAAGGCCGCAGGCGAACGCTATCGTTCGCTGAAACGCCGCACGGTGTGGGCCATAGCCCTGTCGGTGCCGGTGGTCGTCGTGGGGATGTTCTGGATGGGAATGCCCTATGCCGAGGAGTTCATGTGGCTGCTGTCAACGCCGGTGGTATTCGTACTGGGACGCGATTTCTTCGTCAACGCCTGGCGACAGCTCCGCCGCGGTTCGGCCAACATGGACACGCTGGTGGCCGGAAGCACCGGAGTCGCCTATCTTTTCAGCGTGGCGAACATGCTCTTCCCCGGATTCTGGGAGGCCCGGGGCATCCATCCCCACGTCTATTTCGAGGCGGCGAGCGTCATCATCGCCTTCATCCTGCTGGGGCGCCTGCTCGAAGCCCGCGCCCGCGACCACACCTCGGAAGCCATCCGCAAGCTGATGGGACTTCAGCCCGCAACGGTGGTCCGCATCGCGCCGGACGGAGGGCAGCACGAGGTCGCGGTCGCCGAAATCCGGCCCGGCGACCTGCTGCTGGCACGTCCCGGAGAGCGGATCGCCGTGGACGGAACCGTCGCCGAGGGCAGCTCCTATGTCGATGAAAGCATGCTCACCGGAGAGCCCGTGCCGGCAGCCAAAGGCCCCGGGGACGCGGTGTTCGCCGGAACCGTCAACCAACGGGGAAGTTTCCGCTTCACGGCCGCGAAGGTCGGGAGCGAAACCCTGCTGGCGCAAATCATCCGGCTGGTGCAGGAGGCGCAGGGCAGCAAAGCCCCGGTGCAGAAACTCGTGGACCGCATCGCGGGCATCTTCGTGCCCGTGATCATCGGCATCGCCCTCGTCTCGTTCGCGGCGTGGGTGCTGCTGGACCCGGAGAACGGGTTCTCGCACGGCCTGCTGGCGCTGGTCACGGTGCTCATCATCGCCTGCCCCTGCGCCCTGGGGCTGGCGACGCCCACGGCCATCATGGCCGGAATCGGCAAAGGGGCCGAGAACGGCATTCTGATAAAGGACGCCGAGAGCCTCGAAACGGCCGTCCGGGTCGATGTCGTGGTGCTGGACAAGACCGGAACGCTGACCGAAGGGCGTCCCGAGGTGACGGACCTCGTGTGGACCGAGGGCGGCAACACGCACCGGAATATACTCTGCGCCCTCGAAAAACTTTCGGAACATCCGCTGGCCGGAGCCGTCGCCGCGCATCTCGAAGGGTGCGCCCCGGTGACAGTCGAGGAGTTCGAGAGCATTACCGGACGGGGCGTGAGCGGCACCGTCGGCGGACGTACCTACTACGCCGGAAACGAAGCCCTGCTCGACGAACACGGCATCGCCGTCGGCGAAGAGCTCCGCACGGCGGCGGAGCGGATGGCCGGGGAGGCCAAAACCGTCGTCTGGTTCACCGACGCGCAGCGGGCGCTGGCCGTGGCGGGGATCACCGACCGTCTGAAAGAGGGCTCGGCGGAGGCTGTCCGGGAGCTGCGCGAACAGGGCATCGCGGTCTGGATGCTCACCGGCGACGGCGAGGCGGCCGCCCGCGAGGTGGCCCGCAAGGCAGGCATCGACAACTACCGCGCGGGAGTGCTCCCCCACCAAAAGGAGGCATTCATCCGCACGCTTCAGGAAGAGGGGCACACGGTGGCCATGGCGGGCGACGGCATCAACGACAGCGCGGCGCTGGCCCGGGCCGACCTCGGAATCGCCATGGGGCACGGCAGCGATATTGCGATGGAGGCGGCCCCGGTGACGATCATCTCGTCGGACCTCACGAAGATCGCCGAAGCCATCCGCCTCTCGCGCCTCACGGTGCGCACCATCCGTCAGAACCTCTTTTGGGCGTTCGTCTACAACCTGATCGGCGTGCCCGTGGCCGCCGGGGCGCTCTACCCGCTGCTGGGGGTTCAGCTCGACCCCATGATCGCGGGGGCCGCGATGGCGATGAGCAGCGTCAGCGTGGTGGCCAACAGCCTGCGTCTGAAACGTGCGAAACTGCACAAAGAAAAAAACGATAAAAAACAACCTGCTATGAAAAAGTATCGAGTGGAAGGCATGAAGTGCAACCATTGCCGCATGCACGTGGAAAAAGCGCTCAACGCCCTGGAAGGCGTATCGGCATCGGTCACGCTCGACCCGCCGGCGGCCGAGGTCCGGTTCACGGGCCGCACGTACTCCGACGAGGAGTTGCAGCGGGCCGTCGCCGAAGCCGGGGACTACCGGCTGAAAGCCCTGTAAGGCGCTCCCGGGACAAAAGACGGCGCAAAGGTGCGGAATTTCCGAAATTATCCGTATCTTTGCGCCGTCACCAATTAATCACTGCGATGAGAATACGACAATAAACGGATCGGGGTCAGTCGGACCGACGCCGTATCCGCCCGGAACGAAACATCGGTTTAACCGGTCTTCACGCAAGACCCCCATTTTATTGTGTATTCATGCATATCGTCGTCTGCGATCTCTCCTATCGCTATACCAACCGGCAGTCGCTGTTCGAAGCGATCCGATTTTCCGTGCCGCCGGGCGGAAAGGCAGCCATCGTCGGCAACAACGGAGCGGGAAAATCCACGCTTCTAAAACTGCTGGCCGGCGAACTCACGCCCGTGTCGGGCAGCGTCGCCTGCGCCGCACGTCCCTGTTATGTCCCCCAACAGCCCGACCTGGCGGGCCTGAGCGTCGCCGAGGCGTTGGGCGCTGCCGAAAAGATCGCGGCCCTGCGAGCCATCTGCGCCGGAAGCACCGATCCGGTCCATTACGACACGCTGGGCGACGACTGGGAGATCGAAGCAAAATGCCGTGCGGCGCTCGACGGCTGGGGGCTCCACCGCGTAGGGCCGGACACCCCGGCCGACACCCTGAGCGGCGGGGAGAGGACCAAACTCCTGCTGGCGGGAGCGTCGCTCCGCAAACCCGAAATACTCCTGCTGGACGAACCGACCAACCACCTCGACGAGGAGGGGCGGCGGCAGCTCTGCGCCTTCGTCCGCGACACGCGGGCCACCGTGGTGGTCGTGAGCCACGACACCACGCTTTTGAACCTGCTGGAAACGACCTACGAACTCTCGCCGCTGGGGCTGAAACGCTACGGCGGAAACTACGATTTCTACCGGGAGCAGAAACGAATCGAACGGCAGGCCCTCGAACAGCGTATCGACGCCGCGCAGAGCGCCCTGAAACAAGCCCGCAGAAGGGCGCAGGAGATCCGCGAGCGACAGGAGAAACGTGCGGCGCAGGGCGAAAGGAAAAAGGACCAGGCTCCGCGCATCCTGCGCAAAGGATTGAAGGACAGCGGCGAACGGACGGCCTCACGCCTCCGGGGCCAGCACGCCGAGATCATCGGCCGCGACAGCGAGAAGATCGCCGGACTGCGCGCCCGGCAGCAGCGCGAATGTCTGCTGCGGATTGATTTCGACAATGCGCAGCTCCACGACGGCAAGCTGCTGGCGGAGTTCCGGGGCGTCGATTTCGCCTACCCCGGGGGCAGGCCGCTCTGGGTCGAACCCCTCGACGCGACGATCCGCAGCGGGGAGCGCATCCGCCTGCGGGGCGGCAACGGAGCGGGCAAGACCACCTTCGTCAAGCTGCTGACCGGGGAGTTGCAGCCCACGGCGGGCGAAATCCGCCGGAGCGAATTTTCGTACGTCTGTCTCGATCAGGAATACAGCCGTCTCGACACCCCGGCGACGGTGCTGGAAACCGCGCAGGCGTACAACCGCAGCCACCTCGAAGACCACGAACTGAAAATGCGGCTCCACCGGGCGCTGTTCCCCGCCGAAACGTGGGACAAGGCGTGCGACACGCTCAGCGGCGGCGAACGGATGCGGCTGAACCTCTGCTGCCTGATGATCGGAAACCACGTGCCGGACCTCTTCATCCTCGACGAACCGACGAACAACCTCGATCTGCAAAGCCTCGGCATCCTGACCGACACGATCCGCAGCTACCGGGGCACGCTGCTGCTGGTCACCCACGACAGCCGCTTCGCCGAGGAGGTCGGCGTCACGAAGACCATCGAGCTGTGAGCGAAGCGGCGTTTTCAACGGCAGGTTCAAAGCCGCATATCCGTCCGCGCCCTCTCCTGCACAGCGGAATCAATTAAAAAATCGGCCCCTGAATACCGGAAATTCGCAAAAAAGCCGTACCTTCGACTGAAATTCCCCCTGTACGCGAACCGCAGGGAGTGATCAACACGCAACGATATGAAAGGCATTGTCTTGGCGGGAGGCTCGGGAACGCGCCTCTATCCGATAACCAAGGGTGTCAGCAAACAGCTGCTCCCGATCTACGATAAACCGATGGTTTATTATCCCATTAGCGTATTAATGTTGGCAGGTATCCGCGACATACTCGTCATCTCGACCCCCGCCGACCTGCCGGCCTTCCGCCGCCTGCTGGGCGACGGCTCGGACTACGGCGTGCGCCTCTCCTATGCCGAACAGCCCTCGCCCGACGGACTGGCGCAGGCATTCCTGATCGGCGAGGAGTTCATCGGCGACGATTCGGTATGTCTGGTGCTGGGCGACAACATCTTCCACGGGGCGGGCTTCACGGGGATGCTCCGCGAAGCGGTCCGCAGCGCCGAGGAGCAGAACCGGGCGACCATCTTCGGCTACCGCGTCGAGGACCCCGAGCGTTACGGCGTGGCGGAGTTCGACGCGGCGGGCAACTGCCTCTCGATCGAGGAGAAACCCGCGCATCCGAAATCCGACTATGCCGTCGTGGGGCTCTACTTCTACCCCAACAAGGTGGTCCGGGTGGCCAAGTCGATCAGGCCCTCGGCACGCGGCGAACTGGAGATCACCTCGGTGAACCAGGCGTTCCTTGCCGACGGGGAGCTGAAGGTGCAGCCCCTCCAGCGGGGTTTCGCATGGCTCGACACGGGCACGCACGACTCGCTGGCCGAGGCTTCGATCTTCGTGGAGGTGATCGAAAAGCGGCAGGGGCTCAAAATCGCCTGTCTCGAAGGCATCGCCTACCGCAACGGCTGGATCACGGCCGGGAAGGTCCGCGAGCTGGCTGCGCCGATGCTCAAAAACCAGTACGGGCAATACCTGCTCAAACTTATCGACGAACACCGATGAAAATATACCGAACCGACATCGAAGGGGTGCTGATCCTCGAACCCGAGGTGTTCGGCGACGCCCGGGGCTATTTCTTCGAGAGTTTCTCCCGGCGGCGTTTCGAGGAGGCCGCAGGCGCGGTGGACTTCGTGCAGGACAACGAGTCGAAATCGTGCTACGGCGTCATCCGGGGGCTTCATTTCCAGCGCGGGGAGGCCGCGCAGGCCAAGTTGGTGCGCGTGGTCTCGGGCACGGTGCTCGACGTGGCGGTGGACATCCGCCGCGGGTCGCCCACCTTCGGACGCCACGTCGCGGCGGAGCTCTCGGGCGAAAACCGCCGCCAGCTGTTCATCCCCCGCGGATTCGCACACGGATTCGCCGTGCTGAGCGGCGAGGCCGTGTTCCAGTACAAATGCGACAATTACTACGACCCTGCGAGCGAGGGCGGCATCGCGTGGGACGACCCTGCGCTGGGCATCGACTGGCGGCTTCCGGCCGACGCCGTCGTCCTCTCGGAGAAGGACCGCCGCCGTCCGACGCTGGCCGAGGCCGAAGAACTGTTTGAATACCGAAAACCATGAACATATTAGTAACGGGCGCCAACGGGCAACTGGGCAGCGAAATGCAGCGTCTGGGCGCCGTATCGCCCAACAATTACATCTTCACCGACGCAGCGGAACTCGACGTTACCGACGCCGGGGCCGTTCGCCGGGCTGCGGAGCAGACCCGCGCCGAAGCGATCGTCAACTGCGCGGCCTACACCGATGTGGAGCGCGCCGAGGAGAACGAGGCGGCGGCCGATCTCCTGAACCGCCTCGCCCCTGCGAACCTCGCGGCGGCAGCAGCGGCCACGGGAGCCACGCTGATCCACATTTCGACCGACTACGTATTCGATGGAAAGGCCCACACGCCCTACACCGAGCAGGCCCCAACGACGCCGCTGAGCGTCTACGGACGCACGAAGCTCGCCGGGGAACAGGCCGTCGAGGCGTCGGGATGCAGCTATCTGATCCTGCGCACGGCGTGGCTCTACTCGGCATTCGGGAACAATTTTCTGAAAACGATGCTGCGGCTGACGGCCGAACGGGAGTCGCTGAAGGTGGTCTTCGACCAGATCGGAACCCCGACCTACGCCGGAGACCTCGCGCTGGGGATCTTCTCGGTGATCGAGGGCGGACAGTTGCGCGGTCACGAAGGACTATACCACTTCTCGGACGAGGGCGTCTGCTCCTGGTACGACTTCGCCGTGGAGATCGCCGCGGCAGCCGGGCACGACAAATGCCGTATCGAGCCGTGCCGCACGGCGGAGTACCCCACCAAGGCCCCCCGCCCGGCCTACTCGGTCCTCGACAAGGGCAAATTCAAAACGACGTTCGGCATCGAAATCCCCCACTGGCGGGAGTCGCTGCTATATTGTCTGAAAACGATGCAACCATGAAACGCACCATCCTCATAACCGGCGGCGCCGGATTCATCGGCTCGCACGTCGTGCGGCTGTTCGTCACGAAGTATCCCGACTACCGGATCGTCAACCTCGACCTGCTGACCTATGCGGGCAACCTCACCAACCTCCGCGACATCGAGGACGCCCCCAACTATACCTTCGTCCGGGGCAACGTCTGCGACTACGACGCCGTGCGCGCGCTGTTCGCGGAACACGCCATCGACGGCGTGATCCACCTCGCGGCCGAGAGCCACGTGGACCGTTCGATCCGCGATCCGTTCACTTTCGCGCGGACCAACGTCCTGGGAACGCTCACGCTTCTGCAAGCCGCCAGGGAAGCCTGGAACGGCGCATGGGAGGGCAAGCGCTTCTACCACATCTCGACCGACGAGGTATACGGAGCCCTGCCGCTCGATGGCGGACTCTTCACCGAGGAGACGCGCTACGACCCCCACAGCCCCTATTCGGCGTCGAAAGCCTCGTCGGACCATTTCGTCAGGGCGTTCCACGACACCTACGGGCTGCCGACGGTGGTCACCAACTGCTCGAACAACTACGGTCCCTGCCAGTTTCCCGAAAAGCTCATCCCGCTGTGCATCAACAACATCCGCCACAACAGACCGCTGCCGGTCTACGGCCGGGGCGAAAATGTCCGCGACTGGCTCTACGTCGAGGACCACGCCCGGGCCATCGACACGATCTTCCACCGGGGCCGCGACGGCGAAACCTACAACATCGGGGGATTCAACGAGTGGCGCAACATCGACCTGATACGGGTCGTCATCCGGGTCACCGACCGCCTGCTGGGGCGTCCCGAGGGGGCTTCGGAGAAGCTGATCACCTACGTCGCCGACCGCGCGGGGCACGATCTGCGCTACGCCATCGACTCGCGCAAACTCAAAGAGGAATTAGGCTGGGAACCCTCGCTGCAATTCGAGGAGGGGATCGAAAAGACCGTCCGCTGGTATCTCGACAACCAACAATGGATGGACGACATCACCTCGGGAGAGTACGAGAAATACTACGAAGAGATATATAAAAAGTAAAATCGCCGCTACCGTCATTGCGAGCGAGCGCGGCGAGCGTGGCAATCCGATCGAAAATCGGGACGTTGCAACTCCGGCGCAGATCGCCGCGTCGGGCACGTCCTCCCCGCAATGACACGATCCATCGGACCTGTCCCATTTTCAGTTTTCGCCTCTTCGGCTGATCTCGGCGAACGCCGCCCGCACGTAGGCCGCCAGATCGGCGGGAGCGAGTTTGAGTTGCAAGCCGCGGACCCCGGCGCTGATATAGATAAAGGGGTGTTCGGAAGCCGATGCGTGGATGTAGGTCGGAAAGGCTTTCTTCATGCCGATCGGCGAACAGCCCCCGCGGATATACCCCGTCACGGGCAGCAGCTCCTTCATCGGAATCAGATCGACCTTCTTGTTGCCCGAGACCTTCGCCGCGGCTTTCAGATCGACCTCGTGGTCGCCCGGCACGACGCAGACGAAATAACCCGTGCGGTCGCCTTTCAGCACGAGGGTCTTGAAGACGCAGGCGATATCCTCGCCCAGCTGTTCGGCGACGTGCGTGGCGGCGAGATGCTCCTCGTCCACCCGGTAAGGTATCAGTTCGTAGGCGATCTTCGCGCGGTCGAGCAACCGCGCGGCATTTGTCTTCTCGATTCTCCCGTGTGCCATATTGTTCCTTTTATCGGCTAATCTGCCGCAAAGGTAATTCAAATTGCCCGAATGTGTACATTTTTGCTACATTTGCCGCGGTATGACGCAAAGGACGATCATCATGTTTCTGCTCGGAATCCTCTGGGCGGCAGGAGCTTCGGCACAGACCACACGTGTCCGCGGACGGGTGACCGACGCCGCCGACGGAAAGCCCCTGCAATTCGTCAGCGTCGTATTCCCCGGCACCACGACGGGCATCACCACCGACGAGC
>ERZ773139.4635-NODE-4635-length-10714-cov-3.895206_pt1 | contig 10714 bp, 9 predicted proteins | sample MGYA00580854_ERZ773139 | MGnify/ENA primary metagenome ERZ773139 (study PRJEB29015, sample SAMEA2737809) | human gut metagenome | biome: human gut; feature: human-associated habitat; material: faeces | place: China | collected 2012 ...
AAAAAAGAGATTTGAGATAGATAAGATTAAAATACAGTCGAAAATTTCTTTTCAAAAGTATTTGGCTGAATGGGAAGAGGCGATTCCAACTATTTATACGTTTTTAGTCTCTATAGAAGAGGAATATCAAGGGCATTGTAAAAAGCCTTATTTCTTTATTTTAGAAGATATAAAAATGTTTTTGAAAGTAAGAGTATTTCCGTTTTTAAGGAGAAAAACCGGATTATTAGATTATTAATAATAATGATACGACAAATAGATAATATCCTAAAGAGGCAATCTTACCGAACAAAGCAACTGTCAAAGAACGTCTTATATATTGCATTTTTTAAATTCGGTAGTATATTATCAAATTTCTTGCTTATTCCCATAACCATTAATTATGTTAGCTCTCCTATATATGGAATTTGGATGACTTTATATTCAATAATTAGTTGGTTAAGTATTTTTGATATAGGATTGGGAAATGGGCTACGTAATAATCTGACTAAATGTTTGGTAGAAGGGAACTATAAAGATGCAAAGGAATATGTTTCAACGGCCTATGTGAGTCTTATTTTTATTTCTCTGCTACTTTTCTCCGTTATCTTATTTTCTGTTTTTTTGCTGAATTGGAATGATATACTGAAATTACCAAATGACTTTTCTGAGAATATTAATAATATAATTATAATCTTAGGATTTGGGTTTTGCCTTCGATTTCTGTTTCAGATTATTTCGACCATATTTTTTGCGATTCAAAAACCTTTTCTTACTGAATATATGACTTTTGTTAGTAATATTCTTGTTTTGCTAGTTGTATATTTTTTCAAAGATGATTTTTCTGGAAAATTGCAGTTTTTGGTTTTTTCTTTGTGCTTTCCACCAGTCATAATCATGTTTATTTTTTCTGTTTATTTGTTTTCCACTCAAAAATATAAATCAATAGCACCCTCTTTTATCTTTTTTAAAATGAAAAAGATAAAATCATTAATGAATCTTAGTGTTAAGTTTTTCTTATTACAGGTTTCTTCTTTGATTACTTATTCTTTGAGTAATTTTTTGATATTGCATTATCTTGCAGCGAGTGATGTTACTAATTATAATGTTTCATATAAATACTTTTCTGTTATACTGATTCTTAACAATATTATTTGCATGCCTCTTTGGTCTGCTTTTACTGAAGCTTATGTAAAGAAGGACTTTATATGGATTCGGAATATAATAAAGAAAATGCTTATAGTTTTTGTCTTTTGGATTTTGGTTGGAGGAATAATGCTGATTGGGTCGAACACAATTTATGGGTTGTGGACAGGTATGGAATTAAATATACCTTATTCTTTGTCAGCAGTAGTATACTTATTTATGTTAACTTGTTGTTGGAATGGAATTTTTATAGCATTTATCAATGGTATAGGAAAAATACAATTACAAGTTCTATTGAGCATATTACCTATTCTTTTGATGTTGCCATTAAGTAAACTGTTAATTTCAGTTTTTCATTTAGGAGTAACGGGAATTGTTTTATGCATGTTATTGTTCAATATCATTTCTTCTTTAATGATATCAATACAGGTGTGGAAAATATTAAGGGGTACAGATAGAGGAATTTGGGCAAAATAAATAGGATGAAATATATTTTTTCAATATTACGTTGTTATAGTCTGACTGAATTGATGTCATTGATTATTTTTAAATTATCTAAGCGAAAGAGATATGTCTATTATAAAAAGGAGAATACTAAATGGGCTTATATATCTTATCTTCCAGAGGTCTTTTTTCGTCAACATGATGATAACTATTTAAATACTCATCAGAATAAAAGAGAATCGCTTGTAATGGGACAAGTGTTTGCTAATAATGGTTTTAATTTTGTGGTAGAATCTTTTGATACAGTTTCAGTTGATAATCGTAGATATGACATAATATTGGGGCTTGAACCTAATTTTTGTAATGTTTCAAAGAAAAATCTGGATGCATTGAAAATATATTATGCAACAGGAGCGTATTATAAACATCAGAATCTGATGGTAAAAGTACGGACTGATTATTTTAATATGAAGCATTCTTGTCATGTTCCTTATTATAGAACAGTAATTGAGAATGATGCTGCTGATTTAGCTGACTTTATTTTTCAAATAGGCTCAAAATATACTTTAGATACTTATCCTGATAAATTAAAGCCCAAAATTTCACTTATTGATCAATCTTCAAATTTATATAAGAAAGTTTCGATAGAACAGAAGCAGAAGATGTATAGTCGAAATGAATTTTTATGGTTAGGTGGTGGTGGAAGCTTGTTGAAAGGCTTAGACTTAGTATTGGATTACTTTTGTCAACATAGAGAACTAACATTACATGTGTTGGGGAATATAAATCAGGAAGTTAATGATTATTATAGCAAGAATTTAGTTCAATGTGATAATATCTTTTTTCATGGCTTTGTAGATTTAAATACAGATACTTTTATACACCTTGCTGAAAGAGTAGCTTTTGGTATTTTCCCTTCAGCAAGTGAAGGCGGGACTCCGGGTGCTATGATTGCATCAATGAAATGTGGAATTATTCCAATATCTTCAAAATATGCTGCTTTTGATGATATTGATAAATTAGGCTTTATGTTGAATAGCTTAACAATTGATGAAATAGAAGCTTCTGTGCAGTGGGCAACTCAATTGGAACCGGCAAAAATATCAGATATGATTATGGAAAATTATAGATATGCTTCTAAGTGGTCATTGGAAAATTTTGCGGTACAATTTGAAACTTTATTGAGGATGAAAATAGACACCTATACTCGTGAATATAGAGATACCAAAAAATAAGATACAATTATTCTTTCTTGGCTTTTATATTTTAGCAATTGGAAGTTCTTTGATGAGTGTACCGAATATTCCTATTGTGATAAATCGACTTATCCAACTATTGGGTATATTGTTTATTTCTATATTATTTTCAGTAAAAGCATATTATAGGAATATAGGATTATATGCTCGTTCTATTTTTCTATTATTTGTAGCTTATCAGTTGGCAATTATTTTTCGGGATAACCAATTTTCTTTATGGAGCATTCAGAGGCATGTTTTTACACCTGGTTATTTGCTATATGTTGCTCCGATCCTGATTTATAAACTTTCTGACCTATTGTTTATAAATCAAATAGTCCGTTTAGTCATTTTGCTTTGCAAAACTTTTGTTTTTGGTATTATTCTATTTCTTCCCTATGCATTATCAAGAAGTGGAACTGGGATAAATCTTTATGAGACACTTCATGGGATACTAGGAGTGGGGGCAATTTGGGGAATATTAATGCAAGAGTATCTGACGAAAGTGCAGAAACGTTGGATATTTATTGCGGCATCTGTTACCATTTTATTAGCATTAATTCAAGGTAGAAGAAGTATTTTATTAATGTATGTTATAGCAATACTGTTTCATATTTTATATAAATTTAGTTTTGAATTAAAATCTGTAAAAAAGCGAATTTTATATTTTCTTTCATTGGCAAGTTTACTCATTATAATATATCTGTTTATGAGTTTTTATGGTAGTATACTTTTTGATACTCTTTTTGAAAGAATGATGGATGACACAAGGAGCATCGTTGAATTGAGTTTTCTTGATGATGTTCGACCTGGCAGTTTTGATTTTATATGGGGAAGAGGAATTTCTGGTACCTATTATTGTCCTTTGGTTGAAATTAATGGGGATGATTATAGGGCTCATATTGAGTCTGGTTATTTAGAACTCATATTGAAAGGAGGGGTTGTACTAGTTATTCTCTATTTTCTTTTTACCCTCCCTGCCATATTCTTAGGTTTGTTTAGGTCGGAAAATAATTTTTGTAAGCTATCTTCAATCTATTGTATCTTATTTTCAGGCTTTCTGTACGGAGTTGGTTCATATTATACGTTTGGTATTAGATATGTACTTTTTCTCTTCAGTATATTTATCTGTTACAAAAAGAATTTTAGGTCATTGACTAATAATGATATAGTTAAAATGTTTAATAATAAGTAGAAAATGGATTACGACATTTCTGTGGTATTAGGTTCTAAAAATCGAAAGAATCTATTAAAGGCGACAATTAATAGTATACGTAAAAACGGCTTTCATGGTAATATTGAAATTATTGTTATTGATGGAGGATCAACCGATGGGACTTGTAATTGGTTAGCTGAACAAAAAGATATTTTCACTATGATTCAGCCTAATTTTAAAGTGACTGATTCAGAAGGAATTCATGTTTTGGCTCACTCATGGGGAGAGTTTATGAATATAGCTTTCAAATATGCTTCTGCTCCTTATATCGTTATGGTGAGTGATGATTTAATACTTCATGAAGGATGTTTGCAAAGTGGGTATGATGAATTAGAGAGACGTAGGAATAATGGTGAAAAAATAGGTGCTGGAGCTTTTTATTTTAGAGAGTTTCCCAGACATGACTTTTATCGGGTTGGAATTTTGCCCAAAAATTATATAGCTCTTAATCATGGCTTTTATTTTAAAGAAGCTTTGGAAAATGTTGGATACTTGGATGCTGTCAACTATAATTTTTATGCAGCAGATGGTGATGTGATTATGCGTTTGAATGAATGCGGATGGAAATCTGTTGCGCTTGAAAATTGTTTTTCTGAGCATTTATGTCATAAACCAAAATTTAGAAATAGAGGTGTATTATCTCCTTCGAATGAAAGAGATATGAATACATTTCGCGAAAAATACCCTTTTGAGAAAACAAAAAATTATTTTATAAGATATACTAATAAAACCATAAGTAAACGCCCTTTTTATTTGTATGCATTTGTAAATGTGTTCTACGGATATTTATTACGTATATTTGATAAATATAGAAATGACTATCATTATGAATAGTGATTCTCATCCTTTGGACTGGAGTTTGAGAAAAAGAGAATGTATAGACTATGAAAATGCGAAGAAAACAATAAAGCATAAAACTATAATAATAGAAGATGATGTATTTATCGGTGCAAAATGTATTATAAATAAAGGAGTTAGAATTGGTGCACGGTCAATTGTTGCAGTTGGAAGTGTTGTTGTATCTGACATTCCTTCGGATGTTATTGCAGGTGGAAATCCATGTAAAGTAATAAAAGGCATATAATTTTCATTATGATTTATTTTTCTTTGAAATCGCTACTTTTTAATAAGTTACGTGAGTTGAGACTTAGAATGAACTATTATGGGAAGCGTAGAGGACAAGTTCTTCCTTGTATAATTTTTATGGCTGATGGAAGATGCCCTCATGGGGGGATTGTCGATCGTTTTAAAGGAATTGTGACTATGTATGCACTTTCAAAAGTAAATACACTTCCATTTTACATTAATTATACCTCACCATTTGATATTGATATAGTCTTATCTCCTTATTTATATGACTGGAAAATTAAAGATAATATATTGAGTCATTCATTTTATGGGACTAAAATAATTGTAGCATATAGTGAATATAAAAATCCATATCGTATTTTTTTTATTGATAAAAAGAAGCAAAACCACATTTATTATGGATACAACTCATTAGATTTAATAAACTCGAAGTATGGTACGAACTATGAATGGGGTAAGCTTTTTAAAGAGCTTTTTCAACCATCAGACAGATTACAGGAATATATAAACGAATTTAAAAGGTCAATAAATGGGCAATATATTGCTATTCATTTTCGTTTCGTGAACCTATTGGGAGATGATTTCAAGGATGTTAATTTCAATATGGCTTACGGAGAGGACGAAAAACAATCATTGATACTTAAATGTCGGAATGAAATTCAAAAAATATTATCGAGAGAGAGAGAAGGAACGAAAGCTTTGGTAATGTCTGATAGTAATATTTTTGTAGATTCCGTAAAGAAAGATTTGAATGTTTATGTAATTCCTGGGCGAATTTTACATGTGGATAATCAGAATCCCGATAATGATTTTGAAATAATGAAACCTTTTATTGATTTTTACTTAATATCCGAAGCTCAAAAAGTTTTTTCTATAAAAAACAAAGACATGTATCCAAGTGGGTTTCCACAATATGCTGCAAAAGTCAATAATATACCATTTGAAAGAATAGAGCTTTAAATAGAGTCGAAATATGGATGAAAATAAATTTGAAAAAAAAGTAAACGAGCTTTGTTCTGAAATCTACCAAAAATTGTCATTGCTGATAGACAATGATTATATTTTAGTTGATTTGCCATATCATTCTAATATTGGAGATGTTCTGATTTGGGAAGGTGAACGGCAGTTCCTTAGTAAGTTACCTTATAAATGTCTGTATAAAGCATCAATGTATACATATAAGAAACAAAAGGTAGATAGAAATACAATAGTACTGATTCATGGTGGTGGAAATTGGGGAGATGTCTGGAGAGGATCTCAAGAATTTCATTTGAAAATTATTCAAGAATATCCACATAATCGAATTATCGTTTTTCCGCAAACTGTGCATTATGATAACCTATGCCATTTAACTAGGGATGCTAGTGTTGCTTCTAAACATCCTAGATTAACTATTTGTGCACGTGATTTGATTTCCTACAAGTTGTTGAAAGAAAATTATACTTCTAATAACATTTTGTTAGTCCCGGATATGGCTTTCTGTATCCCTATATCTTATTTAGCACAATACAAACAAGCTCACCAGCATAGGGATTTATTTTTAAAACGTAGTGATAAAGAATTGGTTCCTTTTGAAATAGATCGATTTACATCCTCATACTTAGTTAAAGACTGGCCTTCGATGGAGAATAAGTCTATTTATTCATTTCTTTTGAGATTTTTCACTATTGGGCAACGTTTGAAGGTTATTCCTTCTTTTTGGGTAGATTACTTCGCAGACAATGTAGTGCGTGAGAATCTAGTTAAAACAGGAGTGAGATTTCTCTCTAAATATGAATATATATATACTACACGTCTCCATGGAGCAATTTTAGCTCTATTATTGGGAAAAAGATTCTTTTTGATAAATAATAATTATGGGAAGAATAAGAATTTCTTTGAAACGTGGCTTAAAGAAAAGGATGAGGATATACATTTTTTAGATATATAATAGTATGCAGCTTTGTATAGGTATATCTTTTTATAATGCAGGGGAATTCTTGGATTATGCTATTTGTTCTGTTTTGAATCAGACCTATAAGAAATGGAAATTACTGCTATTAAACGATGGTAGTACTGATAATTCTTTAGATATAGCAATGAAATATCAAGGTGATCCAAGAATAGAAGTTTTATCTGATGGAGAAAATCGTGGATTGATCTATCGTTTAAATCAGTTGATATCATTGTGTGAATCAAAATATTTTGTTCGTATGGATGCGGATGATATAATGCATCCATTAAGATTAGAGAGACAAGTTTCTTTTATGGAAAACAATGCTCATATTGATGTTTTGGGGAGTTGGGCATATTCTATTGATGTTACTAATAAGGTTTGTGGAATTTTGAAAGTGAATAGCAATCCTGATTCATTGATGGATGTGTTTTCACATTCTTGCTTTATTCATCCTTCAATAATGGGGAAAACTAGTTGGTTTCAGGAGCATCAATATGAGTCGTCTTTTGTACGAATGGAAGATATGGAGTTATGGGCAAGAACAATTTTGAACTCTTCTTTCCATAATTTGCAAGAACCATTATTGTATTATAGAGAGATAGGAGTTCCTTATTTGAGAAAATATCTTCAATCAATGACTGGTGAGCGAATATTGATTCGAAAAATATATGGGGATGCTGTTTCTTTCATAAAGTATGAGAAAATAATGAAAACCTATATTAAGTCTTTGATATACATTTTCTTCTCATTAATAAATGGACAAAAATATTTAATAAAAAACGCTCTTGTCGAGTGAAATCTTTCGATTATCAATGTGCCATGAAAGAGCTGAGAGATGCTATCAGAAAATGATATGTATATGAAATTGTCGAAAAGAATGAAAATCTTACAAATCATAACTCTTTCAGAGCTTGGTGGAGCTCAATCAGTTGTCATCAATTTGGCAAACAATCTAAGTAGAGAGAATGAGGTTATCGTTGTTGCCGGAGAAGGGGATGGCAAGATGTGGCAAGCTTTGAATGAGAATATAGAAAAGGTCCATATTCAACACTTAAAGAGAGCATTATCACCAGTCTCTGATTTTTTAACTATACTCTCTTTTATAAGATTATATTATAAATATAGGCCGGATATAATACACCTTCATTCTTCTAAAGTTGGGATTCTGGGACGCATCGTTTTTCCAAATAAGAAGACTGTTTATACAGTGCATGGCTTTGATTCCATTAGAATTGCTTATCGGAAATATCTTCCGGTTGAGAAGTTCTTTCAAAAGAAATGTAAGGCAATTGTCGGGGTAAGCAATTATGATAGGCAGAATCTTTGGGATGAGGGGATTACAAATAATGTATATCGTGTCTTTAATGGGATTTATCAACCACAAGGAGATGTAACAATGAAAGTCGCACAGGGATATGCTAAAAAAATATTATGTATTGCCCGTGTCGCTAAGCCTAAAAGATTTGATTTATTTTTGGAAACAGCGAAAATGTTACCTCAATATGCTTTTATATGGATTGGCAATCAGGAAGAAATGAATAATCTTCCTAAGAATGTCTTTTGTTTGGGTAATATTCCTAATGCGGGTATTTATAATAAAGAAATAGATCTTTTTATGCTTGCTTCCGATTACGAAGGATTGCCAATGGTTATACTAGAAGCAATGAGTTTTGGAAAACCAGTTGTTGCTTCACAAGTGGGGGGAATCAGTGAAGTGATAGAAAATGGTGTAAATGGCTATACTGTTGATAATACAGCAAAGGCTTTTGCTGATAAAATTCAATACGTATTGGAAGATGATTATGTTTATAAATTTTTCTCGGCGAATACTCTACATCGATTTAATGAAAGTTTGACCGTAGATAAGATGGTCAAAGCATATATGGATATATATCAGTTGTAAGGCTACTGGACAATATTGATAGACTAACGTTCTAATAGATACTTATCAAATTTACAATTTATAATTATTATGGGGTATAGTGAGGACTTCATTCCGGACGGAATGAATGCTTTTGAGCGCAATGTAAAGCGAATAGGGGATTGTATCGTTGCAGCAGTTTTAATGATCGTTTTTTCTCCGTTATTTTTGATTTGCTATATAGCTGTGAAACGGGAAGATGGTGGGGCAGCTATATTTAAGCAAGAGCGTATCGGGCGTTTCGGACGGCCGTTTTATATCTATAAGTTTCGCAGTATGCGATTGGATGCAGAGTCTATGGGCCCTCAACTTTATGCGGGGGGAAGAGATGTTCGATTGACTAAGATAGGAAGATTTCTACGCGAACACCATTTGGACGAGTTGCCACAGTTGTGGAATGTCTTCTGTGGAGATATGGCTTTTATCGGTCCCCGTCCGGAACGTAAATTCTATATTGATCAGATTATTAAGCATGATCCCCGTTATCAGTTCTTGTATCAGATTCGTCCGGGAGTGACTTCGTATGCAACTTTGTATAATGGTTATACGGATACGATGGACAAGATGTTACGCCGTTTGCGGTATGACTTGTTTTATCTGCAACATCGCTCGTGGTGGTTTGACTTTAAAATATTAGTGAAGACTTTTATAAACATTTGCTTTGGAAAGAAGTTTTAAGAGTGGTATAAAATAAAATGTTGAGATGTAATCAGCACTAATAGAGTGTTTGTATGTGAGATGAAGAGAATGTAGGTCCCTAGTTTCATGCTGAACGCATGATTCTCCTACATTTGTGAATTAGAAAGAGTACGACGGTACCTTTCTAATTTACGCCCTGGCACCGGAGGTGTATCTGGTGTTAATTTCCCACGATATCAACGGTCTGTGAAGATAGTTGATATTTTCTTTTTATTCTCATTATATCGGATAATAGTATCTTCTTTCTTTGTTTATATGTTTAATTTTTTATAACTTTATAGCATATAAAACAGTAATAAAGAAACGATGGAACATTCAGAATTTGTAGTGAAATGTTATAATAAACAAGAGTTAGCCCAGATGTATTTTCCTGATTTGACTATCCGTGCTTCGGTCAATAAACTTCGGCGCTGGATGCGGAAATGCAAGCCATTGATGGATGAGATACTGGCTACGGACTTTCATCCGAAAACGAAAGCTTTTTCTGTGAGAGAAGTACGGCTTATTACCTATTACTTGGGAAAGCCGGGAGATTTATAAATGATATAAACATAAAAAGAACTACGGGAGACTGCACGTTCGACAGCTCCCGTAGTTCTTTTTATATATCCATATACTCCTTGCGACAGTCAAAACATGGACAAGCTTTATGAATCGAAGCACTAAGTTGATAATGCCCCAGGATTTGCGCTTCCGGATACTGATGTCTGAGTATCGTTAACAGGTCGAGCAATGCAAAGCGCTGCGCTTGGGTTCTTGTATCTGCCGGACACCCATTTTCGTCCAGTCCGCCTTCATAGCAAATGCCTATGCTGTGCCGGTTGTACTATTTAACCCTATTTATGTATCTTGTTACTATAATCAATAAAATAGCTAATTACCATTTCTGATAATCAGCTTTATTATAATAATACCGCTTATAAAAACATAGTAGATTCTATCTCACTATTCATAAAACTGAAATCTCATTTTCTTCTTCGACTTAAAAAACTTCCCTATTTTTAGTTCTTTACTATGTGCCATTTTATAAGGTGCCACTAACTCCTTTA
>ERZ773139.4639-NODE-4639-length-10705-cov-2.348545_pt1 | contig 10705 bp, 10 predicted proteins | sample MGYA00580854_ERZ773139 | MGnify/ENA primary metagenome ERZ773139 (study PRJEB29015, sample SAMEA2737809) | human gut metagenome | biome: human gut; feature: human-associated habitat; material: faeces | place: China | collected 2012 ...
AAAAGAGGTAGTTTCGTAACTGGTAGCCGTGTATTAATCCGGGAAGGCTTAACGAGAAAAATGTTAGCAGAAAAAAACTGCATCATTTCCATTCACGACAAAGGTACTAAAAATACAATCAACGGAGTACATTTACCTTGGTTGAGTCCACTACTTCAACATTATCGTCAATGGGATGTTTCTTACTCGAGAGGATGCAATATGGCTTTTTGGAAAGAGGATTTGTTAAAAGTCAATGGGTACAATGAAGCTATTACCGGATGGGGAAGTGAAGATCATGAATTAGTATGCCGTCTTATCAACAGCGGTGTACGCAAGCGTACCATCAAATTTGCGGGAATCGTGTTCCATCTTCATCATGAACTACACGGAACAGATAATCTAAACAACAACCGCAGTATTTTGAACGAAACAAAAGTCAGGAAACTAACCTGGTGCGATAAAGGAATCATACAAAACTAATATGGAAAAGAATTTGAACTTTTTAGATCGAAACGAATTTAACTACAGTCCATCAAAAGAAGTAGTAGAAGCTTTAAAAAACTTCGATATAAATAAACTTTGTTTTTATACCCGCATTTACGATGAAGGAAAGAAAAGTATATTATCTGTTTTCTTATCCGAATTATATGATATAGATGAAACACAAGTCCTGCTAGGCTACGGCGGAGAAGATATTCTGAAGCAAGCCGTTCATTACTTCCTGACTCAAGAAGATGGAAACAAAACGATGTTGATTCCCAAGTTCTCATGGTGGTATTATAAGTCAATTGCAGATGAGGTGAATGGCCATACTTTGCAATATCCTCTTTACGAAGACGGAAACACTTTTAAATATGACTTTGAGACGCTGAAAGATATGATTCAGAAAGAGAATCCGAAGATTCTTTTACTGGCTTCTCCCAATAACCCTACCGGCAACGGTTTAACTCCGAAAGAACTGGATGAACTGCTTGCAGAAGTACCCAGCCAAACAGTGGTACTGATAGACGAGGCATACGCTTCTTTTGTTTCAACTGATACCAGTTATATCAAAAAGCTGGTTAATAAATATCAGAATTTGATTATTTCCCGTACTTTATCCAAGTTTTATGGATTGCCCGGTTTACGTATGGGATTCGGATTTATGAGTAAGGAATTGGAAAAATTCAGCAGATACAGCAATAAATATCTGGGATACAACCGAATATCCGAAGATATCGCCATTGCAGCTCTTAAATCGGACGCACACTACCGCAACATCGCCAAACTGATGAACGAAGACCGTGAGCGTTACGAAAAGGGAATTGGCGTATTACCCGGATTCAAAGTATATGAATCGGTTGCCAATTTCATTTTAATCAAATACCCGATAGAGCTAAAAGAGGCTTTACAAAAGGCTTTTGCCGAACAAAGTTATAAAGTGAAGTTTATGAATGAACCGGATATCAACACTCATTTGCGTATCACATTGGGACGTCCAGAGCAAAACCGGATCGTTATAGATACAATTAAAGAAATCGCCTCCAAATGAAAGCAGTAATATTAGCCGCAGGAATAGCCTCACGCTTACGCCCGCTGACCGATACAACGCCCAAATGCCTCCTCAAGATAGGAGAACGATGTCTACTGGAAAGAGCTTTTGATGCTCTGATACAAAATGGATTCGACGAATTCATTATCGTCACGGGGTATCGCCAGCAACAAATCGTTGATTTTCTGCAGGCACGTTATCCAGTCCAAAATATTACTTTCATCTATAATGACAGATATGAATCAACCAACAATATCTATTCATTATGGCTTACCCGACCATATACAGACGGGGAAGAAATATTGTTATTAGACAGCGATATTGTTTTTGATCCTCAAATTGTAGAGAAACTGCTTGATTCAGATAAAGCCGACATATTGGCATTAAATCGTCATGAGCTTGGAGAGGAAGAAATAAAAGTTATCGTAGACGATGCACAAAAGGTTGTTGAAATCAGCAAAGTCTGTTCTATATCCGATGCTATCGGAGAGTCTATCGGTATCGAAAAGATGTCAGCTGAATACACCAAAGCTCTATTCCGAGAACTGGACATTATGATTACCACTGAAGGACTGGACAATATATTCTACGAACGGGCTTTTGAGCGACTGATTCCGCAAGGATATAGCTTTTACGTTATGGACACCACCGAGTTCTTCTCGGCCGAACTGGACACTGTAGAGGACTTTCAACAGGCACAAAAACTGATTCCAGCAAGTCTTTATTAATCAAAATTCAGATAGAAATGGCAAATTACGATATCCGCCCTCTACAGCTTCGCATATTAAAGAATTTATTAGCTGTTGACAAAGTTTGCAAAGAACATAATCTGCGATATTACATCATGGCAGGCACCATGCTGGGAGCCGTCCGCCACAAAGGATTTATCCCTTGGGATGATGATCTGGATATCGGTATGCCAAGAGCCGATTATGATTTATTAATGGCTAATGCCAAAGAATGGTTGCCGAAACCATACGAAGCTGTATGTGCTGAAAACGACAAGGAATATCCTCTTCCATTCGCAAAAGTACAGGATGCCGACACCACTCTAATTGAACGTATGCATCTCAAATATTTGGGAGGCGTATATATTGATATATTCCCACTGGACGGAGTTCCGGAGAGCCGCATGGCGCAAAGAATGCATTTTGCAAAGTACGAATTCTACAAACGTGTACTTTATCTGATTCATCGCGATCCATACAAGCATGGAAAAGGTCCCAGTTCATGGATACCGCTATTATGCAGAAAGCTTTTTACCCTTACCGGAGCACAGGAAAGTATCAGGAAAGTAATGAAAAAGTATGATTTCGACCAATCCGCATTGGTCTGTGATTATGATGACGGAATGAAAGGAATCATGTCTAAAGATATTCTGGGCATCCCTACTCCAGTCTTATTTGAAGATGAAGAAGTATGGGGAGTACAGAAATATGATGCCTATCTGTCACAGAAATACGGAGATTACATGACCATACCTAAACAAAGTGGGCAAAGACAACACAATTTCCATTATTTAGACCTGAATAAACCTTATCGGGAATTTGAAGTCTAACTATAATCACATAAAGGTAAGAAGTAGAAATGAGAATAGGTTTTGACGGAAAACGTGCAGTACAGAATTTCACCGGTTTGGGTAATTATAGCCGCTATATAGTGGATATTCTATGCCAATTCTATCCGGAGAATGAATATGTATTGTATGCCCCCAAGAAACGGGAAAATAAAAGGCTGAACAAATTAACGAAGCAATATCGGCAACTACAGCTTTCTTACCCCACTACTTCTTTCTGGAAAAAGTTAAGTTCGTTATGGCGAGTGTTGGGAGTCACCCGCCAATTGGAAAAAGAAAGAATTGATATTTTTCATGGACTTAGCAATGAATTACCCCTGAATATCCATAAAAGTAAGGTAAAAAGTATCGTAACAATCCACGATTTGATATTTCTGCGATACCCACAATACTATCATTCGATCGACAGGAATATATATACATACAAATTCCGCAAAGCCTGCGAAAATGCGGATAGAATCATTGCTATCAGCGAATGTACCAAACGTGATATTATTGAGTATTTCGGGATTCCTACCGATAAGATAGAAGTTGTTTATCAGGGATGTGATACTTCATTCACGCACCCTGTAACAGAAGAGAAAAAAAGAGAAGTCCGAGCTAAATATCAGCTACCGGAACACTATATCCTCAACGTAGGAAGTATTGAAGAACGAAAGAATGCCCTTTCGGCGGTACAAGCACTGACGATGCTTCCTGAACAAATTCATCTTGTCATTGTAGGCCGCCATACAGAATACACTGATAAGATTGAACGTTTTATTAAGGAGAATAAGCTGGAAGAAAGAGTGCACATCATCAGCAATGTTCCTTTTGATGATCTGCCGACTTTTTATCAGCTAGCTGAAATTTTTGTATATCCTTCACGCTTTGAAGGCTTTGGCATCCCCATCATAGAAGCTTTATACTCCGGAATTCCGGTAGTAGCCGCAACAGGTTCTTGCCTGGAAGAAGCCGGAGGTCCCGACTCGATCTATATACATCCCGATGATATCAAAGGAATGGCCAATGCTTTCAAACAGATATACTCTGACCCTGAAAGAAAGAAAGTAATGATTGAAAAAGGGCAAATATTTGCCAAAAGATTCTCTGAAGAAAAGCAAGCGGAAGAGATCTTAAATATCTACAAGAAATTAATGAGATGAACATACTTAAACACACAATAAAGAAATTTATATATGGCACTCTCCCATATTATTTCATGAAAGGATATAAGCCCGGCTCTCCTTATCTGAAATACTATGAATATATTAAAGAACATGGATATTCAAGACACCTGTATGAATTCAAAGATGAATATGCAAATATGCCCGTTGACATACAGAAAGACGAGGAGAAAGGTTTATACTATGTTCAAAAAGAAGAGAAACGGCTCTATTTCAGAAAGAGCACTCCGGCCAGGAAAATTCAGAAATATTACAGGGCTTTGAGCATGGAACAAGACAGGCGCTCACCGCACCATTACTTCAACAGCGTTAAAGAAGTGACAGGAAAGGTATTTGTAGATGTCGGTTGCGCCGAAGGATATTCTTCATTGGAAATCATCGATGAAGCCAAACATGTTTACTTGTTTGAGCAGGACGAACAATGGCTAGAGGCCATCAGAGCAACCTTTGAGCCATGGCAAGATAAAGTTACGATTGTCCAAAAGTATGTAAGCGACCATAATTCTTCGAGAGAACAAACCCTGGATGACTTCTTCAACAATCAAACGGATGAGCATCTGTTTCTAAAAATGGATATCGAAGGAGCTGAACGGCATGCATTGGCCGGATGCAAGAACTTATTTCAGAATTGCCAGAAGTTGGATTTTGCAATTTGTACATACCATCTACATGATGACGAAGCAGTCATTTCTGCATTTTTGGATAAGAATAACTGCACATATACCAACCAGAAAGGTTTTTTCAGGCATAAAATCCGCAGTGTAGTCATGCGCGGAAGTAAGAGTTAATCATTGATAATCAGCAGAAAGCAATTCGCAATAGTCATACTTACACAAGTATGTATCATAAATGCGCTTTTCTTTTTTCAATAAGAAACGTGAGATATGCGGTTCCCAGGAAAAGAACTTACGCACTGAACGGTACAAACGGAAGAATAAAATCAGGGATACGATATGCCTTTCTTTTTCTTTTCGTGCCGCACGACGATAAATATAATGAGTAAAGAACTGATCGCTATAACGAAGAGCCAGACTAACAGTAGATTCTACATCCCATCCCCTCAAAGAAGCGTATTCTGTCATTATATAAGTCAGCACTTCACGAGAGATGCATAAACGACACATATTACGGCACACAGTATCACAATCAATATCCGATAGCAACTGCATGCGATTCACGTCGACCAGGGAAAAACTATATTCATTCGCATCATTCTGATGGATCAATATATTGCCGGGCGAATAGTCCAAATGCAGGATACCTGCCTGATGCAAAGCAGCCGTGTAGCGCGCAAAAGCAGAAAGTTTATCTTCATTTCCTTCCACTTTCCCATCCATCAGGGAACGGACTGTTTCGCCACCATCATAACAACAAATGTAATAGCTATGTGAAAGAAGGCCACTCTGGAATTGTTCGATCATAGCAACTGGCTCCGGAGTGTCAAAGCCATGTTGTTGAATTTCCATAGAGTAAATATAGGAACGCTCTGCTTTTGATTGCCGGAAAAACGAATATACAACACGATTGATGATGTGAGGCTTCTTAAAGCTCTTCACCACAACATCAATGCTGCCTAAGCCAATTCGTTTTAAAACATTACGCCCATCGTACACCACATCTCCTTTTTCCTGGAAGGACCTTGGAATTTCTTCTATCTCCTTCTGCAGATGCGCGTACTTGGGATTTACAATCACTCTCATTACACTCTCCTATATAATACTAATTACAAAGATGGAGCAAAGATAAAGAAATTAAGGCATATTCCGACTATATTTTTTTCTTTTCTCACAAAGATTGGCTAACTCTCTATACATATAAGTACTGTTGCGAACAACTTTAGTCGTTTTTTCTTTTTTCTTTTCATTTATATTTAGACATAAATGCTTTTTTTTAGCTATGTTTGCACGATAAAAAGCATAAAGAAGTCAAGCATGAAACCAATCAAAAAAATTCTGATTATTCGATTTAGACAAATAGGGGACTCTATTCTGGCTGTTGCATTGTGCAGTACGCTGAAAAAAAGTTTTCCCGATGCAGAAATACACTTTGTGCTGAATAAAAATATAGCATCGCTCTATGAGGGTCACCCGGACATAGATAAGGTTATTACATTTGACAAGAATGAGAATAAACCATTCACTGCTTATATAAAAAAAGTATGGCAAGTGACGCACCAAAACAAATACGATGTAATCATCGATATGCGTTCTACGATCCGGACTCTTTTTTTCTCTCTTTTTTCATTAAAAACCCCTTTCCGGATAGGGCGTATCAAGGGATACACACGTTTGCTATTAAATTATCGGACAGACACTTACAGCAATAGTCTAACAACTGATATGGTAGAACGCAACCTATTGCTTGCAGCGCCATTAGAGAAAATCAAGCCTATTCAATATACAAAAGAATTCAGGTTATACCTCACTGACCAGGAGAAAAAAGACTTTCGATATTATATGGAAAAGGAGGGGATAGATTTCGCGCGCCCTGTATTCCTAATAGGAGTCACCACCAAGCTCCTCCATAAAAAATGGAATACGGAGTTTATGATAACCACACTTAAAAGAATATTGGAAGAATACAAGGACATACAAATGATCTTCAACTATGCACCGGGGTATGAAGAAGAAGATGCAAGAAATATCTACAAGGAATTGGGATGTCCGGAACGCATCAAGATTGATATACAAGCCTCTTCATTACGACAACTGGCAGCACTTTGCGCCAACTGCTCGTTTTATTTCGGAAACGAAGGAGGAGCCCGACACATTGCGCAAGCCCTCGAAATTCCTTCATTCGCTATTTATTCGCCAAGCGCCTCTAAATCAATGTGGTTACCTACAAATTCCGTACTTGCCCGAGGTATTAGTCCCGACGATATTCTTCCGCCGGAACAACAAGCAACATTAACTTATGAAGAACGTTTCGCATCAATTACCCCGGAAAAGGTATACGATCAATTAACTTCGACATTAAGACAATTGAGCTAACTCGCGATATAAATCAAGATAAGCTTGTATATGCTTCTCGTAACTGAATGAAGCTGCATGTTCTTTCATTCTGGTCAAGCGTTCCTCATCTTTATAGAAATCAGGCAAATGTTCCCGGATACTTTGCACCATAGATTCTGTATCCAAATGTTCCCACATGATGGCATGTCCATTACAAACTTCCGGTAAACTAGTGCGATTAGCTGCAAATACAGCCTTTCCAAACTGCATAGCTTCCACCACAGGGAGTCCAAAACCCTCTCCTTCACTAGGAAACAGGAACGCCTCACAGCTCCGATACAACCATATCTTTTCACTTTGAGTGATTACATCTGTCAAAAACACATTAGTGACTTGCTTCTCACGAATCAGATTACGCACTTCTTCAGCATAAGCGAAATGGGCATCTCCACAAATATACAAATCATATTCCGGGAAATGGCGCATTACGTCAACCAGGAGATGGAAATTCTTTTTCCTACGGATCTGTCCAATCGTAAAAAAGAAAGGACGTCCCGTCGCAAAAGACGGCTGGGTTCCTTCCAACATATCGATCCTCTCCACCCCATTATAGATGACCCGGATCTCTTTCCCCTTCAAATCTATATGTTGGCGAATGACATCTGCTACATAATGAGAAATCGTTGTGACTACTGCTGCCTTATTGACCTTATTCTGCATCCGACGAAGATACATTTTAGCCTTCCAAGGCTTTTTCTCCGTTAAGAAATTAAAGTCATGTATAGTAAAGATAAACTTTGTACCACCGGCAATACGTAACAACTTCCGCTGCTGATTCACCGCATGCCATACATCTACTTTAGGAAGGGTAAAAGGAAAAAACTTATTGATACGACGTACCGGAACAGAAGTCACATTCGGGCCAAATTCCTGCATATATTTCTGTCTCAACAAATATACAAAATGAAGATCCTCTATCGGCATAGACGAAAAAGCGGCCGCATAGTTGGCCGCAATCTGTCCGAAACCAGCTGTTAGACTACCATAATTCGTAAGATCTATCAGTACCTTTTTCTTTCGTTGTATCTCTTTTTCCATCATTATTTGATTCTATGCTCTTTCGGCTCAAAAACGACTAAATTGAATTCCTGCAAATATCAACCTACAATCCCTTCTATTTTTGCAATAACCTGTTCCGGCTTTATATCTCTTAAACAGGCATAATCACCACGCCAACAAGGCTTCTGTCCATATACAGAGCAGGGACGGCATGACAAATCAAGTTGCACGGTATTAACCGGCAATTGCTTCCAGCCCATAAACCCAGCATAAGGATGAGTGGCCCCCCAAATAGAAACAACCGGAATATTGACCAAGGACGCCAAATGCATATTGGCAGAATCCATTGAAAGCATCACATCTAAATGGCTCATCAGATTCAGCTCGGTACGCATATTCAGTTTACCGATCATTGAAACAACAGAAGGATATTTAGCAATCCATGCATCAAACACTTCCTGCTCATTTTTGCCGCCTCCAAAAAGAAACACTTTCACTTGTGGGTTAGCCGCAAAATGTGCTATAACCTGCTCCTGTAACTCTAACGGATAAATCTTGCCTCTATGTTTGGCAAAAGGGGCTATACCAATCCATTTCTGACCTTCCTTAGGTCCTGTGACTGGCTCTATCTCCGCAAAGTTGCCTTTTCCTTCGCCATAAATAGAAGAGAAATTTAATAAAACCGGTAAACCGAGCTTCTCAAGCACATCGGCATAACGGCGAAAAGAACTCTTCTGATTCTCCATCACCTTATCGTGACGACGAACCAGTTTCTTTTTACCGGCCCTTCCTTTACATATGGAAGCTACCGGTTTATTGGCAAGACGGAATCGCAGACATAAATATTGGGAACGAAGCACATGATGAAAATCTGCAATGTAATCAAAATGCATCGCCTTCAACTCCGAATAGAGGCTATTCAAGCCCCAAAGCCCCTTGTGTTTACCTGTTAAGTCAGCTCCGACAAAACCTACATTCGTAGGCAGCCCCTGAAAGAGCGGCTGCCATACAGCACGACTTAACACTGTTATTTCGTGCTGCGGGTATTGCACAGCCAGCGAATGTATTACCGGTATTGTCATGGCTACATCGCCAAGAGCTGAAAAACGAATAATGAGAATACGCGCCATTCGTTATTTTTTTGCATAAAGCACCGGATTCAATGCCGGGTCATTATACATCTTCATCTGTTTGTATACTTTCATATATTTCTTCCCTGCTTCGATATCAGACAGTAACTGATCGATAGCTGAAGAAAGGTCTTTCCGTTGTTCCAGCAGAATGCTCAGTTTCGTCTGGCATTGTGCACGATGTTCTTCCGTAGTGTCCGTACGTTCCACTTCCTGCTGCATGTGGTAAATTTTCAAAGCAAGAATAGAGAGACGGTCTACTGCCCAGGCGGGACTTTCTGTATTGATTGTAGCATCTGCCAAAGGCTTTACATCCTTATATTGATCAAGGAAATAGCTGTCGATCAACTCAACCAGATCCGTACGGTCCTGATTGGATTTATCGATTCTTCTCTTTAAAGCTACGGCTGCTACCGGATCTATCTGAGGATCACGGATAATATCTTCGAAATGCCATTGTACGGCATCAATCCAGTTTTTCAGATACAAGTAATACTCTATCGACTTCAACTCGTAAGGATTGTTCATCGGCGCATCTACGCTATCCGTCACATGGTAATCTGTTGTCGATTTCCAAAAAATATCATTGCAAAGGTTACTAAATGTCATAATCTTAACTAGCTAATAGATGTATAATAGGACAAAGCTATGTAATATTTTTCAGACAAGCAACCGTTTCTTACTTTTTTATTTCTTACCTTTGTCTGAGCTAAAATGGAATTGTATATGAAAATTATTATAGACGATAAGATACCTTATATAAAAGAGGCAGCAGAGAAAATTGCCGACGAGGTAATTTACGCACCGGGAAAGGATTTTACACGGGAACTGATACAGGATGCGGACGCACTCATCATCCGGACCCGCACTCACTGCAACCGGGAATTGCTGGAAGGCAGCAAAGTAAAATTCATCGCTACGGCAACCATCGGGTTCGACCATATCGACACCGAATATTGCAAGCAGGCGGGTATCGAGTGGGCGAATGCCCCGGGATGCAATTGTGGCAACCGATGTGGGACAACACCAGATGTGGGCTGCGAAATATCTCCACTTTACATATCCCGGACAGCTGCTCACCAGCGGCGGTTTTGGCACCATGGGCTTTGGTCTGGGCGCGGCGATCGGCGCCCAAATGGGCAATCCGGACAAACAGGTATTCCACATTACGGGAGATGGGTGCTTCCGCATGAACTGTCATGAGCTTTGCACGGTAGAACACTATGGGCTGCCCATCATCTCCGTCGTGTTCAATAACGGCACGCTGGGCATGGTGCGCCAGTGGCAGACGCTGTTCTTCGGCCACCGCT
>ERZ773139.4649-NODE-4649-length-10691-cov-7.575780_pt1 | contig 10691 bp, 8 predicted proteins | sample MGYA00580854_ERZ773139 | MGnify/ENA primary metagenome ERZ773139 (study PRJEB29015, sample SAMEA2737809) | human gut metagenome | biome: human gut; feature: human-associated habitat; material: faeces | place: China | collected 2012 ...
TTTTCCATGTTGATGCCGGAGCCGATGCCGCCCGCGACGTAGACGTGCGACAGGACCGTCACGTCCATATCGAGGCTGGAGAGCATGATGTTGATGGCCGAGAAAATGGCGGCCTTGGCGCGGATGAACGAATCGATGTCGACCTCGGTGATGGAGATCTCGCGGCCCGTCTCGGATTCCGCGGCGGTGGCGAGGATATAGCGGCCCATGCCGTGCTCGTCGTGCGCGACGCGCTTGCCCTCGCGCACGAACTGACCCTTGGAGGAGATGATCGACGTGCGGTAGAGCTCGGCGATGACGTCGATGATGCCGGAGCCGCAGATGCCGACGGGCTTCTGTCCGTCCGGGCCGACGATGCCGAGCGTGGGCTCCATGGTATCGCGGTCGATCTTGACGGATTCGACCGCGCCGTCGGTCGCGCGCATGCCGCAGGAGATGTCGCCGCCCTCAAAGGCGGGACCGGCCGAGCAGGCGCAGGACATCATAAAGTCGCGGTTGCCGAAGACCAGCTCGCCGTTGGTGCCGAGGTCGATGAAGAGCGAGAACTCATCCTTGTCCCAGATGAGGCTCGTGAACGCGCCCGCGGTGATATCGCCGCCGACATACGAGCCGATGTTCGGGGCAAGCAGGATCTCAGCGTCGGGGTTCGCGGGGAAGCCGAGGTCTTTGGCGGTCATGCCGCGCCACTGGAAAAACGTCGGGATATAGGGTTCCATGCGCACAGGGTTCGCGTCGACGCCGAGCAGCAGATGGTTCATCGTGGTGTTGGAGGCGATGCAGACGCGGAAAATGCGCGAGACGGGGACGCCCGCCGATTTGCACATCGCCGCGACCAGCGGCAGGAGCGTCTCTTTGAGGATCGCGTCCTGCAGGCGCTTGACGCCGCCGGGCTTCGACTGCTCGACGATGCGGTTGATGACGTCCGCGCCGTAGCGGATCTGACCGTTGCCGGCCGAGGCCTTGGCCGTGAGCGTGCCGGTGGCAAGGTCCATGAGAACGCCGGTGACGGTCGTCGTGCCGATGTCGATGGCGCAGCCGTAGAGCGGCGCGTCGGACTTTTCCGAAACGTCCATGACGGTCAGCACGCCGTCCGTCAGCGTGCCGGAGACGAGGACCTTGAAATTCGCGTCCCGCAGCGTCTTGGCGAGCTTTTTGACGGTATGGTAGGTGAGCCGGACTTCCGTGCAGCCGTCGAACGCGGCCTGCGCGAAGCGCGAAAGGCGCTCGGTGTCGGGCATGGTGTCGTCGAGCGTCGGCTCGTCCAGCTCGACCAGGGCCTGCACAAAGTCGTTCGTGAAGTCGACGCCGGCAGCCTGCACATCCTCCTGCAGCTGGTTGAAGATCGCGATCTCCTCGCCGGAGGAGAGGTCAGCCGTCTTCATCCGGCTCTGATAGGCGGAGGCGATGTCGGGGACGAGAACGGTGATGTCACCCGCGGGCTTTGTCGCGCAGCCGAGCCGCCAGCCGGCGGCGTAATCCGCATCGGAGATGTGGCCGGTCTGCATGCCGGTCACGTCGCCGGAGACGAGCTTCACGCGGCATTTGCCGCACGAGCCGTTGCCGTTGCAGGGCGCGTCGATGGCGACGTTGGCCGCCTTGGCAGCCTCGAGAATGGTGCTGCCGGGCGCGGCGGAGAAATGGACCTCCTGCGCGCCGTTTTCGAATTGGAAGGTGATTTCGTACATGCTGTCTGTATTCCTTTCAGTCAGAAGTCTGGAAACCGCCGCCGGAGAAGGGCGCGCCGCGCCGCTCTCCGCCCCCTGCGTGGTATTCTTACTCTATAATATAAACAAATCGCCCGCCGCGGTCAAGTCCTGCGAGGGGATAAATGACTTTTGTACAATTTTCAGAATCTGTCAAAGAATTGTGCGTGATAGACAAAAACGACGCGTTTTACGGCGCGGAAACGATTGATTCGCACAAAGAAATGTGGTAAGCTGAACTTGGTACAAGGGTATGAAACAAACTGACAGGAGGACGAAACTATGAAAAAATTCATCAACCAGGTCGAGCTTGTGGAAGATCAGATGATCGCGGGCATGGTCAAAGCCTACCCCCAGTATGTACGGAAGCTGGACTGCGGAAACGTGGTCGTGCGGACAGAGAAGAAGGAGGGGAAGGTCGCGCTGATCTCCGGCGGCGGCTCCGGCCATGAACCGGCGCACGGCGGCTATGTCGGCACGGGCATGCTGGACGCGGCGGTCGCAGGCGCGGTGTTCACCTCTCCCACGCCGGACCCGATCTATGAGGGCATCAAGGCCATCGCCACGGACAAGGGCGTGCTCATGGTCATCAAAAACTACACCGGCGACGTTATGAACTTTGAAATGGCCGGTGAAATGGCCCAGATGGACGATATCAAGGTCGCGCAGGTCGTCGTGGACGACGACGTCGCCGTCGACGGCAGTCTCTATACCGTCGGCCGCCGCGGCGTGGCGGGCACGGTGTTCGTCCACAAGATCGCGGGCGCGAAGGCAGAGCAGGGCGCGGAGCTTGAAGAGGTGCAGCGCGTGGCGCAGAAGGTCATCGACAATGTGCGCACCATGGGCGTTGCCATCCGGCCGTGCACGGTCCCGGCGGCGGGCAAGCCCGGCTTTGAACTGGGCGAAGACGAGATGGAGGTCGGCATCGGCATCCACGGCGAGCCCGGCACCCACAAGGAAAAGCTCCGCCCGGCCGACGAGATCGTCGATCACATCCTGGGCAAGCTCCTCGCCGACATCGACTACACCGGCCATGAGGTCGCCGTCATGGTCAACTCCTCCGGCGCAACGCCGCTCATGGAGCTGTTCATCATCAACAACCACGTCGCCGACGTGCTGGCCGCCAAGGGCATCAAGGTCTATAAGACCTTCGTGGGCGAATATATGACGTCCCTGGAGATGGAGGGCTTCTCGGTCTCCCTGCTGCGGCTGGATGACGAGCTGAAGGCCCTGCTGGACGCGCCCGCGGACACCATCGCGTTCAAGGCATAAAGCACCGAAACAAAGGAGAACCCATCTATGATCGATCAGGAACAGGTATTGGAGATCTTACACGCCATCGGCGAAAAGATCACCGAAGAAAAATTATATCTCACCGAGCTCGACAACGTCATCGGCGACGGCGACCACGGGATCAATCTGGCCCGCGGCTTCGCCGAGGTTGAGAAAAAGCGCCCGATGATGGAGGGCAAGGACATCGGCACCATGCTCAAGACTGCCGGTATGGCCCTCGTGTCGACGGTCGGCGGCGCGTCCGGGCCGCTCTACGGCACGGCATTCATGCAGGCGGGCAAGGCGCTGGCCGGGAAGACGGAGCTGGACGCGCAGGATCTTCTCACGATCCTGGACGCGTTCGTCGCGGGCGTGCAGCTGCGCGGCAAGTCCGTCGCCGGGGAAAAGACAATGCTCGACGCCATGATCCCCGCGCGCGACGCGTTCAAAGCCGCGCTGGACGCGGGTAAGGGCGCGAAGGACGCGCTCGCGGACGCCGTGGCCGCCGCGGAGCAGGGCGTGGAATATACCAAGACCATCATCGCCACCAAGGGCCGCGCGAGCTATCTCGGCGAGCGCAGCCTCGGCCATCAGGACCCGGGCGCGACCTCGTTCACCACGATGCTGAAGGTCGCGGCGGCGCACGTATGAGGGCGAAGGCATGGTCGGATTTGTGATCGTCTCGCACAGCAGGACGCTGGCTGACGGCGTCGTGGAGCTGACAAGCATGATGGCCGACGGCGTGCCCATCCGGGCCGCTGGCGGACTGGACGACGGCAGCTTCGGCACGAGCTATGAGAAAATTTCGGACGCCATTGACGAAATTTATTCGGACGACGGCGTGATCCTCCTCATGGACATGGGCTCTGCGGTGATGACCGCGGAAATGGTGCTCGAGTCCATGCCGGAGCGAAAGCTCGTCCTGGCCGACTGCCCGCTGGTCGAGGGCGCGGTCGCCGCGACCGTCAGCGCCATCGCGGGCAGCTCGATGGAGGAGATTCTGGACGAGCTGCAGGACGTCCGGGAGCTGAAAAAGCTGTCATAACACAAGCAGCCTCCCGCGCTTTGCGCGGGAGGCCGGGTTTTACAAGGAGTCTCTATGAAAGAATTTCAATATACCATCCAGGACCCCATGGGCTTCCACGCGCGCCCGGCCGGCGCGCTCGTGCGCGCGGCAAAGGCGTATGAGAGCCGCATCACGATCGCCTGCGGGGAAAAATCTGCGCAGCTGACGCGGCTGATGGCCGTGATGGCCCTCGGCATCAAGCAGGGGCAGACCGTCACCGTCACCATCGACGGACCGGACGAGGACCGGGCGCTGGAAGACCTGCAGGCGCAGTTCCGCGCGAACGCTTGAGGTGGGCCCATGCAGCAGATGAAGGGCGTATCCATCTCGCAGGGCCTTGCCGTGGGGAAGATCGTCGTGCTGACTTCCGCCGCCGCGCCGGAGGCGCAGACCGGGACGCCGGAGGAGGAGCTGGCGCGTTTCCAGCGCGCGCAGCAGCAGGCGGTCCGGGATCTCGGCGCGCTCTATGAAAAGGCCAGAGCGGAGCTCGGAGAGGCGGAGGCGGAGATCTTCTCCGTCCACCAGCTGATGGCCGAGGACGAGGACTTTACGGACCTCATCGCCGCCGCGATCGCGGACGGCGCGGAGGCCTCCGAGGCCGTCCGGCAGGCGGGGGAGCAGTGCGCGGCCATGTTTTCCTCCATGGACGACGCTTATATGCGCGAGCGGGCAGCCGACGTACAGGATGTCGCCGCGCGCATCCGCCGCATCCTGCGCGGCGAAGCGGAGACAACGCTGACCGGCCCCTGCCTCATTGCCGCCGAGGAGCTCACGCCCAGCCAGACCGTGCAGTTCCCGCGCGCATTCGTGCAGGGCTTCCTGACGGCGCGGGGCGCGGCCAACTCGCATACCGGCATTCTCGCGCGCACGCTGGGCGTCCCAGCGGTGTCGCAGCTGCCGGTGGACGCGCAGCTGCAGGGGCGGACGGCAATTTTGAACGGGGACGAGGGCACACTGATCCTCGACCCGGATGAAGATCAGCTTCGTGCGGCGGAAGCCGGGATCCGTGCGCGGCAGGCGCAGCGCGAGGCGCTGCAGCGGCTGGCGAAGCTCCCGAGCGTCACGAAGGACGGCCACGCCATCCGCCTGTACGCGAATCTCGCCGGGACAGACGATCTGCCGCTGCTGCAGCAGAGCGGCGCGGAGGGCGTGGGTCTGCTCCGGAGCGAATTTCTCTATCTCGGCCGCAGCAGCTATCCGACGGAGGACGAGCTGTTTGCCAGCTACAAGCAGCTCGTGCAGGCCATGGACGGCCGGGAGATCATCATCCGCACGCTCGACATCGGCGCGGATAAAAAGGCAGACTATTTTGACCTCCCGCCGGAGGACAATCCGGCGCTCGGCCTGCGCGCCATCCGCCTGTGCCTGACGCGTCCGGCGCTGCTGCAGACGCAGCTGTGCGCCATCCTGCGCGCGTCGGCGTTCGGCAATGTCGGCGTCATGTTCCCCATGGTGACCGGCCCGGCGGAGCTCGCGCAGCTCAAAGCCGCGCTCCGGGACGCGGAGGATACCCTCTGCGCCCGCGGCGAGCGCTTCGGCCGCTATCAGACCGGCGTCATGATCGAGACGCCCGCGGCCGTCTTTATGAGCCGGGAGCTGGCGCGGGAGGTCGACTTCTTCTCCATCGGCACGAACGATCTGACGCAGTACCTGCTGGCCATGGACCGGCAGAATCCGGCGCTCGCGCCGTTCTGCGACCCGCATCACCCCGCTGTGCTGCGCGCGATCGAGGAAACGGTGCGCAATGCGCATCTGGAGGGCTGCCGTGTCGGCATCTGCGGCGAGCTGGCCGCGGACGAGAGTCTGACGCAGACCTTCCTGCGCCTGGGCGTGGACGAGCTGTCCGTCTCCCCGCCCCGCATCCTGCCCCTGCGCCGGGCCATCCGCGATATGACGCTGGCATGAATACACACAGGCTGCGGCCCGGCAGGGCCGCAGTCTTTTGCATCCGTCCGGCGTTGACATTCCGCTGCGCAGCGCGTATCATGAAAGAAAAACGCGCGGAAAGGCGGATGAACAAATGGATACCAGCTTCGGCATACAGCAGAAAGGCAAACGCAACCTCATCACCGACGTGGCGGGGATCACGGTCGGGCACTGCACGCTGGCGGATGGCGATGTGCAGACGGGCGTGACGGCCCTGCTGCCGCACCAGGGAGATCTGTTCCATGACCGCTGCCCCGCCGCGGTCCACGTGATCAACGGCTTCGGCAAGAGCGCGGGGCTCGTGCAGGTGCAGGAGCTCGGGTATCTCGAGACGCCGCTGATCCTGACCAATACGCTCTCGGTCGGCACGGCCTTTACGGCCTGCGTGCGCTATATGCTCGCGCGCAACGACCAGATCGGCCGCGCCGAAAGCACCGTGAACCCCGTCATCCTCGAGTGCAACGACGGCTATCTGAACGACATCCGGGGCCTGCACGTCACGGAGGACCATGTGTTCGCCGCGCTGGACGCCGCGGATACGACCTTTGCCCTCGGCGCGGTCGGCGCGGGGCGGGGGATGAGCTGCTATCACCTCAAGGGCGGCATCGGCTCCGCCTCCCGTGTGTTTGAGATCGGCGGGCAGACCTACACGCTCGGCGCGCTGGCAATGACGAATTTCGGCTCGCTCATCGACCTGACGATCGCGGGCGAGAGGATCGGGAAAAAGCTTGCGGCGGAGCCGGAGGACGCCAAGGGCTCGTGCATCATGGTCCTGGCGACGGACGCACCGCTGTCCTCCCGGCAGCTGTCCCGGGTGGCCCGGCGGGCCCAGAGCGGCCTTGCGCGCACCGGCGCGGTCACCGAGCACGGCAGCGGCGAGATCGTGCTCGCCTTCTCCACGGCCAACCGCATCCAGGCGGGGCAGATCTTTCACAGCGGCGTCTATCTCAACGACGAAGCGTTCCGGCCCATCTTCCGCGCCGCGACCGAGACGGTGGAGGAGAGTATCATCCGCTCCATGCTGGAGGCCGAGACCGTCACCGGCCGCGACGGCCACATCCGCCTGTCGCTGCACGATGCGATGGAAAGAGCCGGTCTGCCCCGGTAAAAGCAGAATAAACCAAAGCGCTCCCGCTGCAGATGCAGCGGGAGCGCTTTTGCTTGTCAGAGGCTCAGAACAGCCGGACGATCAGCTGCGAGACCAGCACCACCGCGATCAGCGCGATGGGGTAGGTCGCGGCGTAGGCGGAGGCGACGTTGCTCGTGCCCGCCACGTGGATGAGGGTGCCGAGGGCGGGGGTGGAGGTCATGCCGCCGGTGATGGAGCCGAGGATATTCAGCAGGTTCATCTTCAGCACATGCTTGGCGACGACATAGCCCATGACCATCGGCAGAAGCGTCATGAAAATGCCGTAGACGAAGTAGATGGGCTTGAAATACCGCACGAAGCTCATGCCGCCCGAGACGCCCGCGCCGATCAGGAAGACCATCAGACCAAGCTCCCGGAAGGTTTCCAGGACCTTCTTGCTCGGCATAAGGTCGGCCCGGCCGAAGTGGCCGAAGTGGCCGAACACCAGCGAGACCAGCAGCGCGCCGCCCGTCGTGGTGAGCGAGAAGAAATTGAAGAATTTCACCGAGCCCAGCAGGATGCCGAACACCGCCGCGACGGCGAAGGGCGTGAAGCCGAAATCGTCGAACTCCAGCAGCTTTCCCTTGAACTTGGCGACGTCGCCGGTCTCCACATGGGTGATCTTGCGGCGTTCCTCGTCCAGATCCGCGTGCACGACGCGCGGCATCAGCTGCACGAACAGCACGACGCCGATGACGCCGAAGAGATACGCGATGCCGTAGCCGACCGTGACCGCGTCCTGATACTGGGCGGCGACGGCCTCCTTCGTGGCGGAAAACGCCGGGGTCGAGGTCAGCGAGCCTGCGAGCAGGCCGGAGATCATGGCCGTCAGCTGGCCCGGGTCATAGCCCGGCTGCCCGGACTCGATGGCCCGGCCGACGAGCAGGCACAAGATCGCGGTGAGGCCGCCGGAGAGGATGATCACCACGCCCAGCAGCACGTAGGACTTGAAGTTGTGCTTCATGTTCTTGAAGAAGTTCGGCCCGGCGATAAAGCCGACCGAGGTCACGAAGAACACGAGGCCCAGGTTTTCGATGATCTTCAGCGCCTGCGAGGCGTAGTTGATCTCTTCGATGACGAAGCGGGAATTGAAGCGTGTGCCGAAAAACGCGCCGTAGACCAGCGCGATGACAAAGACGCCGGCCGTGCCGAGGCTGATCCCCTTGATGGTGATCCGCCCGAGCAGATAGCCGACCGCGGCGATCCCGAAGGTGGAGAGCATCAGGAAATTCGCAGCGTTGATGGAAGCAGTCATCTTTTTTCTCCTCTTATTTTCTCCCGGGAAGCGCTGCATCGGGGGAGATGCAGCGCTTCTTCGGTTTATTTGACAGGATGGATCTTTCTTGCATAGTCGGGCAGCAGCTGCGGCGAGGGACGATGGTCCGATACGCCCGCCTGCCGCTTTTCTGCTTCAAACGCGGCCACATGGCTGAGCGTCAGCGCGCCGACGGTGACGGACTTCGCTTTCTCGGCGGCGTGCTGGCCCGCGTTGCGGCCGAAGACGATCACGTCGAGCAGGCTGTTGCCCATCAGGCGGTTGCGCCCGTGGATGCCGCCGACGACCTCGCCTGCCGCAAACAGGTTCTCCACGTCGGTCTGGCCGTCGGGGGTGATGTGCAGACCGCCGTTCTGGTAGTGGAGCGTCGGGTAGACGAGGATCGGCTCGGTGCGGATGTCGATGCCGTGCTTGGCAAACATGCGCATCATGGCCGGGATCCGCTTTTCGATCGTGCCCTTGCCGTTTTTCAGCTCGATCATCGGCGTGTCGAGCCAGACGGCCTGCCCGGCCGGGGTCCTGACGCCCTTGCCGCGCTCGGTGCACTCGCGGATGATGGAGGCCGCGGCCACGTCGCGCGTCTCGAGCGGGTTCATAAAGACCTCGCCGTCCGCGTTCACGAGCATCGCGCCGACAGAGCGGACCTTCTCCGTGACCAGCGCGCCGTAGATCTGCGCGGGGTAGGCCGCGCCCGTGGGATGATACTGCAGCGTGTCGGGGTAGAGGAGCTTCGCGCCTGCCCGGTAGCCGAGGACAAGACCGTCGGCCGTCGCGCCGTAGTGGTTGGAGGTGGGGAAGCCCTGATAGTGCAGCCGCCCCGCGCCGCCGGTGGCGAGGATGACGGTCTTCGCCTTCGCGACCAGCAGCTCCTTCGTCTCCATGTTCAGAAGGATCGCACCGGCGCAATGGCCGTTTTCATCCTTGATGAGCTCGATGGCGGAGGTGAAGTCGACGACGGGGATGCCGCGGTTGAGGACCTCGTCGCGCAGCGTGCGCATGATCTCGGCACCGGAATAGTCCTTGGCCGCGTGCATGCGCTTGCGGGAGGTGCCGCCGCCGTGGGTCGTGATCATGGTGCCGTCCGGCGCTTTGTCAAATTCCACGCCGAGCCCGGACAGCCACTGGATGGCCTCCGGCGCGTCCATGACGAGCTTGTACAGAAGATCCTTCTGCGCGGCAAAATGGCCGCCGCCGTAGGCGTCGAGGAAATGCTGGGCAGGAGAGTCGTTGGGCTTGTCGGCGGCCTGGATGCCGCCCTCGGCCATCATGGTGTTGGCGTCGCCCATGCGGAGCTTCGTGACGACCATGACCTTCGCACCGGTCTTGTCGGCCTCGATGGCGGCCGAGCAGCCTGCGCCGCCGCCGCCGATGATGAGGACGTCCGTCTCGTAATCGGGCTTCGTGAGGTCAAACTGCTCGTGCAGGACGCGCGATTCACCCTCGAGCAGGTCGGCCAGCTCCAGCGGGACCTTCTGGCCCTTGTTGGGGCCGAAGCGCAGCTCGGTGAACTGCTCGGTACGGTAGTCGGGATGGAACTTCCTGAGCAGCGCGTCCTTTTCGTCCGCGGTCATGCGGCGGGGGTCCAGCTTGATGTTTTCTTCGCGGGCTGCTTCCACCTTGCGGATGGAGGCGAGCATGTTGGGATCCTGATACATGATATGCGTCCTCCTTACTTCTCAATCTCGCGGTGGTTGTAGAGCTCTTTGATCGCGTCGAGCGGTTTTTCCATCAGGCTCTCGATAAGCGCCTCAAATTTGCCGTCCTTGACCTCCTGCACGCGCGCGTCGAGATGCTCGCAGTGCGGGGCGATATATTTGCCGTTCAGACGGCGGGCCAGCATCGCCACCTGCGGGTGGGAGATCCCGGCGGGACAGCGGGACGAGCAGACGCCGCACATGACGCAGTCGAACGACTCCTCGGCGCACTTGTCAAACTCGCCGCGCTGGGCGTAGGCGATGTACTGCATGACGTTCAGCCCCTGGGTGCAGGCCTTCGTGCAGGCGTTGCAGCCGACGCAGGCATAGATCTCGGGGTACAGCTGCATCATGACCGTCTGCGTGGGCTTCAGCTTCTCCATGTCGTAGACTTCCTTGACCAGCGGGAAGAACGGGAGCGTCGCCACGTACATGTTGTTTTCCACGCGCGTCGAGCACGCGAGGCAGGCCTTCAGCTCCCGGTCGCCCGCGATGCGGTAGATCGTCGCGCACGCGCCGCAGAAGCCGTTGCGGCAGCCGCAGCCGCGCACGAGCTGATAGCCGGAATACTCCATCGCTTCCATGATGGTCAGACTGTCCGGCACCTCATATTTCTTGCCGAACA